>Ga0114922_10000651_pt1 | contig 33376 bp, 23 predicted proteins | sample AartaG_FD_100975 | JGI IMG/M metagenome (GOLD analysis project Ga0114922, IMG submission 100975) | Deep subsurface microbial communities from Aarhus Bay to uncover new lineages of life (NeLLi) - Aarhus_00045 metaG | ecosystem: Environmental > Aquatic > Marine > Oceanic > Sediment | place... | reverse complement strand
GTGGGTCGGTCGGACGTGATGCTGGAGCTATCGGGCACGGAGGACAAGATCGAAGCGATGGTGGACCTGCTGCGTCCGTATGGGATACGGGAGATGGTCCGCACCGGCCGCATCGCCCTGCAAAGATCCAACAGAGCGTAAGCCCTTTCGGGCGCTGCAGCCAATGGTAGCCGCAGGGCGTGTGATCAGAATGTGGTCGTGGTTTGTCATCGGCCTGCAGTACACTGACCGCCAGGGACAGTCCGTCTTGCAGGACCCGGCTGGACAGGCTGCCGAGAAGCGGTATAATCCTGTCGTGGGGACCAGGGGGACCGAGGGGCCTCAGCTACTTAACGGGGGAGGATAGGGGATGCAGGCCATCTCGGATCACGCTGTGGCGCTATGGGCCTCGACAGGGCAGTACTGGCTCCCGTAGTGCGTGAACGTGAACTGCGGGCACCGTGGGCAACTTGTCGGCGTGGCCCTGTGTAGTGGCAATACCGACGAGCAGCGGAAGGCGATTGCGGCGGCCGGGCGGCTGAGAGCAGACGGCAGGCGTGTCGTACGCACCGGGTGCGTGCGGCCATCTCTATCAAGGAGCAGAGCCAAATGGGGGACTACAGCAACATTGCGCAAGAATGGCTGTCGCGAGAGGACGAAGTGTGCAGAGAGGCAAGGCTGGCTCGCCTCGTCTGGCAGGCGCAGCGCTTTCCGCCAAGTCAAGTGCTATTGTACCACGGTGGCGTATCAACGAAGTGGCTGTTCGAGGAGGCACGATATTGTTTCGTGTATGGTCAGTATCTCGCCGCGATAGCTCTCGGGTTCGCTTTCGTTGAGCAGACCCTTGCGGCAGTTCTCTACGGAGCAGGTAACGATAGAGCCAAGCGCGCGAAGGCAAGGGACCTGTTCTCAGAGGCTGTGGGCCAAGGGCTTCTCAGCAAAGAGCAGGTGCGCCTCCTCCATCGGGCGCGGAAGATCCGCAACTCGCTTGTACATTTCCGGGCTCCCACGGAACCCACGAAGCTTGAGATCAGAGCACTGATGAGAGAGGAACACCCTTACGAAACACTTGAGGGCGACGCTCGCAACGTTCTTGATGCGGCGTTCTTCGTCTTGGCCCGGGTTTCAATGGTGTGAGTTTCGGCAGCGGGGATCCAACCCCGTCGTACGGCGGGCTCAGGGCATTCCCCTCGACTGTGCTCGGGACAGGCGATGGGGTGCGCCCTGCCTCACCGGCCTGCCATAAGTAAGGCGCCCGACGCGGGGGGCGTCGGGCGCCGCATCGAATGGTAGCCCCAAGGGGATTTGAACCCCTGTTTTCGGAATGAGAGTCCGATGTCCTAGACCGGGCTAGACGATGGGGCCGTTGATGTCAAGAATGGCTGAGGATCCAGGATTCGAACCTGGAATGCCTGATCCAGAGTCAGGTGTGTTGCCGTTACACCAATCCTCAGCTATCACCCCAATATACCACGAGGCCCGCGCGCATTCAAACCGACCAGGCCGGCCGCCGGGTCCCTCTCAAGGCCCGCCGTACTTCAGGACGATCCTCATGAGGTAGTAGTCCGACTTGATCCTTTCCTCCGCGCGGCGCACGTAGTCCGCGTAGGCGGGGTCGTCCATAAGGTCCCTCTCCTCCCGGGGATCGCGCGTGAGGTCGTAGAGGCCCTTGCGGCCCATGTCGTAGACGTAGCGCACCGTGCCGTTGTCCATGGTCAGGGCGAAGCCCTCCCGGTCCCAGGATCGCAGGTCGTTGGTGTTGAGCATGACGATGAACTCGGGGGGCGGCTTGGGTTCGAGCAGCGACTGCCCTTGCAGGCCGGCGAGGATCTCTCGCACCGACTCCTCGTCGGCCAGGCCCATCAAGTCCAGCAGCGTGGGAACGACGTCCAGGTTGCTCGTGGCGACGTTCTGGAAGTTGTGCCGCAGGTTCTCCATCGCGCCCGGGCGCTGGTGGGACTGCACGTTCTGGGGGACGTACATCAGCCACGGGATGTTGGCGATCTCGATGTGGTAATTGTCCAGCCGCGCCCCGCGGCCATAGAGGTCCTCGCCGTGGTCGCACGTGACGGCGATGACGGTGTTCCGGCGCACCTCCGGGGGCATGAGCTCGATGAACTGGCCCATCAACTGGTCGTTGTGGTAGATGGCGTTGTAGTAGTGGATGAGGCGATCTTCGTCGGGCAGCCTGTCGTTGAGGAAGGTAAAGCCGTTCAACTTGGCGCCCTGGCCCAGGAAGTGGGGCATCTTGAGGCTTACGCAGGCCAGGAAGGGCTGCGGCCAGTCGCGCCCCCTCAAATACTGGATCATCTCTTCCATCACGTCCGCATCGTTCATGCTCAGGTCGTGCACCAGGGGCCGGTCGGCGTTGAAGGCGTGGACGATGTGATCCAGGTTCATAACGCCCTCGTGGTGCTGGAAACGCGTGTCGAAATCGCCCCAGGTCAGTGAGCACGCCATAAAGAGCGAGGTGTCGTAACCGGCGGCCTTGGCATAGTCCCAGATCAGGGGCACGGACTTGTGAACGCGCAGGGGGTCGTCCGCCGCCGCGCCCGTGTAGATCATGGGGATGGCCACGTCGCTCGCCGAGGAGTTCGAGAAGTGGTTTGCGGCGACGAACACTTCGTCGGGGCGTTCGTCGCGCAGCTTCACCCAGTAGGGCGTGGTCGGAAGGTCCGGATTGCAGATCTGCATGGCCGTCGTGGAGATGGATTCCAGTTCGAAGAAGACGACGTTGACCGGGTTCTCCAGGTCGAGGGGCGGAAGGTCGATGCGGTCCGGCACGAAGTGCACGGTCCATTGACCCGAGCCGCAGAGGGACACCACGACCGTGGCGACGGTGTACTGGCCCAGGCTCAGGTACGGGTGGGCGGCGGCGAGGGGCAGGGCCACCCACGGGAGCAGGGCCACAATGACGCGCCGGCGCGTCAGCGTGCCCCCGACGCGCCGGATCCCCCAGTACAGATAGAGGCCCAGCCCGACGACGCCCCCCGCGCAGAACAGGCCGAGCCCCACGGTGAAGTACTCCCGAAGGGCGTGAGCGCTGTGCAACGGCAACTGCCGGGCGTAGTTGATGACGCTGACCGGTACGGGCGCTTTGAACACCTGGTAGTAGCCGAGGTGCACCACGTGCAGAGCCGTCAGCGCAGTGGCGAGCAGGACCGAGACGGGAATGGCGAAGGCCTTCTTCGGCGGCACGGCCGACAGGAGGACATATAGCAGACCCACGCCGGCGAGGGTCGAGACACCCAGCGACATGAGTCCCGGCAAGCCAATCGGCCCGTGTCCCGCCCAAACGTAGAACGTAGCGACGGCACCATTCAGGACTGGCACTACCACATAGGGTTGGTAGAGATGAGTCAGTCCCGACGGGCGCGGGCTGGACTCGGGCGGCGCCTCGGGAGCCTGCGAGGCCCGATCGATCTCCGCGCCGCCAACGGGATCCGGCTCTGGGGCGGTGTCTTCGGGGTTCATCGCGAGGGCTCTCTGCTATCGCGGCTTGGTTCGGCCCGGTTAGGATACACGATCCCGTCGGCCCGTTGCACGTTCTGTGCCGGAACGGGACGGCTATGTGGGGAGAGCCCAAGGGGGCCTACGGGAGTGGCTGAGGAGGGGCTTCGGCGGCCATCGCCGCCAGGGCGGGGGCCTTCCTTCGCGTTTCGTCGGGGGCGATGGCCATCACTTCCCTTGCAATCTGGACTGCCTCTTCGCTTTGTCCCTTGCTCACGAGCCCGGCCACTCTCCGCAGAGCCAGGCTGACAAGCGGAGGCCGCAGCAGGGGGCATTCGGGCCACCATCGGCAGGCGTCGCGGACCAGCGCGTAGGCCTCCGGCACTCTCTCCTCCAACATGTAACAGCCGGCGCTGCCCACAACGTTGTATACTACGTACCTGCGCGGGCTGAGTTGGTAACGGGTGCGCTCCCAGAGGGACGGCCGGACCAGCGGACCCAGCGCGGCGAACAGCACGGCGCAGAACAGCGCGAAACGGGCGGCCTTGCCGGAGTAGGGCTGCTCCAGCAGGTCCGGTTCCGGCGCGGCACCGACGGGCCGGCGCTTGCGCCTGAGAAGGACGCATAGGACCAGGGCGAGCGCAAGGATTCCCAGGCTGCCCCACGTGATCGCCAGTCCGATCCGGAAGCTGGCGGGCCGGAACTCGAACTGCACCGCGTGCGTCCCCGCGGCCAGTTCGACGGCCTTCAGCAGGTAATCCACGCGGAGCAGCTCCGCAGGCTTCCCGTTGACCCGTACCTGCCAGCCCGGGTAGTGCTGGTCCGCAAGCACCAGGTAGCCGGGCCGGCTGGTGCGCGCCAGAACCGTGATGCTGTCGCCCGTGTCCTGCATCACCCGGGCAGACTCGCCCGCGTCCGTCGGGCCGGGCTCCAGTTGCACCAACGGCCCGGGAGGGTCGTGGATGAGCGCCATCCCGCCGAAGTCGAACTCCCGGTCAGCGATCCTCCGGAGTGTGGGGTCCGTATCGCTGACGGGCACGCCCTTGTGCACGATGAACGCGCGCGGCAGGGCGCGGGGGTTGCGGAACACGTTGATGGCCCCGACCTTCTCGATGTGCTCGAACTCGCCCGGTATCTCGTCATGGGGGCTCAGCACGTAGCGCGCCCCCAACAGGTCGAGCGCGGGCGTGATGTTGAACTCGATCATCGTCGAGCGGCTTTCCGGCCGGTCGAGCATGGCCTTCAGGGCCGTCGTTTGAAGGGGGGAGAAACCGTTCACGGACGGTATGCCCCATATCATGTTGGCGTTGTGCGGCAGCCGGTCGAGGCAGTGGACGTAGTCTTCGGGACTCACGGCCCAGCCCCGGGTATGGGAGTAGTCGGCGCGCGCGGCGGGCAATTGGCTGTCGTAGTAGCGGTACCGGAATATGCGTCCGGGCGGCAGCTCTTGCAGGGCCTTGGCCAGCGGCGGCGGCTCCGTGTAGATGGCCGGGTCGGTGACCGGGTTGAACTCCCGGCCTGCCCAGGCGAGCTCCGCGAAGATCAGGACGCACCACAGAGCCGCGGCCGCCTTGCCGCCGATGGCGCGCCGGCTGCACGTCAGCAGCAACAGCGAACCCGCGGCCGCCGCCACCACCAGGCGCCAGACGTCGGCCGGCAGCGTGCGGTGTAGATGCGTCCACAACACCTCCAGCTTGAAGGGAGTGAGCGGCAGGGCTGCGGCCAGGGCCGCACGGTCAAGGGCAGCAAGGCCCGCCTGGTACGCGGCCGTGATGGCCAGAGCAACAACCGCCAGCGCGAGCACTGCGCCGGCCGAGACGACCGCCGCCTTCCGGATGCGCAGCCTGTCTTTCCCTTGCAGGAGCTGCTCCAGTCCCATGCCGGCCAGCATGGCCACGCACAGAGCCGTGACGAAGCCAAACCGGGACGGGAACCGCGAGGAGCGAAAGACCGGCAGCGCCCAGAACAGGGCGTAAAGCGAGCCGCTGAACCCCAGCGAGAAGATGAAGGAGAACGCCCCGAAACCCGCGAAGAACAGCGCCTTGCGCCTGCGCTCGGCGAACGCGCCTACGAGCGCCAGAAGCAGGGGCGCAACGCCCATGAAAAGCATCAGTTCGCTGTACAGACCCTCGTCGACGTCGCCCCAGTAGCTGCCCAGCCCGGAGGAGCCGAAGTACTGGGGCAGGAAAAGAGTCATCAGGTTCGCTGGCACGCCGGCGGCGGCGCGAGGGACCGCCGGTCCCAGCGCGCGGCTGCTGTGCGAGACCAGCTCCGCCAGGGGCAGAAGCTGCGCCGCGGCCAGCCCCGCGCCGAGCGCGCCCGCAAGCCCGAACAGGACGCCCCACGCGACGACCCTTCGCCGTCGTTCCCCCGTGGCCTCAGCCAGGTGGAGCCGCCACAGCAGGTAAAGGCCCACGGCCAGCGCGCAGTAGAGCGTGTACTGGGGCTGCGCGCCCAGGACCAGGGCGCCCGTGGCGGCGGCGAAGCCCAGCAGCGGCAGAGGCTTGCGCGTGCGGCACGCCAGCTCCGTGAGCGCCAGCAGCAGCGGCAGCCAGCACACCCCCACGATGATGTTCGTGTGGTGCGCGTGGAAGAGCACGGGGCCGCTCAGCATATAGCAGAGGCCGGCCAGAAGCGCCCCGGGCCGGCCCAGCCGCATCACGCGGGCCAGGACGTAGGTGAACAGGCCGGCCAGGAAGAAGTGGAGCACGTGGTAGTAGTTGTAGGCGACCCAGGGCTCCAGGAACCGGAAGAGGACCAGGAAGGGCGGGTAGAGCGCATTGCCCTGGCTCTCGGCAAGCAGGGGGAAGCCGCAGAAGATGTCGCCGCTCCAAAGCGGCAGCCGGCCCTCGCGCAGGCCGCGCGCGAAGAACAGGCGGTACGGGTAGTTCTGGATGGCGTGGTCGTAGTGGAAAAAGACGCCCTGGAGCGTCACTGCCCGCCAGAAGAACGCACCGCACAGCACGGCGAGGAGGATCACTGCCGCCAGCTCGCACCAGACTGCCGTGCCGCGCGGCGTCGTTCTGGCCGCAAAGCTCCGGCGCAGCTTCTCTGACAGGTCGGAAGCGGACAAAAGGCTACTCCGGTTCCGGTTCGACGCGCACGACGAGCTTGCCGCTGCCGGCGTTCTCGCGGCGATCCGTCGCGGCGAAGACGAAGACGTGCTCGCCCGGCTCCAAGATGTCCGTGCGATGGGAAAAAGGCTCTTCCAGCGAATCGAAGATTCCGTCGGTCGGGAAGACGGGCGCCCAGTCTCCGGCGTTGTGGCTCACTTCGATGTTCGTGATCTGGCCGTGTTCGTCCCGGGCGATTCCCGTTATCTCGTAAGTGCCGTCGGCCAGGCGGCGGGCGGAGATATCCACCACGGCCGGGGGCCGGTTGTCTATGAGCAGCGGAGAGGTGATCCGTTCGTCGGCGAGCGCTTCGTCCCTGGGCCTGGCTGCGTCGTCGCGAGCGACCAGCTTCAGGCAGTAGTAGCCGTCCGGCAGTCGCGACGTGTCCCACGCGTAGTCGGTGTCCTCCTCGATGTCGTCGTCCACTGCCATCCAATCGGTCTCGTCGACTCCGCGGTAGTAGAGGTCGTAGCGCAGCTCGTCATCATTGGGATCGGTGGCTCTCCAGACCAGGTTTCGGGTGGCGGGCTCGGCCTGGCGGGGCCGCCGGCTGGCCGGGGGCCGCGACGGTTGGGTTCGGCCGCTCGGGCCGCCCTGCTGCTCTTCCAGCAGGCGCTCGCCGTCCAGCGTGAAGCTCACGATGCGGGGCTTGCGGTTCGCCTGCCGGTAGCTGACGTTCACCTCCAGCAGCAGCGGGCTGCCCGTTATCGGGCGCGTGCTCAGCTCGGCGCTGAACTGGGCGAACCTGGCGATGGGCACGTCCAGCGGCTCTCCGTCGCTGCGGTTCGCCCAGCGGGTCCACTCGCTCCAGTGCTCGTCCGGCTCGCCCGAGTTGCCCGTGCGCACCTTGATGCGGATGCTCTGTCCCGTGGCCAGCTTCTCCTTCCACCAGAGCCTGCCCCACCGGGATAGGTAGCCGGCGTCGAAGGGCTTGCTGATGAGCGTGCCGTCGGGTCGATGGTCCCTCCGCAGCCGCCACAGGGCGCCCGCGTTGGACGTGCCGACTATGACGTCCCCTTCGGCGTCGCGCGCCATGGCTGTCACATGGGCGGCGTCGAACTCCGTCAGGATCCGGTAGGTCATGTCCGGCCGGACGGCGACGAGGCGGCCGTCGGTGCCGGTGCCTGCAATGACTTCGCCGTTCAGAAGGCAGAGGCTGAGCAAGAACATCTTGTCGAAGCGGGCCAGGAGCACGGCTCCCTCACCTGGCGCAATCCTATAGATGCTGTTGTGTGTGGCCGGCGCTCCCGCGGCGGCGGGCGGCGAGGGGATGGGCACGGCTGCCTGGCCGGACTGCTCGCCCGGAGGGCTCTGCGGGGGTCCCCCTCGGGGGCCCGGCGGCTGGCTCTGCGCCGTGCAAGCGTAAACCACGCCTGCCTCGTCCACGACAAGCGCGTGCACCTCGTCCTCGTCGGCGTCGTAGAGCACCGTAGCCTTCTCGCCGTGCTCGACCCGGTAAACGTAGCCATCCGGCGCACTCCCGGCGTAGACGGTTCCCTCCGCGTCGGTCGCCACGCACATCAGGTTGATCTGCTTGGCCTTCAGCACCTCGGTCACCTCGCCTGCCCGGTTCAGCCTCAGCAGCCTTCCCTCGGGGCCCGTGGCGCAGTAGATGCGGTTGAAGGGGTCGATGGCCATGTCCCAGACGTAGGCGTCTTCCAGGTCGACCAGCACCTCGGCTTCGCCGCCACGGTCGATGCGGTAGATGATGCCCTGCGGGGCCGTGCCGGCCAGCACGCTCCCGTCCGGCAGGGGCAGCACGCTCAGCACGTGCTTCTCGTCGCTCTTGTGCAGCAGTTCGGCCCGGTTGCCCCGGACCGCGTAGACGGCGGCGGGCGAGCCGGTGGCCACGTAGACGGTGCCGTCGAGCGCGGCCTGCGCGTCCCACACGAGTTCTGCTTCCAGGCCCTCGATCTCTTCGACGGCGGGCGCCAGCTCGACCTCGCCGGTTGACCGGACGGCGACGCCGTCAAGTTCGCCGGCCGCGAACTGCTCCGTGCCGCTCGTCGTCCACGTCTTCCCGACGCCGGCCAGGGCCGGGAAGGCGGCGAGCACAGACGCCGCCGCCAATGCCGCCAGCACGCTTCGCAACATCGCTCTCTCCAGTTGTCCGGTCCTCTCTGCCGCCATCCGCCCGTGCCCGAGCGGCTGGGGGCTCACGGGCTGTGGGGCGCGGGTTCCTCCATCGTGATGGCTACGATCTGTGAGCCCTCCACGATCCACGGGGTCTCGACTTCATGCTTGACGTCCGTGACCAGCGGCCTCGCCTCCCCGCCCTGGCCGCTGTATCGCAGGATGCTCAGTGCCGACGGGGGCAGGGCGGGCATGGCGTCGCCCTCGTAGCGCACGCCCTGCTCGACGAATGAGGCCCGCACCACAAGGTTGCGGTTGAACTCGGTTTCGGTCAGCACGTCAAGAAGGCTTTCGAAGTCCGGGGGCGCGAAGAAGCCGGGGTCCTGGCTCCTTCTCACCATGCGGCTGGTCGGCGCGTCGCAGACCAGTATCTGCACCTGCGTGCCGGGTTCGGCAGTCTCCGGCACGCGGATGACGACCTTCTTCGTGAGCTGTTCGCCTCGGTACTCGCGCAGCCGGACGTAGACGGTTACCTCCGAGCCCGGCTCGGCCCTGACCCGGTCGGTCCAGATGGACTCGATCAGGGCGGCCTGGAAGCCCCGCGTTACCTCCAGGTCGTACTCGACCCCCTCGATCTCCACCTCGCGGTAGGGGTTGAGCAGCAGTTCTTCGATCGGCAGCACCACCAGGTCCATGCTGGGTGGCACGACCGAGTAGCTGTTGTAGACGTTCTCCAGTTCGAGCGGCTCGTCCCGCCCGGTCAGGGATATGCGGGCCCGGGCCTTGAGGTGGTAGCGATTGCCCTCGCCCTCCCACCGGGTGCTGCTCAGGGCGACGGCGTAGAGAGTGAAGAGCGGGGCGGTCTCCCAGTAGCCGGTGACCCGGTAGTCGTACTGCTCGTCCACGGTCCCCTTGACCCGCACCGTGCATGGGAAGAGGGGCGCCTGCTCGCCCAGCCTGGCTACGATGGCGGATTCGCGGTCTTGTGTGATGCGGCCCACGATCTTGCCCGTCGTGCTCAGCCTGAAGGAGCCCCGAACGGACGGGACCACCGTCTGGACGTGCCCAACCGCCAGCGGAATGTTCGTGCGCCCCGATCCGAACATCGAGTGCCCGAAAGCCACGGCCCTGTCCCCATCGATCCAGGTCAGCGTGCCCATCCCCGATATGTCCATGTCCCCGGTGACGAAGGCGGCGCCCACGGGCACCCCGGGCGCCAGCTCGACATCCTCGTCCGGCACCGGTCCTGCGACCGCCATCGCGCCCTGCACGGGGACGAGGCCAGTGCCGTGAAGCAGGGACAACAGGGGCACGGCTTCCCCGCCGAAACCGCTGACGGCCACTGGAATCGGCAGCGGCTGGAACCCATGCACCGGGACGTCCGGCAGCATGCCCGCGACGCCGGCCGGAAGGCTGCCCCGCCACCGCGCGGGCTCGCGCAGCATCATGACGTCCGGCACGGCCATGCGGAAGACGGCCTGGCGCAGCGCTTCAGGCGGCTCCTCGTAGCGATGCGGACCCACAAGTCGGGCGGTCAGCTCCCGGTTCCGTTCGCGAAAGGACAGGCGAGCTCTCGCCCGCGCACCGCCAGCCTCGTCGTCGCCTTCCGCCGCTTCGACCCTCTGCACCTGCATCATCTCGGCCGCGGGCGTCACGCCGGCCAGCGGGATCTTCGTGTAGGTCCATCCGTAGGCGACCGCTCCCAGCAGCTTGTCGTCTATGTAGACGGGGCTGCCGCTCATGCCCGATATCACGCCCGCTTCGTCGATCACGGGGCCGCTCATGCGGACCAGCACGATGTCGCCCTTGGGCGACCAGCCCCGCAGAACCCCCAGCACCTCGACGTCGAACTTCTGCGGACGAGTCCCCTCCAGGGACGTCAACCCATAGCCTTTCATTCCGGCCCTGACGTCCGAAGCGGCCATGATCGGGCGCCGCGGCTCACCGGCGCCGATTCCCTGCGCCAGCGATGCGCAGAGCCAGACGACCAGCATCAGAGATGCCGTTCTTGCTGCCCTCACGGTCTCGATCCCTCTGGAGACGGAAGGTTTGAGGGGAGTGGTATTCCGCCCAGGAGCTTCCCGGCTCAACCGTCACCTAATCTACGGCGTCAGGGCTCGAAATGCAATCGCGGCGGGTAGTGCCCGTTCGGGCTCTCAGGAGGGCCAGCCGAGGCGCACTGGTCAGGCAGACTTGCGCCGACCGGCCCGGAGGGGCTCGGCGTCGACTCGCGATATGCCGGCGCCAAGCTCCCTGAGTCGTTCCTCGAGATCCTCGTGTCCCCGGTCAATCTGCTCCGTGCCGGAGATGGTCGTCGTGCCCTGGCTGGCCAGCCCCGCCACCACCAGCGCGGCCCCGGCCCGCAGGTCAGCCGCGGCCACGGAGGCGCCCTGCAGCGAGTCCACTCCACGGACGATGGCCTTGCCCGGCCGGCGCGATATGCAGGCCCCCATGCGCTCCAACTCCGCCACGTGGGTGAACCGGCCGGGGTAGACCGTGTCGCACACCGTGCTCTCGCCCCCGGCCAGGCAGAGCACCGCGGTGAGCTGCGGCTGCATGTCCGTCGGCACGCCTGGGTGGGGAGTGGCCACAAGGTGCACGGCACGCAAAGGAGCCGCCCGGCTGGCTGTCAATTCCCCTCCGTCAAGGCGGAACTCCAGGCCCATGCGGCGCATCACTCCGAGGACGGCCCGCATGTGCTCGGGGCAGGCCTCCGCCAGCGTGACTTCGCCTCCGGCGGCAGCCACGGCTGCCAGGAACGTGCCGGCCTCGATACGGTCGGCGATGATGCTGTGGTCGGTCCCGTGGAGGCCCCGTACGCCATCAACCACAATCCTTGGCGTGCCGGCCCCGCGTATCCGCGCGCCGCAGGCGTTCAGAAATCTGGCCAGGTCCTGGATCTCCGGCTCGCGCGCCGCGTGATCGATGACGGTGCGGCCTTCGGCCAGCGTGGCGGCCATCATGACGTTTGCCGTGCCCAGGACGGTCGAGCCGTGCGCCCCGGCCATGTCGATGGGAGCGCCGCGCAGGCGCCCGGCCTCTGCGCGGATGTAGGGCCCTTCGGTTTCGAAGCGCGCGCCCAGCGCGCGGAGTCCCTTCAGGTGCAGGTCGATGGGGCGCCTGCCAATAACGCAGCCGCCCGGCATGGCCATGCTTGCAGCGCCCCTCATGGCCAGCAAGGGCCCCAGAACGCATACGCTGGCACGCATCTCCCGGACGAGGTGGAGCGGCGGCTCGACGGAACCGTTTGCCGTGGGCTCCAGACGCAGGCTGTCCGGCCCGATCCATTCGAGCGCCACGCCCAGCGCGCGCAGTATCTCCGAGATCGTTTCGACGTCGGTCAGCCGAGGGACGCGGCGCAGGACCGTGGGCCCCTCGGTAAGGATAGAGGCGGCCATGACGGGCAGAGCGGCGTTCTTGGCGCCGTTCACGCGGACCGAGCCACCCAGCGGCCGGCCTCCCTGCACGACGATCTGTTCCATCCGGCGCCTCTCCTTACCCGGCCCGTTTCTGCACGCAGGCCACCCTCTCGCAGCCTCCCGCGTCAAGCTCCGTCTCCAGAGCGTCGGAGGCGAGGGCGCCTTCCTGACGAATCAGCTCCCGGACGGCATTCGCCTGGCCTTCCCCCATCTCGAAGACCAGCCATCCTGCCGGGCACAGCAGTTCCGCCGCCTCCGGGATGAGGCGACGGATGACCCCCAGCCCGTCCGGGCCGCCGTCGAGCGCCTCGCGTGGCTCATGGTCCCGCACTTCGGGCTCAAGCCGCTCGATCTGGCCCGTGGGAACGTAAGGGGGATTCGACGCGACCAGATCGACGCATTCGCGGCCGGGCGGCAGGTGCCGGCGCACCGGCTCCGTCAGGTCGCCCCGGGCAAACCGGACGCGGCTCTGGACGCCGTGAGCCCGGGCGTTGCGCTCGGCCACCGCCAGCGCATCTTCGCTGGCATCGGTGGCGACGACTTGGAGTCCGGGCCGCTCAGCCGCCAGGCTGACGGCGATGATGCCGCTGCCTGTGCCCAGGTCGGCCACCCAGACGCCGTCGGCGCCGTCGGCGACCTTCTCCAGGCACTTAGCCACCACCAGTTCCGTTTCCTGTCTCGGGACCATGACCGCCGAGTTCACCTCGAACGTTCGCCCGTAGAACTCGCACGTGCCGACCAGATGCTGAAGCGGCTCCCGAGCTGCTCGCCTCCTGACCAGCTCCCGGAACCGGTCGCGTTGATCATCCGTCACCACCTGGTCGAACCGCGCGTAGAGCATGATCCTTTCAAGCCCGAGGGTCTTCCCCAGGAGCACTTCGGCGTTCAGGCGCGCATTGTCGATGCCTTTTGTCTCGAAGTAACGTGTGGTCCAGTTGAGCAGGTTCAGTACGGTCCATGCCCTCTTGCCGCCATCAGAAGCCATCAACTGCCCGCCGGCTCGCGCCAGTGACACCAACCCGATGATTCTAGACACAGTGCCGGGGCCGAAGTAAAGCACAACTGCAAGGATCTGGCCTGACGCCTTCAAGAGGGCTCTTGAGCGGCGGGACGCCTGCGCATAATCTCCCGCAGCCCGGCGAGCGGCGCGGTCTGCCTCTGGGGCGGGCTGCCCCTTGCATGGCCGGTGGACGTGTCGCCGTGCCGGCTCCCGGTCGTTACCACATTTATGGGATATCCAGGCGCACTTGACTGGGGCGGACGATGCGGTAGAATCACGTGCTCAGCACCCGGGTGCCTCGAAGCAGTCAGTGGGGGATTCAGAGCGCCTCGACTCCTATGCAGGAGCCTGAGGCGCTTGCGCAAGGGCCGTTGTACGTGCCCTTGCCTTCGCCTGTGTCCAGAGGATGGGATCTTGCAGTCCATGAAGGACTACCAGCGCATACTGCACCGAAGGCTGGACGAAGCCAACTACCGCAAACTGGTGGCCTTGGCGAATCCGAAGGTCGAGCGGTTCGTGGCCGGATTCGCTGAGCACTGTGACCCGGCTTCAGTCTTCGTCAGCACGGACTCCGACGAGGACATCGCGCATGTCCGTCGGCGCGCCATCGAGACTGGCGAGGAGAGAGAGCTGGCCACGCCAGGCCACACGGTGCACTTCGACAGCTATCACGACCAGGGCAGGGACCCCGGCAACACCAAGTACCTCGTATCGGGTCATTCCAACCTCGGCGAGAGGCTCAGGACGATCGACAGGGAAACGGGCCTGGAAGAGGTGATGTCCTACCTTCGCAACAGCATGCTGGGCAAGGAGTTGTACGTGCGGTTCTATGTGCTGGGGCCCAGGGACTCCGCTTTTTCCATACCGGCCGTGCAACTGACGGACTCCAGCTACGTGGCCCACAGCGAGGACATCCTGTACCGCCCGGGCTACGAGCAGTTGAAGGCGCTGGGGCCAGAGGCGGACTTCTTCCGGTTCGTCCACAGCCAGGGCAGGCTGGAGAACGGCGTGAGCGCGGACATAGACAAGAGGCGCGTTTTTATCGACCGCGAGGACAAGATCATCTACAGCACCAACACCCAGTACGCGGGCAATACGGTGGGGCTGAAGAAGCTGGCTCTGCGGCTGGCTATTCGCAAGGCAGCGTCGGAGGACTGGCTCGCCGAGCACATGCTGGTCATGGGCGTTCGCGGCCCGGAGGGGCGTGTGACCTATTTCACGGGCGCCTTCCCCAGCGGCTGCGGCAAGACGTCCACCGCCATGCTGCCCGGCGAGACGATAGTGGGCGACGACATCGCTTACCTGCGGAAGATTGACGGCGAGGCCCATGCAGTCAACGTGGAGAACGGTGTATTCGGGCTCATCCGCAACGCCAACGCGGAGGATGACCCGCTGATCTGGCGCGCGCTGACCACCCCGGGCGAGGTGATATTCTCCAACGTGCTGGTGACCGAGGAGGGCTTGCCGCGCTGGCAGGGAGACGGCCGGCCCATGCCCGAGCGCGGGGTCAACCACGGCGGCGAGTGGTGGCCCGACAAGGAAGACGAGGCGAGCAATCCCATCGACATCTCTCACTGGAACGCCCGCTACACCATCCGGCTGGCCGCCCTTGCGGATTACGATCCCAGGCATGGCGATCCGACCGGCGTTCCGGTCAAAGGCGTGATCTACGGGGGCCGTGACTCGGACACCTGGGTGCCGGTCGAGCAGGCCTTCGACTGGGCCCACGGGATCGTTACCAAGGGCGCCGCCCTGGAGTCGCAATCAACGGCCGCCACGATCGGGGCAGAGGGGGTGCGCCGTTTCGACCCCATGTCCAACATAGACTTCGTTTCGATCCCCATCGGCCGATACATACAGGCCAACCTGGACTTCGGAACGGACCTGCGTCAGACTCCGGTCGTCTTCGGCGTCAACTACTTCATCAGGGGCAGCGACGGCGCTTACCTGAACGCTCCGCAGGACAAGCACGCCTGGCTGAAATGGATGGAGCTGAGGGTCCATGACCAGATAGGGGCCATAACCACTCCCACGGGCTTGATCCCCACCTACAGGGACCTGCGTCGCCTCTTCAAGGAGCACCTGGCTAAGGAGTACTGGCCGGAGGAGTACACCGAGCAGTTCCGGCTTCGCATACCGGAACACCTGGCCAAGATTGACCGCATCGAGCGCATCTACCGCGAACAGGTTCCCGATACGCCCGGGATCGTGTTCGAGCTGTTGCAGGCTCAACGCGAGCGGCTGCTGACGGTCCGGGACCGAGAAGGGGATTACGTCTCCCCCTTCGACCTGTGACGGTGGGCACTTGCACTGCGGCGCTGCTTGAGCGCGGCCCGAATGCAGCTCTGGACCTTTCGCGGGCCGCAGCGATGGAGACGCCGAGTGGGCTTGCAAAGTCGGGAGCCACGGTTTATAAAGAGGGTGCGGGCGCCGAGGGGGCGAGAAAGCAGCGAGGTCCGGGATGCGGCTGAAAGAGTATGAGAAGAGCTACAGACTGAGCTTCGACAACGGCGTTTCCGTGGAGATCCTCAGGCAGGGGGGCAACTTCAAAGGGCTGGGGCAGGTCAAGCTGCGCAGGCGCAAGCTTCGTTCGGCTGAGCTGCCCATTATGCCGCTCATCAGGACGCCCGACGGCTATGAGGTCAGCCGGCTGCACATGGAGGACATGCGCAAGGGCAAGCAGTCCCTTACGTTGACGCTGACTCCGTATGTGAAGCGATGCGGGCGAATGGAGTGGGTTTGTACAGATGGGCAGGACCGCTGGAACGTCGGGCCGTGGGACCAAGATGAGGAGCGCGACCGGGGTGGGATTGTGCAGCTCCAGCTCCAGGCCGTGGAGCGCACCGTCGGCGAGACGGAGTTCTTGGGGTTCTCTTACTCCTACAAGTTCCGCTCGCGCAAGTACCGCATCTACCGCGTTCAGGACCGCGCCACCTGGGAGCTGGGCGGCAGGGCCACGGGCAACTCCTTCTGGATGGCCGGCCCGTTCAACCCGCTGCAGAAGTCGTTCCGCAACAAGAGCGATGGTTTCACGACGTCGTGGTGTCACTTCGGCAAGAGCACCGTTCAGTTGCAGCAGTTCCTGCCGTTCTTCAGCGTTCTGCAGGGCTTCACCTTTCAGTTTAATGCCAATGACCTCTTGGTGACGGCCTTCGAATCCCCGTTCCCCTGTCGCTCCCTGTTTCAGAAGAGCTCCGGTGGGAATTACCTGATCCACTGGCACCAGTTGTGCGGCGAGCTGGGGGGGTGCCTTGACTTCCCGGCCCTTCAGATACTGTGTGCCGACAACGAGGGGAACACGGAGACAGACCTGGCTAACCTGTACTGTACCGTTCGGGAGGAGCTTCACCGCGAGTACTGTGAGGCGGTCGGCTTGGTGCGCGAGGCGGCTGCGATGAGCGGCGCCCTGGCCATCGGCGTCGACCCGCATGCCGAGGCGCTGGAGCGGGGCCTGGACGAGCTGGCAGAGTCCGGGTGCGAGCGAGTCTACGTGCCTGACCTCATGCGCAGGCTGGCGCCGCGGGGCGTCGTGAACAAACGCTCCAAGTCGGCCCGAGGCGGCGTCCAAAGCGCCGCTCGTTTTGTCAAGTACGCACATCACAGGGGGCTGGAGGTGGGGTTGGCGCTATCGGACTGCTGCCGGCCCTGGGTGGTAGCGGGCAACCTGACTGAGGCCGCTCAAGAACAGTGGCAGAGCCTGAGCAGCGGGACCGGGGACCGGTTGGTCGGCCACGCGCTTCGCCGGGGGACCGCCCGCCAGTTCCTGCTGGACCATTTGCGCAGACTCCGCAGGGAAGTCGCGGTGGATGTGTTGTTCGCGGATGACATCCTGGACGGCATCGCCGACCAGTTCGACTGGTCGCAGTCTGCCGACCAGCACGGCGGCGGGCGTGATGAGCCGCGGTTCGACGAGAAGGCCGGTGAGATAAGGCCGCTGGCGCCTGCGCGACGGGACCTGGTTGCCGACCTGCAGCGGATGGGCTATAGGTGTCCGGTGGCGGGGGTCACCGGTCTGGCTACCTCGGGTGCGCGGGTCGCGTACGAGGATCTGGACGGCAGGGAATTCATGCTCCGCGATCTGGTCCTTCAGTTCCCTTACGAAGCCATCGTCCAGAGCGGCGACGACCCGCTGGAAGCCTATTTCCGGGCGTGTGCGAATCGCGTCAGTTACGCCACCACGTATGACCTGACGCGGGGCGTTTACGGCAAACTGGAGAACTGGTGGCGCCAGGAATACGCCGCCGTGAACCAGGCATACCACGCCGTTCGGGACTACATGGAGCGGTCCCATCTGCTGCCGGGTGACAGCGGCGTTCTGTGGACGGGAGCCGAACCCGACATTCGGGTCCTGTGGGCCTACAGAGAATTCGAATGGCCCGTCGGCCAAGAGGCGGAGGTCTTCGACGTGATGGCTGCCGATCCAGTGGAACTGGCGGAGGGCGTCTTCTCGCCCGGTCCTTACAGGACCTACCTGATCCAGGGCGCAGACGGCCCCTGAGCATCGGCTTTGGTCGCTGAGAGGGCAAGCCTGCTTGAGTGGAGGACGAAGCGGATGTTGCGGCTGACCTTGACGGAGCTGAACCTGGACGGCACTCCCAGTGTGGCTCTCGTTGGCGAACTGAACGTGAACACTGCCCCCGACCTGCGGCGACGGCTGATGAAGCACCTGGACCGGAACCACCCGAAGCTCCTGCTGGACCTGACCGAGCTGTCTTTCATGGACACGAGCGGGCTGGCCACACTGATTGAGGCTCACCTGAAGGCGGAGAAGAACGGCGGAATGCTGGCGCTCTTCGGCCTGGCGGCCCGGATAGCTGAGGTATTCGCCGTCACGCGTGTGACGGAGCTTCTCCATGTTTTCGACAGCGAACAAGAGGCGCTGGCGGCCCTCCGAGAGACGGCGGAATAGAAGAAGCGATCATGGCCCGGCCGTAATCGCTGGACGGTTCGCGGCGCTCGGGCATGGCGGACTTGCACGGCTTCCCGGCGTCGGATACAAATGCCGCCGGCCTGCGCGGCTGGGTCGGTGTGCGTGGGACGCGCCGAAGCTTGCTCTTAACCGCAGAGAGTGGTGTACGAGACGAGGGGATCAAGGTGACCGCCGGGGAAAGCAACTACCAGAACGTGTTGGAGAACATCTACGACGGCGTCTACTTCGTTGACCGCAGCCGCAAGATCCTCTTCTGGAACAAGGGCGCCGAGAGGATCACCGGATTCGGCGCCGATGAAGTCGTCGGCAAGAGGTGTCAGGACGACATCCTCAACCACGTCGATGCCGAAGGCAGGCCCATGTGCCAGGGGCGCTGTCCGATGGCGGCCACGCTCGCCGACGGACTGCCCCGGCAGATAGACATGTACATCCGCCACAGGGATGGCTATCGGATGCCCGTGTCCGTGCGCGTTAGCCCCGTCGCCGAGCCCGACGGCACCATCAGCGGCGTGGTCCAGGTTTTCAACGACAACTGGTCCAAGGAAGCCGCCATGCAGAGGATCAAGGAGCTTGAGGAGTTGACGTTGCTCGATCCTCTGACGGGCCTGGGCAACAGGCGGTATGCGGAAGTCAGCATCCGCGCCCGGCTGGACGAGGCGCGCCGCTACGGCTGGACTTTCGGGTTGCTCTTCATGGACATCGACCACTTCAAGCTGGTCAACGACACCTACGGTCACGACGTGGGCGACGATGTCCTGAAGATGGTGGCCAAGACGCTCGTCAACGGGCTGAGGCCGTTCGACGTGCTGGGGCGGTGGGGCGGGGAGGAGTTCGTCGGCATCATCCACAACATGCCCGAGGAGTCGCTCGGTTCGGTGGCGCAGCGCTGCCGGGGGCTCGTCGAGCATTCCAACCTGCCCGCCGCCGACGAGGTTGTTTGCGTCACCATCTGCGTCGGCGCGGCCCTGGCCCGGACGGACGATACCGTGACCGACCTGGTCAAGAGGGCGGACGGGCTGATGTACGAGGGCAAGCGGGCCGGGGGCAACTGCGTGCTCGTCGAGTCGACGTCTTAGCGGTCTGCGCGTCGCACGCAGTCAGGCTCCGCCTGGCGCCGCCCGCCGATCCGCGGTTTCTGGGGGTAGCAGGAGGAGGCGTCGGTCGCCCGTGCGTGCGGCGTTGGATGCTTCTTCCAGGTTCTCTGGGCGCTCCTTGTGCGTTCAGCCGCGAGTTCCCGGTGGGGATCCCGCTTCGGCCGGGCGGCTGCGTGAACGCCGTCCCGCGCCGGTTATGCCGCGGTCTTGCTTTTGCAGTGCCGGTGCGCGTGCGTTAGAATCCGGGTTTCCCGCCGGGCGCGCCCTCGCGTGCTGCGGATCGGTGTCCGAGCTGTTACGTCCGGAGACGACACAATGGCAGAGATAGCCATCATCGGGGCCGGCAGTCAGGTCTTTGCGCAGGCTATGGTCCGTGACTGCCTGAGCTTTCCCGCGCTGGCAGACTCCACGTTCCGTTTGATGGACATTGACCCCGAGCCCCTGGGCTACATGGAGGCCGTCGCCCGCAAGATGGTCAAGCAGGGCAGCTACCCCGCCGAGGTCACAGCCACCACCGACCGGCGCCGCGCACTGGACGGGGCCGACTACGTGATCGTGGCGATCCTGGTCGGGGGCCGGGAGCCGATTGTGGACGAGATCGACATCCCCCTCAAGCACGGCGTCAACCAGTGCATAGGCGACACGATGGGGCCCGGCGGCATCTTCCGTTTCGCGCGCACCCTGCCCGCGCTGTTGGAGATCGCCTACGACGTGGAGGAGCTCTGCCCGGACGCCTTTGTGCTCAACTACACCAACCCGATGTCCATGCTCTGTCACGGTGTGCGGGAGAGCAGCGACGTCCGGATGATCGGCCTCTGCCACAGCGTCCAGGCCGCTCACGTCGAGCTGGCGCGGGCGATCGGGGAGGACCCGCACGACTGCGAGTCCCAGGTGGCGGGCATCAACCACCAGGCATGGGTGCTCTCCTATCAGTGCAACGGGGAGGATGCCTATCCCCGCATCCGGGAAGCGGCCCGCCAGAACCAGGAGTGGTACGAGACGAACACCACGCGCGTGGAGATGCTGCGGCAGCTAGACTACTACGTCACGGAGTCCAGCGGGCACAACTCCGAGTACAACCCCTGGTTCCGCAAGCGGGAAGACCTGATCGATAAGTACCAGGGCGAAGGCTTCAACGGCGGCACCGGGTACATCAAGGAGCTCTACACGACCGACAGGGAAGCCTACATGAGCCGTCTGCGCAAGGCGGCGGAGGAGACCGAGGAGTTCAGGCTGGAACGCGGCCACGAGTACGGCTCCTGCCTGATCAACGCGCTGGCGACGGGCGAAGCGTTCCGCTTCAACGGGACGGTTGAGAACACGGGCCTGATCACCAACCTGCCCTGGGGGTGCTCCGTAGAGGTCCCGTGCTACGCCGACAGGGGCGGAGTCCACCCCTGCTACGTCGGCGACTTGCCGCCTCAGCTCGCCGCGCTTAACAACATGGCTATCCAGTCCACCAACCTGGCCGTCGAGGCAGTGCTCACGGGCGACCGGGAGATGCTGTACTGGGCGATTGCGTACGATCCTCTCACGTCCGCCGCGCTATCCCTCCAGGAGATACGGGACATGGTGGACGAGATGTTCGAGAGAGAGAAGGACTGGATGCCGACCTTTGCCGGGTGAGTTCCGGGTGGCCGCGCGAGGGCCGTTGGGGCAAGGAAGGCTCCTGGACCGCTTGCGAAGCCCGCGCTGGCCTGCTATCGTGTACAGGATTGCCGCCCAGAGGGGCGCGGCGTTTTGTCCGTATCCCGGGGTTGCCCCCGTAGCCAGGAGTGTCGGCAATGGAGAAGAGCGAGGAGAACCTCAAGGAGGCGTTCGCGGGCGAGAGCCAGGCCAACCAGCGCTACTTGGGCTTTGCCAAGAAGGCCCAGAAGGACGGCTTCACGATGATAGCCAGGCTGTTCCGCGCCGCCGGGGCGGCCGAGACCGTCCACGCGCAGAATCACCTGGATGCGATGGGGGCCGTGCGCGATACGTTGGCCAACCTGAGCGCCGCACAGGCCGGGGAGGCCGAGGAGTTCAAGTCGATGTACCCGGAGTTCCTGGAGGTCGCCCGCCAGGAGGGGAACACCGACGCCGAGCGGACCTTCGACTACGCCATGCAGGTGGAGAAGATCCACCACGACCTCTACGGGAAGGCCATAGGGGCTCTGGGAAAGGGCGAAGACCTGCCCGAGAGGAAAATGTTCGTCTGCAGGGGCTGCGGCAACACCGTCGAGGACGAAGCGCCCGAGAAGTGCCCCATCTGCGGCGCCCCCAAGTCCTGGTTCATGCTGATCGAGTAGGCGTGTGAGCGACGAGGCACTGAGCACCGTTTCAGCGGGCTTTGACCGCGCCTATTCCTCGCAGCGGTCCTACTTCGGAAAGGCCCCGTCCCCGTGGCTGATTCACTTCCTGGGGCATTCTGTGGACCGGGGTCGGCGGGCCCTCGACATGGGATGCGGCCACGGGCGCAATGCCCTGTATCTGGCCAGGCTTGGCTACAGCGTGACCGCTGTGGACATCTCGGGCGCGGCTGTGCGCGAACTGGAAGGCTATGCCGACGCTGAAGGTCTGCCGGTGCGGGCCCACCGTGCCGACCTGCGGGATTGTGACCTGGGCGAGAATGCATACGACGTCATCGTGGCCGTGACCGTACTGGGCTTGATCGATCGGGACGCGCTGGCGCCGCTGGCAGACCGGATGGCGCGCGCCCTCCGGCCGGGCGGCTTGCTGCTGGTCGAGGATTTCGCCGAGGGCGATCCGGGTTTCTCAGGCCGGCGTCGACGCAGCGAGTTCGCACACCTGGTGCAGCACTACTTCACGCCGTCCACGCTTCGGCGGCTCCTCCGGTCTCTGGAGGAGATATTCTGCCGTGAGTTCGCGTTGACCGACGCCACGCACGGCCGGCCGCACCGCCACGGGTTGGTGAGGTACGCGGGCCGCAGGCGGCCCGTCGCCGCCGCACACGGATAGGGTCATGGAACTCGAAGGCAAGACAGCGGTGATCACCGGTGGCACCGGGCACCTGGGCAGGGCCGTGACGGCCCGTTTCCTTCGGGAAGGGGCCGGCGTCCTCGTGTCCTGGCGCTCCGAGGAGGAATGGCGGGAGCTCGAGGCTTCCATTGATGACGAGTTCTCAGACCGCCTCGTCGGCCTACGGACGGACGTGACGGACGAGGAGCAGGTGGAAGGGCTGATGCGGACGGCCGTCGATCGCTTCGGCGGCCTCGATGCACTGCTGAACCTGGTGGGCGGCTTCGCCTTCGGCAGGAACGTGTGGGAGACCGACCTGGCAACCTGGGACCGGATGGTGGACCTGAATCTCAAGAGCGCCTTCCTTTGCTCGAAGCATGCGCTGCCCGTCATGCGGAAGGCCGGCCGGGGTGCCATCGTGTACGTTTCATCAAAGGCGTGCGAAGACTTGCAGCCCGGGGCGGCGGCCTACGCCACTTCCAAGGGCGCCCTCATCACCCTCATGCGCGCGCTCCGGGAAGAAGTGAAGGACACCGGCATCAGAGTCAACACCATCATGCCCGGCATCATAGATACCCCGGTGACACGCCGTCTGATGCCGAAGGCTGATACGGGCAAATGGGTGAGCCCGGACGAAGTGGCGGACGCCCTGGTCGCCCTATGCTCTGACGGGTGCGGAGCTGCAAGCGGATCGGTTATCCGCCTCTTCGGTGGGCTGTAGGCGTGGGACAACGTCTCAGCCGGCCTTACGGCGGGCCTGTTCCGATCGGTCGGCAGGCGGTGGAGTGCTCTTGAGTACGGCCCACAGGCCGGCGAACAGGTTGTCGAAGAGCCGGTCGAAGCTGCGACGGTAGTAGGCCGAAACGCAACTCGCTGGTGCGCGGCCGGTGGCCGCGTCGTAACGAGCGCGTTCGACAGGATCGGAAAGGACTCTGTAAGCGCGCTGCGCGCGCTTGAACAGCGCCGGGTCGCCTTCGCCGAACTTGACATCCGGGTGGAGGGTGAGGGCTTTGCACCGGTAGGCCCGTTTGATGTCCCTCGGCGTGGCGTTCGGGTTCACTCCGAGCAGCGCGTAGTAGTCTGCTGATTCGTGCGTAGCTGCCATTCCGGCCCTGAGTTGGTCGGCGCGATCAGCGCGAACACTGACTGAGGGAGTATAGGCAGGCGGCGAACGCGAATGCAGATTGTAGTCATAACTTATTCTTTCATAATGATTTGAGGGTTGGTAAAAAGATGACCCCCACAGTGCAGACACAGATTAATGGAACCACTCTGGAGCTGGTGCAGGGCGACATCACGCGACAGCCCGTCGAAGCGGTCGTGAACGCCGCCAACAGCCTGCTCCAGGGCGGCGGAGGCGTCGACGGCGCCATTCACCGCGTCGGCGGCCCCGCCATCATGGCGGAGTGCCTGAAGATCGGCGGCTGCCCCACCGGCAGCGCCGTGATAACGACCGGCGGCAAACTGCTGGCGCGCCACGTCATCCACGCCGTCGGCCCCCGCTACACGCCTAACTCCTTGCGGGCGCCTGAGATGCTGGCCAGCGCCTACCGCACCAGCCTCCGCGTCGCTCAGGAGCATGGCGTGCAGACGATCGCCTTCCCTTCGATCAGCACGGGCGCTTACGGTTACCCGATCGACGAGGCGTCCCGTATTGCGCTCAAGACCGTCATCGAGTTCATCCGGGACAACTCGCGAGTCTTCGAGCTGGTGCGCTTCGTGCTCTTCACTGCCAGCGACCTGAAGGCCTACCGGCAGGCGTTCGAGGAGCTCACGGCCGAGCCGACCGCTTCGTGATGCGCCCGTGGCGGCCCGGCCTAGGGCTGCTTCCGGAGCTCGGCTCCCTGCTCGACCAGGATTCGCTGGAGCCTGGGCACGTCCAGGTTCCGCGGCTGCACGCCGTCCGCCAGGCACAGCGCGGCCGCCGTGCCGGACGCCTGTGAGATGGCCATCAGCGGCGCCATGCTGCGGGCGCTCTGGAACGGCACCTGCTCGGCCGAGATGCACCGGCCCGCCAGGATGAGGCCGTCCACCTGCCGCGGCACCAGGCATCGGTACGGAACGTCGAACCCCTCGTGCTGGAAGAAATACCTCTGCCCGTAGTAAGCAGGGACCGGGTTCGAGCTGATGGCGATCACGTCGTCGAACCGCCGGCCGGACCGCGCGTCGTCTTCCGTCAGGACGTATTCACCCAGGACGCGGCGGCTCTCGCGCACGCCCAGGTGCGAGGCGGTCTGCACCAGGTGGCAGTCCTCGAATCCCGCTTGGCCCCGCAATCGTTGAAGGTGCGCCGGGACCTCGGCGAGCGCCGAGGCGTGCGCCTCGGTAAGGGCCAGCGGATCGGTGCCGTCCACACCGGTTCGCCCGGGGCCCCAGACCGTGGCCGTCCGGCCGACCGAGAGCCTCGGACGGTCGAACCGCTCCGGCGCCACGCCCGCCACGCGGTACATCAGGCTCACGGACATCAGGTGTTCGTCCGTCTGTGCGGCTTCCATGAAGGGGGCTCCGGCTCCGGCGGCCACGTCGCCGTCGCCGCTGGCGTCGACCGTCATCCGGGCCTCGATGGCCTGCCGACCGGCCTTGCTCTCCGTGATCAGGCCGCGCACCGTACCGTCCTCGACGATGGCGTCGGAGAAGAAGGTGTAGAGCCTGACCCGGACCCCGGCGTCCAGCAGCATGCCCAAAGCCACGCGTTTGAAGGCTTCGGGATCGAAGCTGACGGCGTAGGGCGCCGAGCCGGGCTCCAGCCGCCCGAAGTCGCCGTGCGCCGTGCGGCCGCACACGCCGCCCGCCTCGATCAGCCGGTCCACGATCTCCTGGGCGATGCCTTTGACCGTCTGGAGGTCGCACGGGGGCCTCTCGTTACGGAACCCGTTGAAGCTCGTCATCAGGCCGGCCGTGGCCGTGCCGCCGAGCACCCCGGACGATTCGAGCAGCAGCACCCCGGCGCCGTTGCGGGCTGCCGCCAGGGCAGCCACAATGCCGGCGCACCCTCCGCCGACGACCACCACCTCCTCGCCGTCCGCCACCGGCAGCTCACGTGCGGGCTCCGTGTAGGTCTTCATCGCGTCCTCCGATCCCAGGGCAAGTCTGCGTGGGCGACCAGGGCGGCCATTATAGCGGAGCAAGCGAATGAGCAGCCATCGTCCGCTCGCGCTTTGGGCGCGCTTGCAAATGGCGCTTGCTTGCACCATAACGTGTCCGAAGGGCGCCGGCGCCGCGGCGCGCCAGGCGTTGCCGTGAGCGGGACGTTCGGGTTCTTGGCAAAGCGCCTCCCGTGCGGTAGAATCGCCCGCCTGCTTCTGAGCGAGGTGCTCCGATGGTGGTCCGACAGGAGTTCAGGAACCTGGCGCAGCGGCTCCGCGCGCAGTTCAGCGCAGGGCAGCCCGCCTGGTTCATCCGGGCGCCGGGCCGCATCAACCTGATCGGGGAGCACACGGACTACAACGGCTTCCCCGTCATGCCGATGGCCATTGAGCGCGCCGTTCGGATGGCGGTCGCGCCGCGCGACGACGGCCTGGTGGTGCTGAAGAATGTCGATCCCTCTCTTTACGGCAACCGTGACTTCGAGGTCGGGGCCTCGATCCCTCCTTACCCGACCGGCGATTGGGGCAACTACGTCAAGGCGGCCGTCCAGTCGCTGGTGGGCTGCGCTCTGGACGGCGGCTGGACGGGGGACGAGCTCAAAGGCATGTCGTGCCTGGTGGAAGGCGACGTTCCGCCGGCCGCAGGCCTCTCCTCTTCCACGGCCCTGGTGGTGGCGGCCGGGCTTGCGTTCAGCGCCGTCAATCGCCTCGGCGTGGGCCGCCGGGCCATGGCGGATCGCATGGCGGCGGCCGAGCATTACGTCGGCACGCAGGGCGGCGGCATGGATCAGGCCGTCTGCCTGCTCGGGCGCCAGGGGGAGCTGCTGAAGATTGACTTCTTTCCGCTGCGTCCCACGCGCGTCCCTTTCCCGGATGATTGCCGGATCATTGCCGCCCACAGCACGGTCCGAGTTGCCAAGAGCGGCGAGCAACGGCTTGCCTACAATCGGCGCGTTCTGGAATGCCGCATCGCCGCGCACCTGCTGGCCGGGGAGCTGGGCGTGGAGCCGCCCGAACGGCTGGCCGACCTCGTGCATGGCGGCGCTGGCAAGTCTCTGAGTGATCTGCTGGGGATCCTGGAGCGAGCCGTGCAAGGGCGGGAGAGCGTCTCTCTGCGCCGTGCGTCCGCGCTTTTCGGCGTTGCGCCGGGCCAGTTCGCGCGGCGGCTCCTGCGGATGGCGGACGGACTGCTGCTCCCCATGCCGGCCGACGGCCTGAGAATACTGCCCAGGTGCCGCCACGTCTTCAGCGAGGCGGCCCGCGTAGAGGAGGCCGAGGCGTGCCTGCGCAGCGGCGACCTGGAGGAGTTCGGCCGCCTGATGGACGAGTCGCACGAGAGCTGCGCGGCCGACTACGAGATCAGTTGCTACGAGCTGGACCAAGTGGTAGAGCTGATGCGCGGCGCCGGCGCGCTCGGTGCGCGTCTGACCGGAGCCGGCTTCGGCGGCTTCGCCATCGCGCTTGCCCATCGGGATAGCGTGGCAGCGATCGAGCAGGCGCTGCGCACTGACTTTTACGAGCACCGCGGTGCATCGGCGGAGGGGAACGTGTTCGTCTTCGTTCCGGCCGCCGGCGCCCTGCAGGAACGGGCGCCTTGAGCGTGAACCACATCATCCTTTCGGCTGACTGAAGCGACAGTCAGCGGAGAACGACACATGAAGCTCTACGTGCAGACGGACATGGAAGGCGTGGCCGGCATCGTCAACGTGGACGACTACCTCGACTCGTCCGGGCGCTACCACGAGAAGGGGAAGCGCCTGGTCACCGAGGAGGTGAACGCCGCCGTGCGCGGGTTCATCGAGGGGGGCCTCGATGACGTCGTCGTGGCCGACGGACACGGCAGCGGCGCGATCGACATCGAGCTTCTCGACCCGCGCGTCCGGCTGATGCGCGGCTGGCCGACGGGCTGGCCGCTGCTGATTGACGAGTCCTACGACGCGCTGGCGTTCGTCGGCCAGCACGCCAAGGCCGGCACGGAGTTCGCCCACATCCCGCATACGCAGTGGTTCGGCTACATCGATCTGTCCGTCAACGGCATCTCGATCGGCGAGTACGGACAGATGGTGCTTTGCGCGAACGAGCTCGACATCCCCATCATCTTCGCTTCGGGCGACGCCGCGTTCTGCCGCGAGGTGAAGGAGTTGACGCCCTGGGCCGAGAGTGTGGCCGGCAAGGAAGGGACCACGCCCGGCAAGGGCGACGAGCTGGAGAGGCATGCCTACGGCCGTTCGCACGAGACGGCCATCCACCGCCATCCGGAAGTCGTTCGCGAGGAACTCGCGAAGGTGGCCTTGAAGGCGGCGCGCCGCTTCGCGTCCGACCCGGGCAGCTTCGGGCGCGTGGACATCCAGCCGCCCTACAGGGCCGTGGCCCGCTTCCGCCAGGTCGGGGAGAAGGAACCCCACACGGTCGAACGCGAGCATTCTTCCAGCATCGCCGAGGTGCTGAACGCACTGCGATCGGGCTGAGCTACCGCAAGGGAGAATCACTTGAAGCCGAGAGACCTGGTCCTGGAGCAGATCCGGCATCGCGAGACGAGACCGATCCCGTTCACGCTCGGCTTCGAGGGCGACGTGGCGGAGCGGCTCGACGAGCACTACGGCGGGCGCGCGTGGCGCGAGCGCCTCACGCCTTACGTGGTCAACGTGTCCATCGTGGGCGTGAACTGGACCGGCGACGAGCGGCTGGACGAGCGCCGTTTCCGCGACCCGTTCGGCACGGTCTGGCGCACCGACCTGCGCCCCGCCCACCTGGAGACGCCCGGCCTCGCGGAGCCGTCCTTCGACGCGTACGACTTCCCGACGCCAGACCGTTTCGTGACCGACGGTTCCTTGGCCGCCGCACGCGAGCAGTGCGAGCGGCACGCGGGCAGCCTGCGGCTGGCCGGCCTCGGGTGGGGCCTGTTCGAGCGGACGTGGACCATCCGCGGGTTTGAGAATGCCCTGGTGGACGCGGCGGCAGACCCCGACTTCTACGGCGAACTGCTGGACCGGATCACGGAGCTGCAATTGGCGTTCGTGCGGGCCGCGCTGGAGCTGCCGTTCGACGGCGTCATGTTCTCCGACGACTGGGGTGACCAGCGCGGCGTCATCCTGGGTCCCGAGCGCTGGCGCCGGCTGGTTAAACCGCGGCTGGCCCGGCTCTACGGGGCGGTGCACGACGCGGGCCGGCTCGCCTTCAATCACTGCTGCGGCTGCGTGACGGACATCGTGCCGGACCTGATCGAGATCGGGCTCGACGTGCTGGAGAGCGTCCAGCCGGAGGCTATGGACCCCTACGAGCTGAAGCGGAGGTGGGGCGATCGGCTCACGTTCTGGGGCGGGCTCGGATCGCAGAGCACCATCCCGTTCGGCACGCCGCAGCAGATTCGGGACGAGGTCCGGCGGCTGTGCAATGAGATGGGGCAGGGCGGCGGCTACATCCTGGCGCCGGCGAAGGCGCTCCAGCCCGAGACGCCGACACAGAACGCCGCCGCCGTCTTCGAAGCTTTCACAAACCAGGATTGACGGGGAGGGAGAATGAGCACGTGAACGATGCGGCCGAGAAGAAGACGACGCTGCGGTTCATCGGAGTGGCCAGTTGCGTGCCCGAGGTTGGCGGGGAGACGGCCTGCTTCCTGCTGAACGAGACCGTCCTGGTGGACGTGGGCTGGAACGCCGCTCTGCACATGCGCCGGTTCGGCTGCGATCCGCTCGCCGTCCGGCACGTCTTCATCACACACTGCCATCACGACCATTACCTGGGGCTGGCTCCGCTGTTCTTCTACTTTGCCATGAGCGGCAAGGCGCAGCAGGGGGACGAGCGGCTCATCGTTGCCGGCCCCCGCACGGAGATCGGAACGGCAGTCGAGCGGGCGCTCGCCTACCTTCAGGCCGAACGCTACGCGGACGTGAACGCGGCAGTGGACGTCGTGCCCCTGAGGCCGGGCGCGCAGTTCGAGACGGACCGACTCCGCGTGCGCACCGCGCAGGTCGTGCACCCGACGCTGGCGCTGGCCTACCGGTTCGAGGACAAGCAGACGGGCGCCTCGATCGTCATCACGGGGGACACGGCATACTACGAGCCGCTGGGGCGGTTCGCCGCGGGCGCGGACGTGCTGGTGCACGAGGCGAGCGCCGGGCCCGGGGCCGTCGACCCCCTCGCGGCCTGGGGGCATTCGGGCGCGCCCGACGCCGCCCGCATTGCCGCTGCTGCCCGGCCGAAGCGCCTCTACCTGGTGCACTGCCCGGAGGACAAGCGTCAGGCCGCCCTGGCCGCCGCGCGCGAGATCTTCCCCGAGACCTACCTGCCTGAGGAAGGGGACCTGATCGAGTTGCCGTTCGCCTGACGGTATGGTAGCTTGCTGCGGGACGGGCAGAAGCATTGCCTATATGAAGGGGGAGGCAGGGGTATGGCCAGATTGAGGGGACTTTGCGTTGTCGTCGTGCTGGGCCTTCTGGCGTCCGCAAGCCCGGGGAGAGTGCGCGCTCAGTCGGGCGCGGCTTACTCGTTCACGCTGGACGGAAAGCCCATCGAGCCCCGGATCATGTCTCTGAACGGGACGCCGGACGATCCGGCGCCCGGGGACGTCGCGCGCCTCAACTACCATTGGAGCGTCGTGCTCGGCGAGCCCGGGGATTACCACTTCAAGTCTGCCGGGGAAGAGGACGGCGTCTTGTTTCTGGCGGAAGAGGGGAAGTCGCGCGTTATTGCGGTGACGGTCAGTTGCGAGCTCGGGGAGACGGGAGACGTCCCGGGTCGAGTGGACCGCTGGCCGCCGCCTGTGATCGTCTCGAACCCTCTTGACGACCTCTCGCCGGAGCAGATCGCCGGGCTGCGGGGCGTCCGTCTGAACTACTGGGACGAAGGACTCGCGGGCCAGTTGGCGCATGCGGACCTGGAGCGTCTGTGCATCACTATTGGTCAGTGGTTCCCGTTCTTTAGGCCCTTCCCCGAGCTTCCTGGCGGGAGCCGGTACCTGATCCTCGCCCAGGCGCATCCTGAGGACTTCTCCGCCCTGCGCGAACTGAATGGCCTGCGTCTCTTCTGCTCGGACGTGGGGCCGGAGGGCTCGTTCGACATCGGCCTGATCGCCGGGAACGCGGACCTTCGCTACCTCCGGCTGGACATGGTCGCACTGGCCGATGTTGACCAACTCGCCCGCTGCGCGGAGCTTCGCGTGCTGGAGCTCCCGTGGTGTGAGAGGGTGGGCGACGTCTCTTTCGCGAGGAATCTGCCGCGGCTGACCCGCCTGGACATCGCCATGGCGCGGGTGAAGGACCTGCGGCCGCTGTCCGGCCTGCAAGATCTGTTCTGGGTGAACGCGGACTCCACCGGGGTCTGCCGGCTTCCGGACGGGTCGCTGCCGAAGCTGAGGACGTTGAGGGTTCTGTCCGCTCCACTCACTGACGAGGAAGTGGCCGCGTTCGCCGAGGCCCATCCTCAATGCCGTGTCTGGCATCGGTGGGGCAAGGGCCTCAGGGACGCCCTGGCGGGCGCCGATCGCATTCGCGTGCGGCGCGGGGGCGTAGGAGGGCCGCGCGACGCTGAGTGGCCGACGCTATTCGAGGTCACAGATCCCGGCGAGATCAGGAGTATCGTGCAGGGCGTCCGGATCCAGGAAAGGCTGGAAGTCGGCTCCTGCGCCTGCTACGGCTCGCCGACGTTCGAGTTCTACAAGGCGGGCAAGCTGCTCGAGTCCGTAAGCCTCAAGCACGGGCGAAGGCTCTGCTGGCCGGCGCGCTGGCCTGGAGACGGGGAGCTCATGCCGGAGAACGCCGACTTCTTCTGCCGCTGGCTGGCTCAACACGGAGAGTCCGGGCCGTTGCAGGAAAGGCAGAAGTCCGAGCTCTGGCTGCGGCTCGAACGCGTGCCCTGGGGGCAGTTCGGACATGTCCTGCCGGAGAAGCTGATCCGCATCCTGGACGGGGGCGGTACGCTGCAAGAGCTGCTCCAGGCCTTCGAGAACGCGGTGCCTGATCCCGTCGAGCGCATCGTGCTGTCGCTCAAGCTGTCCGGGATCGAGCGCCCGTTTGACCCGGATGACCGGCGAGGCGAGACGCTTGCCTTGTGGACGCTGGCGCGCGCCTCGCAGGCTGATATGGGAGCCGCGGTGTCACGGGCTGTTCGGGAGCCGGCGGCTCTGGACGGCGCGGTGCTGTGGGTTTTCGCAGGGCAACAGTGGGGTTCGCTGGACAGGCAGGTGCTCGAGCGCGTCCTTCCCGCGCTCGCGGAGCGCGCCCTTGGCAGCGGTTCAGCCCGGACCCGGCGCATCACGCTGGCTGCCCTGGGTGAAATCGGCGGACAGCAGGCCATAGCCCTTCTGCGTTCGGTGCTGGCGAAGCCATTCCCGGGTGGCATCCCGCGTGCCGGCCGCGCCGAGGAGGGCGCCCACGTTCCGTGGGCTTTCTACCTGTCGGATTGCCCGACCGACCAGGACTGCGCCGCCGTGATCCTGGCGAGGCTCGGCGACCGTGGAAGCCTGCCTGCCATAAAGAAGGCAGCATCGCGCGCTCCCTTCCCGCAGGGCAGGGCCTTCCAGCAGGCGATAGACTCGCTGGAAGCGGAACAAGGCGAGGACTGAAGGGGCCACCCCGCTCGCCTTGCGTCCCTCAAGCCTTAACCCAGGATGGCGGCCAGGTCCTCCTGCGGCGTCGAGATGGGCATGACGTTGAACTTCTCGGCCAGCACCTCGAGCACCGGCGCCGTGACGAAGGCCGGCAGGCTGGGGCCCAGGCGTATGTCCCTGATGCCCAGGTGCAGCAGCGTCAGCAGTATCGCGACCGCCTTCTGCTCGTACCAGGACAGGATCAGCGACAGGGGCAGGCTGTTCACGTCCGTGTCGAAGGCATCGGCCAGGGCCAGGGCGATCTGCACGGCCGAGTAGGCGTCGTTGCACTGGCCCACGTCCAGCAGGCGGGGGATGCCACCGATGTCACCGAAGTCCAGCTTGTTGAACCGGTACTTCCCGCATGCGAGCGTCAGGATCACGCAGTCGTCCGGGACGGCCTGCGCGAGCTCGGTGTAGTAATTCCGGCCCGGCTTCGCGCCATCGCAGCCGCCGATCAGGAAGAAGTGCCGAACCGCGCCGCTCTTGACGGCCTCGATCACCTTGTCCGCGACGCCCATCACGGCGTTGTGGCCGAAGCCGACCAGGAGCTCCTTATCCGGGCCGTCCTCCGCGAATCCCTCGGCTGCCAGCGCCGCCTCGATGACGGGGGTGAAGTCGCGGTTCTCGATGTGCTCGACGCCGGGCCAGCCGACCACACCGCTGGTGAAGATGCGGTCCCTGTAGCTGTCCTTTGGTTTCTGCAGGCAGTTGGTGGTCATCAGGATGGCGCCGGGGAACTCGTCGAACTCCTTGCGCTGGTCCTGCCAGGCGCCGCCGTAATTGCCGACAAGGTGCTCGTGCTTCTTTAGCTCCGGATAGCCGTGCGCGGGCAGCATCTCGCCGTGCGTGTAGACGTTGATGCCCTTGCCAGCGGTTTGTTTGAGCAGCTCGTCCAGGTCCTTCAGGTCATGCCCGGACACGACGATGGCCTTGCCCTTGAGGGGCGTGACGCGGACGGGCGTCGGCTCGGGATGACCGTACGCGCCGGTGTTGGCCGTGTCCAGCAACTCCATCGCCTTCAGATTGAGTTCGCCCACCCGCAGGGCCCTGGCCAGCAGCTCGTCGGCGTCCGTCGGTTTGCCGGCCAGGTAGTCCAGCATCTCGTGAAAACCGGCGTAGAGGGCGTCGTCTTCCTGGCCGAGGATCTGCGCGTGGTCCGCGCAGGCGGCCGCGCCCTTGAGGCCGTAGAGGAGGAGCTCCTGCAGCCCGGTCACGTCCTCCGGTTTGCCGGCCAGGTAATCCAGCATCTCGTGAAAACCCGCGTAGAGGGCGTCGTCTTCCTGGGCGAGGATCTGCGCGTGGTCCGCGCAGGCGGCCGCGCCCTTGAGGCCGTGGAGGAGGAGCTCCTGCAGCCCGGTTACGTCCTCGCCGAGCGCGTCGATGCGATTCTGGATGGTGACCGCCTCGCCCTGGCGGATCAGCTCGTCCATGTCTCCGGCCGGGGTGAACGTGGCGGGGCCGCCCAGCTCTTCGGGTGGCTTACCCGTCTTCTCGCACGCCTCCTCGTAGAGGGCCCGGGCCCTGTCCCTGAGCTCGGCGGCGCGCAGGACCATCTGCCGCAACGCCTCGGGATCGAAGTTCACGTTGGTGAGCGTCGCGAAGAGCGCCTCAACCGTGAAGACGTTGATCTCCCGGTCGGTCGCGCCCAGCTGGCGCGCCCTGTGCGCGTACATCGAGAGTCCCTT
>Ga0114922_10000650_pt1 | contig 33405 bp, 27 predicted proteins | sample AartaG_FD_100975 | JGI IMG/M metagenome (GOLD analysis project Ga0114922, IMG submission 100975) | Deep subsurface microbial communities from Aarhus Bay to uncover new lineages of life (NeLLi) - Aarhus_00045 metaG | ecosystem: Environmental > Aquatic > Marine > Oceanic > Sediment | place... | reverse complement strand
GAACCGGACTCGGGAAATCCGACCGTCCGGGATCGTAGGGGGGCCTCGGGAAACGTGGCTCATGGTGGAACTGTGAACCCACCCCGCAACCGAAAGGGCGGGGCTGGAAACCCTCCACCTACAAGTGCACGCGCCCGAGTTCTATCCCGACCCCCAGCGCGTGGCTCTGTAATGATGCTACTATCTCCAAACAGCTCCGGACATTCGTGAAGGACCAGAGCGTGGAACCGACTAATAACACTGCCGAACGCGCCGTGCGACAAGGTGTGTTGTGGCGAAAGATCAGTTTCGGCACGCAGAGCGAACGCGGGGCCCGTCATGTAGAGCGTATACTCACAGTGTGCGCGACCTGCCGCCTGCAGGGGCGAAGTGTCATCGAATATTTGCGTACTGCGTGCTCTTGTCATTTGTCTGGTATTCCTGCCCCATCGTTAATAAAAACCGCGACCAATTAACCAAAACTGCCTGAACGCTTACCGCGATTCTTAAGGTGAAAGCGGGTTTTCCATCCGCGAAATCGCGCAGGCTTAAGCCTGCGGCTCAGGTAGTCATGAGATTTGTGAAACACAATACTACTCCGCACTTCGTTGCCCCAAGCACCGACGCCCCAACATGTTCAACTCAATTTCCGCGGTGTTCAGCAAACTGCCGTGTTTCGTGTATACGCCATTTCCAGCCGCTCGATCAGTCGACGCGCTTCCTGCGACACGAACGCCTCATAGTGTGAGGTTGGCAAATGCCTGGGCCGGACTGCCTTGGTGAGGGTTCAGAGCCGTCGGCCCCACCACGCGGCCGGTTTGTCAGTTGCCCCAAACGACACATGTTCAAGGTGCCGATCTGTGCGATCGGCAGGGTTGAGGTCCCGGCGATTATCGACGAGGTGATCGCCTTCCGTGGACGGCTCCCGGTTGTCGTGGTCAACACGGTGAGACTGGTGAACACGCAGCGCGACGAGGTGCTGCGAGAGTCTGTGCTGTGGTCCGATATGATCCTGGCGGACGGCATTTCGGTGTTGTGGGCCGGTCGGCTGCTGGGGCGGCCGCTGCCGCAGCCGGTGCCGGGGATCGACCTGATGACGGGCATGGCTGGAACGCGGCAACGAGCACGGCTATCGCGTGTACCGCCTGGCGGCCACTGAGGATGTCTCAGCCACGTCGGCCAAGCGCATCGGGCGCGAATACTCTGGCGTTGTTCCGGCCGGTCGCCATGACGGCCACTTCACGCCCGATCAGAAGCCGGACGTCATTGCCGATATCAAGACTGCCAGGCCCGACATTCTGTTCGTGGTCATGAGCGCGCCGAAGAAGGACGTCTTTACGGGTCAGTGGACGTCAAAGATGAACATTCGTGTGTGGCACAGCGTGGGCGGTGCGTTCGACGTGATGGCCGGCAAAGTGAAACGTGCCCCCGTGCTGTGGCAGTGGTGCGGGATGGAGTGGCTGTATCGAATCGTGCAGGAACCCCGCCGCATGTGGCGGCGGCGTCTGGTGACGGATACACTGTTTTACGGCATGTTGCTGAGCGAGCTCCTTCGAGGACGATAGACTCCCCGCGTTTGACTGCGACGAGACAAAGACGTACATATCGAAGGGCGCTGTGGCCTATGAAATCGGTCGTCTCAAGACAAGACTCCGGTGTGTCGGTTGGGAACTACCCCGAACATCGTTCGGAGATCGAAATGTCTCGAGTGGACTCGATGTCGGCGGGATCCCGTGGTTTTCGGGCCAAGGTTCTGTTACTCATCAGCAACCTTGAGTACGGGGGTGCCCAGCGGCAGGTTGTGGAGCTGGCCAACCGGCTTAACGCCGAAGGGACGGAAACCTTCGTGTGCACCCTTTCCGACCATGTACCACTGGCCTGCAAGCTTGATAATCAGTCTCGGGTTCTGCACGTCATTCAAAAACGGTGCAAGTTCGATATCTCCGTCGTTGGGCGCTTGAGGCGGCTGGTCGAAGGGCTGAACGTGGACATCATCCATGCGTTTCTTCTTGACGCGGAGATTGCGGGTCGGCTGGCCGGGCGACGACTCCATGGTGTGGCAATGATGGGCTCTGAACGAAACGCGGACCACGAATACAAGTGGCGACACACAGCGGCTCTGCGGCTGACGGCTCGCTGGTTTGACGCAATCATCGCAAACTCGAATGCGGGACGGCGCTTTCAGATTCGCACGCTCAGTATTGCCTCAGACAAGGTCTTTGTTGTTCACAACGGGGTTGACGTTGTCCGATTCGCACCGCGTCCGAAGGGGGATCTTGGGGAGCCGCTCGGAATACCGGCCGACGCTCCGGTCGTCGCAATGTTCTGCAGCTTCAAGAGACAGAAGAATCACGCCATGTTCTTTCGCATGGCCAAACGCGTGCTCGAGTCACGGCCGGAGGCCATGTTCTTATGTGTGGGGGGACGGCTGCACGGGGGGTTGCAGGGAACGGATACCTACCACCGGCAGATGCTCAACCTGGTTGAGGCCTTGGGACTCTCGGGCAGAGTTCTCTTTCTAGGAAACCGGGATGACGTTGTGGATCTATACAACCTGTGTGACGCGACTGTCCTGACATCGAAACGCGAGGGAACCCCAAATGTGCTTCTTGAGTCGATGGCCTGCGGCGTACCGGTGGTGACGACCGACGTGGCCGACAACGCTCTCATTGTACCCGATGGCCACGCAGGCTATGTTGTCCCATACGATGACGACGCCGCCATGGCGGACCGGGTGCTGCACATCCTATCGGATGAAGGAGCGCGGCGGCTGATGGGATCCGCAGCCCGCAAATGGGTTGCGCGCGAATTCTCGATGGCGTCTTTAGTGCAGAAAACCCTGGCGGTGTATGATGAAGTTCTGCAGCGCAAACGCGCTGAGGCGAGGGTATAGATGCAGAGCGTTCAAGTGGAGAACAGTGCACCCACTGGCGGCCGTCTGACCGGGCCGGGACGGAGCCGGCCTTCGACCAACGTGACCGTCGAGTTGCGTCGTCTGCCGCATCCTTATCGAGCCGTGCTCGCGATATGCAGCGACCTGGACGAGACTCCGGATCGACACGTCTACCTGGAGACCATGCGGTTTTTGAACACCTCGGAGACGACGGTAATGGGGCCAGGGGTCGGACTCGAAGTCGGCAACAGCATTTACTTCGACATGCCCGATGATCAGTTCGCATACTGGAACACCGACGATGCCGGGCGGGAGATGGTGCGAGACCTAGTCCGCAGCGGCCACATCGACGTGTTGCACTCATACGGCGATTTGGCCACGACTCGCAGCCATGCCGGCAGAGCTCTTGATGAACTCGATCGCCACGATTGTCGGCTGCAGGTTTGGGTAGATCATGCGAAGGCGCCGACCAATTTCGGGCCGGATATCATGGCCGGACAGGGCGATATTGTCGGGTCCGAAGCCTATCACGCTGACCTGACGCTATCGTACGGAGTTCGCTATGTCTGGCGCGGGCGAGTGACCAGCGTCATTGGCCAAGATGTTCGGCCCGATTCTAATGGGATTTTCAATATCAATCATCCGTTGGCATCCGGCAGGACGCTGGCCAAGGAAAGTGCGAAACGATTGCTGGCCCGCTGTGGAAACCGGCGGTACGCCACGCACGGGCCGAACCGGGTGCTGAGCGTCGACGGGCTGCGTGACGGGCGGCCGGTCTACGAGTTCCTGCGCTGCAACCCGTATTGGGGTGGTGTAGGTCTTGCCGCCACTGCTGCGGGCCTAGGGGAGGTCCTGACCGAGCGGTTCCTTGACTGGTTGGTGGCCCGGGGGGGGGTTAGCATTCTCTACACGCACATGGGGAAGATTCGAAATCGGGGTCGACCGTTTGAACCAGCGACATGCGAGAGTTTGCGGCGACTGACCTATCGCTATCACGAGGATCAGATACTGGTTGCTACGACCGCCCGACTGCTGAATTACTTATCCGTGCGGGACGCGATTCGGTGGAAGGTTGAGGAAGATGACGATTGCCTGGTCATCGAGATCGAGACAGTGGACGACCCGGTCGACGGAAGCCGCACTCCGTCCATTGACGACTTAGCAGGGTTGACGTTTCGCGCATGCGGTACGCGGGCGATTAGTGTCCGGTTGGCCGGCCAACGCCTGCCGGGCGTGGTCGTAGAAGCCGACGGCGATGGGGCCTTCGCCTTTTTCCCATTTGAGCGGCTGGAGTTTCCGCCGGGATGAGCAGGCGTCGGGATGACAACAGACCGCGATCGCAGCCGTTAGCCGGCGAGCGCTTTGATAGGAGGCGGGGCGAAGTTGCGGGACGGGGCGGGGCAGGGGCAACTCGCACAACTGATGATGGAGACTGCGTTTGCTCTCCGATGCGACGCACATGACAATTTCCCGGCGGTCGCTCGTGTTTCCCGACGGTTGACCGGCATGATAGAATGGCGGCGTATCCGTGGAGCGTTCGCATTCCTCGCCCTGGTGATGATCTACAGCGGCGTGCTGGTCATCGCCAGGATTGCTCGGGGGCACCGGCGTGTGCGGTCGCGAAAGACCGGTGATCCGGGGAGCCGCTGCCGCCGGATCATCGTAACAGGGACGTTCTACCACAGCGGCTGGTTCGGCTCGCACATTCTACCGCTCAGTCGGGCGGCAGTGGACGAGATCATCGTAGTGTGCGACGAGCCACAGATGGCTGTTCCAAAGGTGCGTTACTGCTGTCCACCTCGCTGGGCAGCTCGCCTGCTGGGCCGGGCGCTGTCAAAGACCATGTGGATGGTTGCGATCGGGTCGCGTTATCCGGCGGACATTTTCATGGGTTATCATATCTTCCCCGGGGCCCTATCGGCGTTGCTGGCGGCAAGCCTGCACGGCAAGGCGAGCTGCTACCAATCGACCGGGGGGCCGATTGAAGTGTTGGGCGGTGGCGTGAACACGGAGAACCGGTTCCTGAGCAGCCTACCGGGGCCCTCACGGCATCTCGAGTCGCTGGCCTTGCGCGTGGCCGGCCGGTTCGATTGTATCGTGGTGCGCGGGCACAGGGCGATGCGATTCTTCGCCGAACGCGGTCGGAATGGAAACGTCGTGATCATCCCGGGCAGCATCGACCCTGACCGATTCGAATGGCAGGACGCACGTGACTACGACCTGGTCTTCGTTGGACGGCTTACGGAAATCAAGCAGCCGTTGCGATTCATCGATGTCATCGCCGCCGTGAGGAAGTCGATCCCCTCTGTGCGGGCTGCGGTCGTCGGTGACGGCCCCCTAATGGCCAAGACACAGCGATACGCTGCGCGTCTCGGCGTCACAGAGTGCATCGACTTCCTCGGCGAACGGAACGACGTTGAGCGGATCGTGACCCGATCCAGGATAGTGGTGCTCACGTCCCGATCAGAAGGGCTATCCATCGCCATGGCGGAATCGATGGCGGCCGGCGCCGTTCCCGTCGTCGCCGACGTGGGAGAGCTAAGCGACGTCGTTCGCGACGGAGAAAACGGCTTCCTGGTGAAACCGCAATGCCCGCGGGAGTATGCTGACCGGATCGTATCGCTGCTGGACGATCCTGATCGCTGGCTGCGCTTTGCACGAGCAGCGCGTAAGGCGGCGCGGGGGTATTGCGGCGTGGCCTCCGTTGCGGCACGGTGGGACCGATGCCTGCGGAAGACTATCGTCTCCGGCGGGGCTGCACACTCTGGGGTGAACTGAACGGAGCGCATCCGTGGATCCATCGCTCGTTGCCATCTCGACCGGTCATAACGGCTACCCGCAGGAGCCGCCCTATTCTCCTGCGAAGCGGCCCCCGGAGTATCCGTTTGGCGCCGCCAAGCCGGCCACTGGGCCAAATCCGGCCTATGACGGCGTTCGTAGCGCTCTTAGCCTGCTGGGGCTGGACGCGGCCAACGAAGAACGGGCCACATGGAATCCGCTCGGCGAGATCATCAAGCCGGGCGATACGGTAATCCTGAAACCCAATTTCATTCGGGACTTCCACGACACACGCGGCGACGACATCGAGAGCGTCATCACAAACGGCAGCATCATTCGCGCGGTGCTCGACTATGTGGCCATTGCGCTGCGGGGCGAGGGTCGCGTGGTGATCGCCGATGCCCCTCAGTGTGAGGCGTCGTTTGAGAGACTCAAAGCCTTCGCCGGCCTGGACGAGATTCAATCCTTCTACGCGGAGCACAGTCCAATCCAGGTCGATGTGATTGATTTACGGCCCGAATACGCTGAGAAAGTCGACGGTGTAATCATTGGCCACCAACCGCTGCCCGGGGATCCGGCCGGCTATACGGTGGTCAACCTTGGACGTGACTCTGAGTTCATGCCCATTAACCATATGAACAGTCGGCTCTATGGGACTGAGTACGATCGCAGCGAGGTGGCTGCTCACCATCACGACAACGTGCACGAGTATCTGATTTCGAGAACCGTTCTCGAGGCCGACGTGTTCATCAATCTTCCCAAGATGAAGACGCACAAGAAGGTCGGCGTCACCTTGAACTTGAAGAACGTGGTGGGGATCAACGGCAACAAGAACTGGCTGCCTCACCACCGCGAGGGTGTACCGGCCAACGGAGGCGACCAGTACGCGGATTCCGGGCTGTCCGAGCGGCTCGAACATCTGCTGCTCGCCGCGTTCAAGAAGCACTTTCCCCGGCTGGGTCGGTTCCGGAAGTACATCGGAGGTTCGGCGAAGCGGATCGGACGAAAGGCGTTCGGCGACACCGATACGAATCGCGTGCGATCCGGGAACTGGTACGGAAATGATACGACCTGGCGAATGGTGTTGGACCTGAACCGGGCGCTGTGCTATGCTGATACATTCGGCCGCCTGCACGAGACACCTCAGCGGCGCTGCTTCAGCGTGGTCGACGGCATTGTCGCCGGCGACGGCAACGGGCCGATGGGCTCGGATCCGTACCCGGCCGGGGTCGTCCTGGCCGGCGCCGACCCGCTGGCGGTCGATCTCGTCTGTGCCCGCATCATGGGTTTTGACTACGACAGAGTCCCAGTGTTGCTGAACGCGTTGCAGACACACAGGTATCCGCTCAACGGGGTGCTGTATGAAGGCGTGCAGTGCCGCTCGAACAGCGGGGCCTACAACCGGGCGCTGAGTAAGATCGAGGGGCACTGCATGGCATTCCGGCCACATTTTGGCTGGACAGGGCACGTGGAGTTGCCGGAGGAGGAGTTCGGTGGCTTGGTAGAACGCTCCTTTGAGAATGCCGCCCAGTAGTGGGATGCTGCGTAGTGTATCGCGAGGGATCCACGGTCGGGTACGCGAAAAGCAGAGCCATGAAGCGAGCTCTTTCCAGAAAGAACGTGTGGGAGTCGCTCCCTCTCCGCGTGAAGTCGGGTGTGGGTTGGATGCTCGGGTGGCTGCCGCCCCAGTGGCTGCTTGGGCGGCAGTTTCGTGAGAGTCTCGCGTTCGTGAATGAGGCACAGTGGTGGTCTGCTGACCGGGCCCGTCAATACCAACTCGAGCGGGTGCGCGAGGTTTGCTCTCTGGCGTACCAGGAGACCGAGTATTACCGCCGGGTATTTGACTCTGTTGGCCTACAACCGTCTGATTTGCGGTCGCTGCAGGATCTGGCCACCTTGCCTATGATCGACAAGGAGACTCTGCGAGAGCATCTGCAGGAAATGTGCACGAAGGACTCCAGCGCTCGCGGGGTCGACTATGTGTCCACAGGCGGAAGCGGTGGAGCTCCGTTGCGGTTCTACATCGGGGCTGGCCGTTCCGCGACTGAGTACGCCTATCTGGTAGCGGGATGGCAGCGTGTGGGTTATCAACTCGTGACTCCTCAGGCGGTGCTGCGGGGTCAAGTCGTTAGAGCCAACGATCATCGCCTGCGCCACGAATATGATCCGATCCTGCGGCGGCACTACTACAGCAACTTCCACACGAGTGACGAGGACATACGCAAGTATCTCGACCATATCAGTCGAATCGGGCCATGTTTCCTCTTCGTTTATCCATCATCAGTGGCTGCACTTGCACGGTTTGTTGAGCACACCGGTATAGCCGGACCGGGCAACATCCGGGGGATCCTGGCAGGATCCGAGATTGTCTACCCTGAGGATCGTGCCGTGGCGGAGCGCGTGTTCGCTGTGCGTTATTTCTCCTGGTATGGCCACAGCGAGAAGTTGGTGATGGCGGCTGAGTGCGAGCATTCCACGGACTATCACGTCTGGCCGACGTATGGTTATGCCGAGTTGCTGGATGAGTGCGACCAGCCCGTTAATAAACCGGGACAGCGTGGTGAGATTGTGGCAACGGGCTTTATCAATACTATCGTACCGTTCATTCGGTATCGCACCGGTGACTACGCTACTTATGTCGACGACCACTGCGAGGCGTGTGGTCGGCAGCACGTCGTTATCAGGGATATACGAGGCCATCGGACGCAGGAAATGCTGGTTGCGGAAGACGGCTCGCTTATCTCGTGGACGGCGCTCAACATGCACGATGACACCTTCGAACGCGTGCGGCAGTTTCAATTTTACCAGGACACGCCTGGTCGGGCCACGTTGCGGCTCGTGCCGCTGAATGGATTTGGCGAGGCCGACCGCAGGCGTATCGCTGAGAACGTTGGTAAGAAGGTGGGCGACCGTCTGCAATTCCAGATTGAGACCTGCGATACGCTTCCCATAGCGCAGAGTGGAAAGACCGTCTATGTGGATCAGCGCATTGACGGGCTGTGCGGGGTACTCAGCGTATGTCCACTGTGTTTACCAGAGGCGACCACCGGGCCATCATTCGACAGCGAGTGTGCGTCTCGGCCGCGTCATGCAGACCTTCCGGCTCCACCGGATCTGCCGGGCAGGCGTATTATCACGCCGGTCTCGGTTCTGCGTGTAGCCGGCGTAAGGCCTGCCTCGCAGATCGTGTACGCGAACCCCTTTCGCAAGGCGATCACCTTCTTGTTACAAGAAGGAATCGGATGGACGCTGGCCAAGATTAGATCGAAGCTTTTTTACCGACGGATCGCCCGGCATGCGGCCGTGATCGTAGTTGTCGGCAAGGTGCGGGGCACTGAGCAATGGTGCGTCGCCTGGGGTCAGCAGTTCTCACCATATCTTCCGTCGATGCTCTTCCGTGAAGAACTGGTATTCCCGACCGAGAGCCGGGAAGGAGCAGCCAAGGTGGCAAAGGCCGTTGCTGACGGGTTAAGCAGGGACCCGCAAGCAGCCCAGCGACTGGCCAACTTCAGCCATTATTCGGCCGAACAGGCTCCTTCAGTGCCCGGTGCTCCTAAACAAGGGAGCTTTGGGGACGCAGGTGCACCGTCTGCGGATGTCACTCGCGACACGGCTCTGCTTCCCCCTGTTGGAGGTCCGGCTGCAAGTGAGCACCATCTAATCCTCGTGGGCGCGGGAGACTACGCCTATACGTTTGTGCTGCCCCATCTCGATCGGCACCGATTCGACATGGTGATTGATTACAATCCGGTCACTGCGCAAGCTGTGGCGAAGCACTTCCACTTCAACTACGTCGAAACGGACTATCGGCGCGTACTGGGGCGTGCATCGTCCTTGAAAGAGCTGACGCTAGTCGTCGCTAGTTACCATTCACACCATGCCGGAACGGCGCTTGCTTTTCTCGAGGCCAACCCTCGGGCCTGCGTTATGATCGAGAAGCCGCCGGTCATGGACTACGATGAACTCGCGCAATTGCTGCCATACTTCGAGGACGATGCAAGGCTGGTGGAGGTAGGCTTCAACCGCCGATACGCTACCATGGTCAGGCGCGCCTTTGACGAACTCGCTGGGCGGTCAGAGCCGATCAACGTAACCTGCATCATTCGTGAGGACAACATGGAGCCCTCACACTGGTATTTCTGGGAAACAGAGGGTACGCGCATTTACGGCAACCTATGCCACTGGATCGACCTGGGTGTGCACCTGATCAGGATGCGCCCCGTTGAGATTGTGGCGATAGCGGGTCAAGACTTCCAGGTGGCCTGTACCGTGAACATTCGGTTTGAGGATGATTCCCTGCTGAACTTAGTTAGTGGTGTCGTGGGCAATGGCCTCCGCGGCGTGCAGGAGTTCATCGACATACGAAGCGGTGACCTTACGATGCAGATCCATGACTTCCGGCGGATGGTGATTCAACGCGGAACGAGACAGCAGCTTCTGCGCAGTCACACGCGCGACAAAGGACACCGCGCCATGTATCGTTGCTTCTGCGACAACGTGCATGGACCGAAACGCTCCTATTACTCCGCGCGGGACTTGGTGCACACTAGCGTGCTGACAGAGGAGATTCGTCAGATGATGATGAACGGAGAGCGGCGTCGAATGGTCGATCTTGATGTTTGGTCGAGACGAGAGTTGCTACCCAGAGAATGATCCCTTGCCGCCGTGGTCTCATGTGCAAATGAGAACGTTCCTCAATGCTATCCTGGCACGAGTCGTGCTGATCCCTCTGTTCACGACGGTCTTGCTTATCGTGACGGTTTCTGACTGCCTGTGGCGACTGCGTCGCCGATCCAGGAATCATGTCTCACGCGACCGTGCGAAGCTGCATGTCACAGTCATCGTCACCTTCTACAACGCCAACTGGTGTCGCTCACATCTGACGCCAATCGCCCTAGCTGAAAACGTTGGACAAGTGACGGCCGTAGTGGACGGGCCAACTTCGGCAATACCCGGTGTTGAATATCTGTTTCCTCCTTCACATTTAGTTCGGGTGTTCGGTCGGATCTTTGCCAAGTATCTTGTGCTGCTCAGAGTGGCGCTGACCAGGCGTTCGGATGTCATCATCGGCTACTTCCTTGTGCCGAATGGGCTGTGTGCGCTGTTGACTGCTCGTCTTCTGGGGCGTTCAGCAGTGTACCAGAATACGGTGGGACCGACGGAGATCATCGGTGGTGGTGTTCTGACCGACAACAAGATACTGGAACGCTTGCGGTGGCGTTCGTGGACGCTGGAGCAGCTCACATTTGCAGCAGTCCGCCGCTTCGATGCTGTTGTCGTTCGGGGGCAACGCGGCATCGAGTACCTGAATTCGCGGTGTTTGACACTTCGGCCGGAGGTGATCGTCGGGTCGGTTGATTGCGAACGATTCTCGCCGGGGCGCTATGAGCGCTGCTACGATCTGATCACCGTCGCCCGCCTGGTGGAGATCAAGCAACTGGATCGCATCCTGCAGGTCGTGAGGCGGCTCCGCCATCATCGCCCAGACGTGTCAGCGGTGATTGTGGGTGACGGGCCGCTGCTGCACGATCTTCGTAGACAAGCCGACGCGCTGGGCGTGCGCGAGAATGTGTCATTCCTCGGACGAGTCAACGATGTGGAGAAACTCCTGGCGCGGGCGAGAGTCTTTATCCTCACGTCGAGGATGGAGGGGCTCTCAATCGCTTTAGCGGAGGCGATGGCGTGTGGGGTACCCGTTGTCGTCTCGGACGTTGGCGAGTTGGGCGAACTTGTCGAGAACGGTGTGACTGGTTGGCGCGTGGCACCAGATGACGTGGATGGGTATGCTGAGCGCGTTCTTCATCTGCTTGAGTCACCGGGAGAGTGGCAGCGGTTATCAGCGGCGGCCCGGCACCGCGTGCTGGACCACAACAGTCTCAACAGCGTGGCGCTGCGCTGGAGTTCACTGCTAGAGGCGGTTGTCAGGGACCGGGATCCCATATGCCATAGCGACACTCAAGCCCAGTCCTGAGAGCCCACTGATCGGAAGAGTCCAAGGGTATGAAGCAAATCGTCCAAAACTACAACACCGGCGAACTGACGGTCGAGGAAGTCCCCGCACCGATCTGCAAGCCGGGCGGCGTGGTGGTTCTGGTGGCCTATTCGCTGGTCAGCAGCGGCACCGAACGCATGAAGGTCAACCAGGCCCGCATGAATCTGGTGCAGATGGCCAGGGCCAGGCCGGATAAGGTCAAGCAAGTCGTCCAAACCGCCAAGCAGGTCGGTCTGGTCGAGACCTACAGAAAAGTCCGCGAGCGCCTTGATGCCCTCACCCCGCTGGGCTACAGCGCCGCCGGTGTCGTGGTGGAGGTCGGTAGCGGAATCGACGAGTTCACCATCGGCGACCGGGTAGCCTGCGCCGGCGAGGGGATCGCTTGCCACGCCGAATTCGTATCCGTGCCCAAGAACCTGTGCGTTCACGTCCCGGACAACGTGGACCTCAAGGACGCCGCGTTCGCCACCGTGGGGGCGATCGCGATGAACGGCGTCCGCCAGGCCGAGGTGACTATCGGCGATTCGGTGCTGGTGATCGGTCTGGGACTTGTGGGACTGCTGGCGGTACAGATTCTCAAGGCCGCCGGCTGCCGGGTGATCGGCGTGGACGTCGATTCCGCCAAGCTTGAACGGGCCGAAGTCTGCGGCGCCGATGCGGCCCTGTCGCGGGACGATTCGGCCTTGGAGGACACCATCCGCCATCTGACCGGCGGATTGGGTCCCGACGCGGCCTATGTGGCCGCCAGCACCCAAAACGCCGATCCGATGGAGCTTTCGGGTCGTGTGCTGCGCGATCGCGGCAAAGTGGTCATCGTGGGGATGGTCCCTGTCGAGGCGGACTGGCAGACGTACTACAACAAAGAGTTGTCGGTACGCATGTCGCGTTCCTACGGGCCGGGCCGCTACGACCGCAACTATGAACAAAAAGGCATTGATTATCCGGTCGGCTACGTTCGCTGGACGCAGCGGCGGAACCTTTCCGCATTCCTCGATCTGATCGGCGCCGGACGGATTCGCCCCGCGTCGCTGCAGCCGCAGGTGTTCAAGATCGAAGACGCGGCCGAGGCGTATCAGCAGTTGCACGATTCCCCCGGCAAACACCCGGTGGGGATGTTGTTTGAGTACCCCTCTGACGCTCCGCTGAAGCGCATCGCTTTGCCGCCCAAACCGACGGTGGACGCTCATCCGGTCAGCGGCCAGGTGGGCATCGGAATGATCGGGGCAGGCAACTTCGCCACCGGCACGCTCATTCCCGCCTTGAAGCGCCTTTCCCAGATGCGGTTGCGGGCGATCTGCTCAGCCGGGGGGCTGTCGGCAAAAAGCGCCGCCCGTCGACACGGGTTCGAGTACTGCGCGAGCGACTACGGTGAGCTGCTGGCGGACGACCGGATCGACGCCGTAGTGATCGCCACGCGTCACGACACACATGCTCGCTTTGCCGCCCAGGCCATGCGGGCCGGCAAGCATGTGTTTGTCGAAAAGCCGCTGGCGTTGACCCATGAGCAGCTTGACGAGGTGATCACCGCCCAGGCCAAGACGGGCATGATCGTCATGCCGGGCTTCAATCGCCGCTTCAGCCCGCTGGCCGTTGCGGTGCATGACTTCTTCGCGGACCGCTCCAGTCCGATCGAGGTCATCTGCCGAGTGAACGCCGGCGAGATCAAGGCTGACTCCTGGTATCAGGATGCCGAAGAGGGGGGCTGGCGGATCGTGAGTGAGGGATGCCACTTCATCGATCTGATCCAGTTCATCTGCGGCTGTCCGCCGGTACGGGTCTTCGCCGAGATGGTGGGCGGTACGGTCGCCGGCGCCCAGCACGACAACTGCGTCGCGACACTAAAGATGGAAGACGGCTCGCTCGGAACACTGATCTACGTGGCCAATGGCGACCCTCACTTCGAGAAGGAACGAATCGAGGTCTTCGGCCAAGGGAAGACAGCGGTCATCGACAACTGGCACGGGGCTCGTCTCTGGTCCAACGGCCGCGCGCGAAAGGTGCGTCCGGCAGGCACCGGCAAGGGACATACGCAGGAGCTTCGCGCCTTCGTTCGGGCAGTCACCGGTGGCCAGGCAGCACCGCTTCCCATCGATCAGGCCATCGCGACAACGCTGGCGACGTTCGCGGTTTCGCGGTCAGTCCTGAGTGGTCATCCAGGGGCCCTCCAGCCCTGATGGCAGAGGTTGGGTTGACGAGACGGATTGCCGGACGGTGCGCCCTTGACGCGAGCGTCGGCAGTGCGTGGAATCAGGCTGGACTATCGGGGGTTGCACAGCTACTCTGCCGATAATCAATTGCGGATTGACGATTGCGGATTGACGATTGGAGATTGATGATTTACGATTGTGGATTGACGATTGGTGACAACTGACGGCTGATAGCTGATGGCTTAGAAGGAGACCCTTAATGCCGATTCACTACGCTTTGTTCGAGAACAACGTCACCTCCGACCCGGACGACTTCGCCGCCATGGTGCAGGTGGTCGACAGTGCCGATCTCGATGCCATCGTGCGGCGGATGATCGAGCGCGGCTCGACGACTACCGCGGCCGATATCATGGCGGTCCTGGAAGACATGATCGGTGCGTCGGAGTCGATCCTGCTGGACGGCATGCGCCTCAACATCGGCGGTTTGGTGGAGTTGTTTCCCCGCGTGCGGGGCGTGTTCAACGGCGCCACCGACAAGTTCGACCAGACCCGCCACTCGCTCGACGTGGGCGCCAACCCCGGCAGTCGCGTACGAAAGACGGTCCGCGACAATGGCAGCGTGGTCAAGGACGAGGCCGTCAAGCCGGCCCCCAACCCGATCGAGCTGCGCGACATCGGCAGCGACACGACCAACGATCAGCTTACGCCCGGCAACATCGGCCAACTCTCCGGCAGCCGCCTGAAGTACAACCCGGACAATCCCGACGAGGGGGTGTATTTCCTGCCGGTCGGAGTCGGTGGGGAGACCAAGGTGACCACCGTCCAGAAGAACAAGCCCGCCCAGGTGGTCTTCCTGATCCCGGCGGGCCTTGTCCGCGGCCAGTACCACCTGGAGGTCCGCGCCCGCATCAGCGGCGGCACGGAGCTGCGCACCGGCCGGCTGGACGCCGTGCTGACGGTGGGTTAAAATCCCCTCCCGGCAACTTTGTGGCACCGGCTTCCAGCCGGTGGAATCCACAGGCAAGATGCCTGTGCCACAGCTTTGGGACAGACCCAAGGCTAGTCGGGGATGCCCTCTGCGACCTGTAGCGGCCGGTCGGAGCCTGCCCTGAGCGAAGTCGGAGGGTGCCGGCCGGGCTGACCGGTTGCAAACCGGTCCCACAAAAGATGTAGACTTGGCCTCGCACGCCGTGGCGGATTTTCAGCCGGCTGCCAAGCTGGATGTGAGCGCGGCCCCCAAGCCGGCCGTGGCCGTCAGGTCCAGTTTGCCCCGGCCGCTAGCGGCCAGGCCGGGCTGGCACCCTGCGACCGTCTTGGCTTGCTGGAGCCGCTTCCGGCCTGGCTTGGTGGGTTAATCCCAGCTTGGCTTGGCGGCGGCGGCGCCAAGCTGAGTTCGGCAGTCCAGACGCTTTGTGTGGACGCCCAGCAGAACGCTTGTGCGCGCTCCACACAAAGCGGGTAGAGCGTCGAGTCAAGGCTTGCTCAGTGCGTATTCAAGCTTGGGCCGGTCTGCCGGCTCCACACCGGCCTTCCAGATGCCGGTGTCAACTGTGTAGAACCCATAGCAGGCCAGCTTGACTGGACGCACCAGCACGGTCGTAACGACGCTTGGTCTGTGGACGCTCGAGCGGATCGACCGATTCGGGTTGAAGAGAAGAGCGTGTTCGACAACGTCCGAGAAGACCTACGCCACTACAGCCGTTTCTGTTATGGCGGCAGACCAATCTGGAGAGTTCTGCCACGGTTGCTCTACGGGCACCCGGCATCGGCAGCGGTGATTTGGCACCGTCTGGGGTCAGCAGCCTGGCAGACGCGCGTGCCTGTGGTCAAGCAGTTATTACAGGTTAGCTATCTGATAGGTCTTGTGTTTGTTCGAATGTACTCGGGTGTACAAATCCCGCCGGAGACGAAGATCGGGCCGGGGTTGATCATCCTGCACTTCGGCGGCGTGATCATTACGCGTGAGTGCGAGATCGGTGAGAACTGTGTTCTCTACCATAACGTGAACATCGTCACGATGAAGAACCGCCAGGGAGCGAGAATTGGTGCGAATTTCTACGCTGGAGTCGGCACGACGATTATCGGTGATATCGTGATCGAAGATGACGTGACCGTAGGTGCCGGGAGTGTGGTGACTAAGTCGATTCCTGCTGATGTGATCGTTGCAGGATCGCCGGCACGGATCCTTCGTGCTCGACATGACTACGAAAACAACGCCGAGAACAAGACGGCCAGAAGACAACCACCTCGTTGGATGGAATGTCCAGGCCAAAAGACCCACCAACAATCAGCGAGAGAAGCGCAACGTGATGCAACATGATACTATCCGAATAGGCAGACGCCTACTGGATATCCTATGCTGTTCTAAGGATGGGGCAGGTTTGGTTCTGGACACTATCCGTGATACGTCTGCTGGCGAAATACTCAGCCTCGTGTGTCCACAATGTGAGCAACGCTATCCAGTCCATGATGGCATCCCCCGCTTCGTGGGGAGTGATGAATATGCCTGCAACTTTAGCCACGAATGGACTGTGCATCGCACGACGCAGTTGGATACTGATGCTCAGCGCCTCTCCGAAGCTACCTTCATCGAAAAGACCGGCTGGACAGCTGAGGACATTCGTGGCAAGATGATCCTCGATGTGGGCTGCGGTATGGGGCGGTATGCCGACGTTGTTCTCAAGTGGGGAGGTGAGGTTGTAGGGTTGGATCTCAGCTTTGCGGTGGATTCGGCACAGAAGAATCTCGGCAGCACCAAGAGATTCCACGCTGTACAGGCGAGCGTGTTTGATATGCCCTTCAAGCCCGAGTCATTCGACTTAATCTACAGCATCGGAGTGTTGCACCACACGCCGGATTGCCAAAGAGCATTCGGTTGTCTTCCGCGGCTTCTGCGACCTGGTGGAGGGATCGCAATCTGGGTGTACTCGGCACATTCGTACCCACAAGAGGGGGCCGAGGAACGACGTGACAGGTGGCTTCGCCGGCACACAACGAAGATGTCCGCGCGGCATCTGCACGCTCTGTGCCGGCTCCTATGTCGGCTTCCTCTCAGGCCCCGCTCATTCTGGCACATGGTTCTTCCCGGGATCCTATTCCACGCCATCCCACGGCTGCACCACGAGTATCGTGATTACCAATGGAGAGTATTGGATACCTTCGATTGGTATTCATCGGTCTATCAGTCCAAGCACAGCTACCCGGAAGTGTGTCGTTGGTTTCGTGAGGCGGGACTGGTAGAGATAGTGTCACTTGATACAGAAGTGAGTGTGCGCGGTCGGAGGTCGATCGAGACTGGGACGGATGCGAAGGGATTGGACAGATGTGCGGAATCGTTGGCGTAGTAGCTTTTGATGGCACGCCGATCGAGCGCGAACTCATTGAGTCGATGAATGCGCTCGTCGTACATAGGGGGCCCGACGAAGACGGCTTTTATTTCGACAAGGGCGTCGGCATGGCGATGCGTCGCCTGTCGGTCATCGACGTGGAGGGCGGTACCCAGCCGTTCTGTAACGAGACTGGAGACGTCGTTACTGTCTACAATGGTGAGATCTACAACTATCAGGAGCTGCGCCATACACTCCGGCAGACAGGTCACGTGGTTTCCTCGAGCTGCGACACGGCAGTGATTCCGCACCTCTATGAGGATTACGGAGCCGATTTCGTGCAGCTCTTGACTGGAATGTTCGCGGTTGCCGTATGGGACCGGCATAGCAGTTCCTTGTTCTTGGCACGCGACCGTCTAGGTATCAAGCCCCTACACTACGCGCTCAGTCATGGTCGCTTATATTTTGCCTCCGAAATCAAGAGCCTCAAGCCATGCGGAATCCTGAATGAGCTGGAACCAACGGCCATCTACCATTACCTAACATACGGTTACATACCTGCACCACTGACGATCTATCAGAATGTATTCAAACTTCCTCCAGCGAACTGTTTGGAATTGAGGAATGGAGAGATCAGAGTCTCTCGATACTGGGATATTCCCGATGGAGAGGTCACGGGGCGTTCGGAGGCGGAACTGATTGATGAGCTACATGAACGCTTGCTCGAGGCGGTGAAAATCAGATTGGTAAGCGATGTCCCATTGGGCGCATTCCTGAGTGGAGGAGTGGATTCGAGTCTGGTTGTGGCGCTGATGTGTGAAGCCGGCCACTCCAGAACGAAGACATTCTCTATTGGGTTCGATGAATCAAGCCACGACGAGAGTGCCTATGCTCGGGCTGTGGCCGCTCAGTTCGGGACCGACCATACTGAACTAACGGTTCGCTCGGATGTATGGAGGCATATAGAGCGAATTGTTCTGCAGTTCGACGAGCCCTTTGCGGATTCCTCTGCCATCCCTACCTATTTCTTGAGCGCGCTGACGCGAGAACACGTAACTGTTGCACTCTCGGGTGATGGCGGAGACGAGCTCTTTGCCGGATACGACAGATACCATGACTACTCTAGAAAGAGGCCTCTCTACAGGATTCCGCGCTGGATTCGTGGTATGACGTGTGGCTTGCTTGCCGATGCCCTGCCAACTGGCACGCGCGGTAAACGATTCCTGAGGACGCTTCGTCTCGAGCCCTTTGATGATTACGTCTACGGCAGTTCAGAGTTGAAGCACTCGGAGTTGCTAACTGAAGAGTTCCTTGACACACTCAAAGGTATTGATCCCCTCCAACCGGCCCGTGCGAGTCTTGGTCGAGATCTACGCTGCGAACTTGACATGCTGTGCCGCTACGATATGTCGCTCTATTTGCCGGATGACATTCTGACAAAGGTGGATCGTACTAGCATGGCAGTGTCACTGGAAGTGCGTGTGCCGTTATTGGACCATCATGTCGTAGAGTTCGCGACCGCGCTTCCCGCCAACTTGCGCTTGCGCGGTGGAGTCGGGAAGTACATCCTCAAACGTCTTTTGGAAAGGTACATGCCTCGCGAACACGTCTACCGCAAGAAGAAGGGTTTTGGCGTGCCGCTGGGCGAGTGGTTTCGCAATGAGCTGCATGACGAACTGATGGCAGTGCTAAGTCCGTCCCGTATTCGTGAGACCGGCGTATTTTGTCCAGAAGCTGTAGGTATGCTCATGAAACAGCACATGCTGCGGCAACGAGATCATAAGCCGCTACTCTGGCGACTTTTTGTGTTTCATCTCTGGGATTGGAGTAGGCGATAGTGCGATAGCCGCCCAGCAAAGAGGCTGAGGGACGGAGAATCCTGAGCCGTACTCCCGAGGAGCTGACGGTGACGACTTGCCTGTATATTGCCTCTCCAAGTTACTCAGGTTCCACCTTGCTTACGATGCTACTCGGAGCGCATCCTGCCATTGCAACCATCGGCGAGATGAAGGGTGGTCAAGAGGAACTGTCATCGTACGGGTGCTCGTGTGGTCTTTTGCTTCTACAATGTCCCTTCTGGAACAATCTTATTACTTCGCTCGAGGAGAGGGGCTTCACATACGACCTCAGTGATCTACGAACAATGCCTGCGTTTCGCACCACTCACCTATGGTTAGCTGATGCAATCCTGAGAAGATATTCGAGTGGCCGCCTGTTCAACGCAGTTCGAGACTACCTGTTCGCGATCTGGCCTCCCTGGAGGAAGCAACTCAAGCGTCTCTTGGCTTACAACGAGACATTTATTGAGCTGGTGATTGAGATGACCGGTGGCAGTGTCTTCCTGGATTCCTCGAAAGATGTGCTAAGAATCCAGTACCTAACCAAAATACCATCTCTAGACGTGCGAATCATACATCTGATCAGGGATGGACGCGCGGTTGTGAACTCGGCACGCAAGAACGTGAAGCAACCGGCATACGCTGCTGCCAGCGAGTGGCGGGACGCACAAACGGCCATCGAACGCGTTGCTGATCAATTCTGCGATGGCCGTATTCTGCGAGTCCGCTATGAAGATCTATGCAGGAATCCTAATGCACAGATACAGAGGATACTGCAGTTCGCTACCCTCTCAGAGGATCGCCAGGTAATGACTGTTGAAGGTAATGGCCTACACATACTGGGGAACAGGATGAGGCTCAGAGGCACACAGGCGATCCGTCTGGACGAATCATGGCGTTCGGAGCTTCCATCAGCGGACTTGAAGGTATGTGAGCGGATTGCCAGAGATGCCCTCCGACGGTATGGTTATGCAACGGGGTCGTGCCGGTAAGGAGTTCAATCCTGTCACAACCTCGTACTTGTGCGGCGAAATGGCAGGATGCCGCGAATGCGTATCTATCTTCTATATTCTGTAATAGTGATCCTGCTCGGGATCGGCTTCGTGGACTGGTTCTTGCCAATGTGCGGACTTATCGTGCTGTGTGCCTTTATGGAACGGCACGACATGCCAAGCAACATCATGGGGATCGCCGGAGCTAATCCATGGAATCTGCTCTTGATCATCGTGTTGTGTCACTGGTGGATTGGGCGATGTTCCGAGGGGCTACGCTGGGATCTCCGGGGCTGGCCGCTGTTGGTTCTGACCGGCTATATAATGATGCTTGTCGTTGGATTCGCCCGCGCCGCACTTGACATCGACGCATTTCCCGTAGGGAGCATGACGACCGGTAGTGCGAGACACGCGGACTACACGATCATGGGCTTGTTGATCGACGAAGTCGGAAACCCTTTGCGTTATTTGATTCCAGGGCTTATTCTCTACGACGGATGCAGATCACGGAGCCGCACAAGAATGGCAATCATGGCAATAGTGCTCATGGGCCTATGCTATGCAGTATTTGTGGTCAAGTACATTCCTTTGGGAGTGATTACTGGAAGCGAGGACGTCCTGCGGAGCCGCAATCGCATTGACAGGGAAATCGGACTGCATGCGAACGATATGGCGTTCGTCCTGGTATTCATCTTCTGGAGTATCGTTGCGAGCTGGCCGCTATTGCGGCACACTTGGCAGAAGATTACCGGCGCAGTCGCGTTGTCGGTCATGGGGCTAGCAGTCGGGCTATGTCAGTCCCGTGCCGGTTTTATCGGTTTTGTTGGGATCGGAGCGGCGATGACGGCCATCCGTAAACCCATACTGTTGTTTGTGATTCCCATAGGACTCCTGCTGGTGCCCGTGGCCTTCCCGGGTATTGGTGCGAGAATCGGTATGGGCGTCGGGATTGTCTCCGTTTCTGGGGATACGATACAAGACTGGAACGAGATTACTAGCGGCCGTCTCACGAACCTGTGGCCCTCGGCTGTTGAGTATTTCCTCAAGGCGCCGTTCTTAGGGTACGGTCGATATGCCATGCTGCGTAACAGAGGGTTGTACGATGATATCCTCTCTGCGGAAGGGAGTGTGCCAAGCCATCCACACAATGCCTACTTGGAGATAGGCCTGGACTATGGAGGCGCGGGACTGCTTGCGACTTTGGCGCTTTTCTTGGGGATGTTGAGGATCTCCTGGAGGCAATTGCGGAGTAGGCAAGATCGGCTTGTTCGTGTGGTGGGGATGATCGCGTTTATTGCCGTACTGGACAATCTGCTGATCGGCATAAGTAGTCGGGCGCTGCTACCCCGGCCGAGCGCGATGTGCATGTGGTGCGCGTTTGCTTTGTCTTTGCGGTTGTGGACGAACGAGCGGGCAACGAAGGTGCGAACTGCAGTAGCCCCACCACAATCAAGATTGTCGGAAGCGCCTTGAGCAATGTGAATGGCAGTGGAGATGGGAACGACACGAACGAAGACGCAGGACAGCGGCCCATCTCTAGGGAGCGAAGCAGAACGCGTCGGTGCTAATGATCGTAAGCCAGACCGGAACGTATACAATGTGTTCGCGAATTGGACAGGGCAGGTAGTTACAACAATAAGCGGCTTTGTACTTCCGAGGCTAATCAACGACTCGATAGGCCCCGCGGAACTCGGAGTCTGGGACTTCGGATGGTCGATGCGCTCGATCATCGCGATTAGCGCCTTGGGTATGGGTTCGTCCGCTGGGCACTATGTCTCCCGCTTTCGGGCGACTGGAGAATGGGAGGCGCTCAACTGCGTCCTGTCGGCCATGCTGGGGTTGCTCTTCGGTACGGCGCTGCTTGCCGTGGTGGTAACTTCCACGATTGTCTGCTTGACGCCAAGGCTCATGCAGGGGGAGGAGGGCACGCTCATTGTCGCGGCGCAGTGGATGGTCAGCGCAATGGGCGCTGCTTCTGTGTTGCAAATGGTCACAATAGTATACGGTGGCGTGCTTGTTGGCTGCCGGCGCTTCGACCTGTTCAACCTTGTCGAGATCGTGGCCGATATCGGTGTCGTGGTTGGCGTGATCATTTCGTTGTATGCCGGTTGGGGTCTCTATGGCATGGCGGCCAGCGTGGGCGGCAGACAGATTATGGACTTGATCGCCAAACGGCACTTATCCCACCGTCTTTGCCCGGAGCTTCATCTTCGACCTCGATGGACCGACTGGACTCGTATGAGGGAGGTTGCCGGATATGGTAGCAAGACGTTGACGGATAGTGTCGCTACGATTATCCAGGGCCAGGTCATAGTCGCCTTGGTACTGTTCTATCATGATATGGCTGCCGTGGCAGTCTTCGCACGGTCAGTTGCCCTGATCCGTATCACTACAAGGTTCGTGATGGGTTTCGCGAGGATTCTGGTTCCCAAGGCCGGTGAGGCGCACGAGTTGGGCGACAAGGCGGCGCTCAAGCATCTCCTCGTCGAAGGCACGCGTGTCTCGATCTTTCTGGCCCTGCCCGTCGTGGTCCTGCTTGTGGTGATGGGTGGGCCGATCTTGCGGCTCTGGATGGGCGGAGACTACGCCGATCCTACCGTGCTTATCATCCTGGTCATGGGGTATCTTCCCTTCTTTGCGCAGCGGGGAACCTGGCATGTTCTGCTGGGGGTCGGCGCGCACGGTTTGCCGGCACTCGCGTCCCTTGTCGGAGCCGTCGCCACTGTCGCGTTGAGCTTCCTGTTTCTCGGCGTTGCCGATTCGGGTTTGCCGGGGGCGGCGCTGGCGGTCGCCCTACCTATCGGATTGGTCAATCTCTTAGTGCTGCCGTATGCTGGCTGTCGGGCGGTTGGCATTGCTCCGAGCCGATACTGGCTCGACAGCCTCCGTGGCCCGGTTGTAACAGTTCTCCCGTTTGGGGCTGTTCTGCTCGCCAGCCGCCTGGTTTTTGCAGATCGGCCGCTGCTGGCCTTGCTGGCAGGTCTGCTGGTTGGCGGCCCCGTCCTGCTGATCACCTATTGGCGTTTCGTGCTGCCCAGTGGGCTGAAGGCGAGGTTGGGCCGGCTCAGGCCGCGTGCTTCTCCGGCAGCGCCGCCAGAACAACGTAGCTGAGTTGTGCACACGCCGACGATGTTGTAACGGGCATACCAGCGATGGCCCACCAGCCCGACTGGCATGAACAGGATCGCATGAATCAGGAAGCAAGAGTGCACTGCAAACCGAGCATCTGCTTCGTCGCCCCTCAAGCATACAACGTTCTTGCCGACCGAGGTGATATTCGTCATATCGGCGGGGCGGAGGTACAACAGTCGCGGCTTGCGAGGGGATTGACTAGGCGGGGCCATGCCGTCTCCTTTGTGACGCTGGATTATGGGCAGGCGGATGCTGAGACCATTGATGGTATTCGTGTTTACAAGGGATATCGGCCAGATGCCGGAATACGCATCATCCGTTTCGTCTGGCCGCGGATCAGCAAGATCTGGGGTGCCATGCAGAGAGCCGATGCCGACATCTACTACCAGCGCACCAGCGATTCTCTTACCGGCGTCGTCGCGGCTTATTGCAGACTGCGCGGACGCCGATTCATCTTCGGAATGGGGGCCATGGCGGACTGTACTCGGCTGCTGCCAAACTGTCCTTCACGCCGAGAGAGATACTTGTACCTCTATGGGTTGTACCGAGCGGACCGAATTGTCGCGCAAACCGAATGTCAGCGTCGCCAACTCCGTCAACAGTTTGGTCTGGACTCCATCGTGATTCCCAGCGCTGCCCCAGAGCATCGTAGGGTTGATTTGCCCGACAAGGGCGACTCGAAAGCGCCTCATATCCTATGGATCGGACGATTCTGCACGGAGAAGAGACCGGAGTGGCTTCTGCGTGTGGCCATGGCCTGTCCGGATGCAACATTCGACGTCATAGGGCAGGATAACTCTTCGCCGAGTCGCTCCGAGTTGGTAACGATGATGCAGCAGCAGCCAAACATCCGATTCTTGGGCTACATTCCTCCAACTGAGCTTGCGGCGTACTATCACCGTGCAACTGCGCTCTTGTGTACGAGTTACAGGGAGGGTTTTCCCAACACGTTTCTGGAGGCCTGGAGTCATGGTGTACCCGTGGTTACGACGGTTGATCCTGACGGCATCGTTAGCAACAACAAACTCGGGATCTGTGCCCATACGGACCGAGAACTCGCAAGCGCGATTCGTCTCTTCTGCTCGCGGGCAGATATGCGGCGCCAGTACGCGATTTGCTCACACGCATATGTGTCGAGCCATCACGCACTCGATAATGTGGTGGACCACTACGAAGCCCTGTTATTATCGCTACACGACACCGTACGGCCAGATACTATGACTATTCGTTAAGATGCCGGCAATTGCCCAGTTTATGCATACGGCAAGAGTGAGCTGCGCTGGACCTCGGCAAGTTATTACTCGGAGCAGTATACAGTTGACACTCAATAGCCCGTTCGTGGCTATCAACACAGGCTCTCACAGTTGCCGAGTGTCAAGTATTGTCGGTTCTCCTTAATAGGTTTCTGGCCGTTGCCAAGAAAGGAAAGAGCAATGGAGCCCAGTATCCACCCAGTCAGCATCGTTCCTGACGACCTTGTGAGGAAGTACTTGCATTCAAGGGGCATGCCACCTGAGATCATTGAATGGAAGTACTTCGATAGGATATTCAATGGAGACAGGGATCGTGGTTATGTTGCGATGCATAATGGCCAGGTTTGTGCGTTTCTTGGTTTCATACCATTCGAGATTGGGTACAGGAGCCAATCGTGGAAGGCCTCGTGGCTGTGCGATTGGTCGAGGGCACCCATCGATGCCGCTCGCGGCACTGGGAGGAAGCTCATCACAGAGGCGATGAGGGGCCATGATCATCTCATTGGATTGGCTGGATCAGCCATCGCACAGAGAATCCATCCGCTCATTGCGTCACGTACTTTCCTGCACTCTGGCATCAGATTCGAACGAACACTTCGTCTTGCGGCTATCCAGCAGAAGATTTCCAGACGAATCCCATTACTTAGACGCGTGCATCTCCCAAAACTCGGTATGCTTCCGCTTGGACTGCCACTGCGTCGATCAGCAAGGCCTCTTACCAAAATCGTGAATGGCGTCTCTACGAAAATAGAGGCTCTATTGGGTGTGAGTTGTACGGACGGGTGGTTCCCGCGATATGATATGGCTTACCTGGAGTGGCAGCTTGCGAGGTGCCCGGTCATCATGTGTTGGACTTCGTACATTCCGGCAGATTCACGTGTTCCGGCAGCAGCGTTGTTGTGGCGATCTGTATCATCGACAGGATGCTGGCGATTGGCATTATTGTATGAGGAAGGTGCAAAGGACGAGATCGGGACCGTACTGAAGGAGTCACTTCAACACATTTACACCCAAGGCGGAGTGTCCGTCGCCATATTGGTGTCCCGGCTCGAAACAGAACTTGCCGCGACCATCAGGGACAACGGCTTCAGGCAATGCAGGGAGGCCGAGCCGCTTTACATATATTCTGGCAGAAGTACCAGCCAGCCTATTGGCGAGATGCGAGGCCTGAGCTATCTTGACACGGACCTGGGCTATCGGTTCCCAACTCACGATTGAGCCAGCGGTAAGCAAGAGGGTGAACATGGACATAAACGAAGCTCACGAGAAGAACTCCGCCTATAAGCCACTTGTAGCATTCACATTGGACGTGGAACCGGACAATCAGTGGGAGAACCATCACAACGTCGACGTCACCAACGTTGATTATCTGGACCGACTTCAGGCGCTATGTGAGCGGTACAATGTCAAGCCGACCTATCTGGTCACCTACGCGGTGGCTACCAATGAGAGGGCCGTCGCCGTGCTCCGGAATGTAGTGGAGCGCAACCACGTTGAAATCGGAGCGCACCTGCACCCGTGGGATAATCCACCGTTCATGGACAATCACCACGACGTCGAGTATCAGGCTTTTCCCCACGATCTTCCGCTGCCGCTCTTTCAAGAGAAGATGGAAATGCTGACCGAGGTGATCGGCGAGGCGTTTCCAGCACCCAGGTGCTACCGAGCGGGACGTTGGGGTTTTTGCGCCGAGCACATTCGCGTGCTCGAGCGACTGGGATACACCACCGATATGTCCGTCACGCCGCTGGACGACCGTGGGGACAAGTTCGCGATCCCACCGGAACTCGGCGGGAAGGGAGGTCGCGACTACATGGCGGCTCCCCTCGTCCCGTATCATCCAGACTATGCGGACGAACGGCGCGTCGGTCACGCGGCGTTGGTCGAGGTGCCGCTGACCGCGAACTTCACGCGACGCCCGCCGGCCGTGGTGCGGCGCATCTATCCGTCACTGCCTAGCCTGATGATGCGCGGGCTGCGAAAGTCACGACTGCTGCGACCGGTGTGGGCCCAACCGACGTGGTTTTCACTCGACGAACTGGGTCGCATGCTGGATGTCTGTCTGCGCGACCGCCATCCGGTCCTCAATTTCACCTTTCATTCTTCCGAAGTGATGCCTGGCGGTTCGCCGCGATTCCGCACGCCGGAGGCGATCGACCGTCTCTATGAGAAGCTGGAACGACTGCTGGCCCGACTGACGTGGATTCCGGTTCGCTTTGTGACGCTCGGCGACGCGACGGACCTCTTGTTGGCCGACGGCGCCGTGGCCCGCGGCGACTAGGCGCCTCTACGGGGATTCTATGGCGCCGATATCGGGGGCCGTTCCGTTGAACGGGATAGGAGGAGCGTGTGCTTGTGGATGGCACGGTCGAAGTTATTGAGGACTTACCGCGTCATGATAGGCTGCGCGGTGACCGGAGCGCACCGTTGACTTCGGTGCTATCCAACGGCTTTTGCCGATGCCGATGTGCGGATGGCCACTAGGAGATCTACCACATGAGTACGTTTAGCGATAAGAATGCCTCGTCGTCGCCGGACACCATTGCAGACGATCAGCGCGAGTCGGTCGACTGTATGTTTTGCGGCGTCTCGGACTCTGAGTTGTACGCGTGTGCGAAGTCTCGCTACGATGAACGCCGGTTCGACGTCGTGAGGTGCCGTCGCTGCGGGCTCGTATACACCAATCCCCGCATCGCTCACAAGGCGACCGAGATCGAGAACCGCCCCTCCAATCCCACACTGTTTACGGATGCCTCCCGGCTTCGCTGGAAACGGAGCGCCGCGGACCTTCAAGTTCGAAGGATCGAGCGGTTCTGCCCGCCGGGGCGACTACTCGACTTCGGTTGCGGGCAGGGTATTCTGGTACATCGGGCTGTGCAACGTGGATGGGATGCTTACGGCACCGAACTGAATCGCAACCTGGTCACGCAGGCCAACGAGCACTGGGGCGACACGCGACTCTGGTGCGACTCGCTGGAGACCATCCTGGAGCGGAATCGCGCCGGCTTCGACGCCCTCATCAGCACGCAGGTGTTCGAGCACCTTACGAACCCGCTCGAGATGCTCAGAGAGCTAGGAGCACTGCTCAAACCCGGTGGATTCGCTTTGATCGACGTGCCCAACCTGGACTGCGCCGAGGAGCGGCGGCGTCACGGTGCGTCGCTGGACCCGACTGCTCACCTATACTACTTCACTCGCGCCACGCTCACTCGGATGATGCGAGAAGCCGGTTTCACCGTTATGACTTGCAGAGCGGCCCCGAATAACCTCGGCCTGTACCGTCGTGTGTTCGAGCGGTTGTTCGGGCCGGCGTTGCCCGTCATACTGGCCAATCTGACCGAGAGCTTGCCGCTGCCCGGCATCGGCAAGGGCGTGTTTGCAGTTGGACGCTGGCCCGGTCCGACTTGCTAGGGCCAAGACATACATGGTTCGCTAATCTTCGTATGCCCCTATGGAGGGATTGTCTACACTCCGCAGCACGCCGTCCCGATCCCGCAGGTGGGCCGTACGGATGAAATTCAACAGTTCCTGGCGTTCCGGCCCCGAGAGGATCGTGAAGTCGGCGAACTCATTGTACCCCACGAGGGCCTCCTCGATCTTACTCGGGTAATCATTGGGGTCGACGTCCGAATACGGCAGACCCGTGTTGAGCGCCCGGGAGCCGTCGGCAAGGTGCAGATTCTGCAGCGCGTCATCGATCGAGAAGTCGAAGTCCTCAAACAACTCCGTCTCCCCCGGTGGGTCGACCCAAATGTTGTTATTGGGTGAACCCGTAAGCGCCTCAAACTGTGCGAGCGTGTGCCTAACTGAGCCGACCGGTGTCTCACGGAATCCTTCGAAGCTCGAGTCGTTGCCCTCCGACCCCCATAGACACCCGGTCGCGAAGAACTCGACTTCGGTAAAGGGTCCGTCCTCAAGGTTGAGCACGAGGCCGTCATTGGCCTTGAATGCGATGTTGTTCTTCATGTAGAACACATCCACGCCGAGATCCGGCACGCCATTCCCGTCGCGGTCTGCCGGCGCTTGGCAGGTATAGGTGGCGTTAACGCCCGGTACGCCCTCAGGGTCGTCCAGGCTAATCATCGTGTTGTTGTAGGCCCATATATTGACGTCGGTCCACTTCTTAAGCGCACCTTGGTCACTTTCCTCCAGGACTCGGCTGATGCCGATGTTGTTGAGCATTACGTAATAGCCCTTGGTGCACCCCTCTATGGTGCAAGGGTCGCCGGGACACCCGCAGGTCCCGATCTTCCAGGGATCGCGCAGATAGTAGGCTGCCTTCCGTTGGTCATAGCCGATGTTGTTGATGAGAATGTTGTAGCCTTCCCCTCTGAGCGTGAAAGCAAGCTCGCCATTGTCATGGGAGAGGTTGTTTATTAGAATGAAGCTGTCCGACGAGTTCTGGACGATCACGCCGCTCGACTGCGGGTTGTCCTGATGGTTTAGCACGCAGTCTCGAATAATCACTTGGCGACTGCCGGCGCCGCAACCGAAGTCGTTGCAATTGACTTTGAAATCGAATGCGCCTTCCGAGCCATGGCAGTCGTGTGCGTCGACGTCCTTGATGTACATTCGTTCCACGCCGTATAACTGACAGACGATGCCGGCTTTGTCAAATTCACGAAACTCGACGTTCTCAACGCGAATATCCGAAACACGGGGAAGCGTTGCCGGAGCAATCAGGATGCCGCTTTCAGCCAACTGGAGGATGAGATCCTTGAAGATGAAGTTATTGTAGCCCGGCGTCAGGATGCGGAACACCCACTGCGAAGCACTGCCGCGCTGAACGATCGGCCGAGGATCGCCCGGAAAACCTGTCACGGTGATAGGCCGTCCTGGCTGGCCGGAGCGCGGAAAAGACACGTTGAGCACGGTGTAGGTGCCATCCCGCACGAAAACCGTATCACCGGGAAAAGTGCTGTCGACGGCAGCTTGGATGGTGTCGTGCGGATTGTTGATGGTGCCGCGAGGCTGCTCGGGGTCGTGCCCCGGCTGCTGGTGGCCGTCGTCGTCGACGTAGTGGTTCCTAAACGCGGCGTAGTCCTCGCTGGGGATGGGATTCACTACCGGGTCGGCGTACGTCCTTGACGGTGGGTCCAGGCGGTAGTTGTCGTTCGAGGTTACCGTGCCGGTCCAACCGCTGGGGACGGACTGGGTGTAGAGGCCGTTGGGACCGGTTTCGGTGGTGAAGTCGTGCCCCTGCCAGGGGCCTTCGCCCGTGAAGTTCAGCGGGACGCCGGAGTAAGGATCGCCGTTGTACCGCCTCACAGTACCTGAGATGCCCGGGCCGTCCGGGTTGACGGTGATCAGGACCTCATCCTCGTCGGTGGCGCCACCGTTATCTGTGACGCGGACGGTTGGCTCGAATACTCCAGCGTCGGAGTACGTGTGGGTTGGGTCAGCGACGCCTCTGGCAAGGTCTTCGCCGTTGTTGGCTTCATTGAACTGGCCGTCGCCGTCGAAGTCCCACTCGTAGTCGGTGATGTTCCCGTCAGGGTCATGGCTCCCGGAGGCATCAAACTCCACCTCAAGCGGGACAATCCCGGAGGTGGGATCAACACTTAAGTCGGCCACCGGCGGGATGTTTTTCGCGGGCGGCCAGACGATGACCGGGGTGACTTCTTCGCCTTGCGGATTAAGGCAGGCGACCGGCGAGGTCAGACCGGCCAGCGTCAGCGTCAGCGTGACGGTGTGCACCCCGGCTGACGAGAAGACGTAAGCGCGCTGTTTGTGCGTGTTCATGGGCCCCGCATCGACAAAGTCATCAAACTTCCAGGTGTAGGTTCCCTCCGGAAGCGGCGCGCCATTTACCGTGGATGTGCCGCCGACGACGTCCAGCGGGCACCTACCCTCTCGAGGGTCGACGTCGAACTGAACCACAGGATACACGTGAACGGTGAACTCGGCGACCCGTGATTCGCCCCCCAGGGCGTCGGTGGCCTTGAACTGGAAGACGTCGTCACCGCTGGTATCCGGATCGGGGGTATATCGGACAGTTGCCGAGTTTATCGGCGTGTTGTTCAAATCGGTCAGCACGCCCGCCGTTGGCGGCTCGTCGATCACAAACGTCAAGTCATGGCCCTGCGGACTGCTGCCCTGAAGTTCGAGAACGACCTGGCTGTTCTCCATCGTCGCGCCGGTCTGATCGGAAACGATCGGCCCGGCGTCGACGGAGATGTCGAACTTCGCGTTGTCGGACTCCAACTCGCCATCGGACACCGCGAACGCGAACGAATCAAGCCCCCGATATTCAGGATCGGGCGTGTAGGTCACGGTGGCGGAATCGGGCCCGCCGCTTACCACATCGCCCAGTTGGCCGTGCGCCGGCGGAGATTTGATGATGAACGTTAGTTCATCGCCGTCCGGATCACTGGCGCGAAGCGTCAGATCAACGAGGACACCTTCCGGCGTGGCCGCGTTGTCATCGAAGGCCACAGGCGGATTGTTGGCGGGTTTGTTGCCGCCGCCACCACCGCCCGGAGGAGAGCCGCCACCGCCACCACCGCCGCCACCACCGCCGCTGCCACCGCCCGGGGTGGGCGCGATGACAAGAACCTGACATTTGTCAACGTCTTCAAGGCCGTTTTCGGTGACGGTCAGGGCAAACGTGAGGGTAACATCCTTCTGGACGGACGATGGTGCGAAGAACGAGGTCACGGCCTGGGCGGGATCGCTCAGCTCTATGCGCGGAATGCCGATCTGGGACCATTGGTATTGCAGTTCCTCGAGGCCGGAGCCAGCGCTGCCGCTGCCATCCAGCACGACGAGATCGCCGGCGTTGACTTCCTGGTCAGGGCCGGCGTCCGCCGTGGGACCCGCCGACAGTCGATCGACAAGGTTCACCACGGTCACCTCGACCACGTCCTCATCGGAGTCAATCCCGTCGCTGACCTCCAGACGAAAACGAAGAACGGCATCCGTATCGACTTCAGGGGCGGTGAACCCGGGTGTTTCAGAATGGCTGTCCTGTAGTTGAATGAGGGGGCCTTCGGTCTGAATCCAGGCGAATGACAACGGGTCTTGGTCTGGATCAAAACTTTCTGATCCATCGAGCGATACCAGCTCACCTTCGTCGACGGACTGATCCGGGCCGGCGTTCGCGACTGGCGGTGTGTTCACGTGGGCCAGGGGATCGAGCAGGTCACCGCCGGACGGACCTTGGGCGGTTCCTTCGCCGGGCCCACCGGGAGGCTGCGTGCCCATCGGGTCGCTACCGTGCTGGTCTTCTTTGTTCTCGACGTTTCCGGCGCCGTCGTCAGGCGGCGAGCCGGCGTCTGAAGCGGATCCATCCCTACGGACGTCGCCGTCCGATATTCCGCCGCAGCCAGTCAGTGAGAGGGTGCAGAGTGCAAGAAGAGCCGATAAGGTGATGGACCACCTGCCGAGGCGTGCCGTCGTCGTCATTTTGCTTCTTCCCCAGTCGTTCCCGCTACCCAAAGTGCGCACCTTGCGCAGATGACCGAGTCATTATGATTAACGTACATTACCCCCTTTGAAAAGCAAAAATAGCGTGGCTCACTGGACCGAGAACCCAACCGTGGCCAAGTGCTTCGATGCCTTCTTGCCCCGGTTCGTGCCGTGGCGTACACCGCCTGCTGCGGTAGGTTTGCGTCTGGCAGTGAGGTATCGGTCACGAGCACGCCGGTGGCCGGGTTAGTTATAGGACAATCAGCGTTAATTCTCCGCCGGCACAATTGATGCTGACCGGTGAGCCAGCTTGCACCGTTGCGCTCGTCGTGCTGAAAGGATCGCAATTGGGAAGCCCACTGATTCAACGTATTCGCAAAGCACTCCATCCGGCAAAGACATCGGCGGACCTCGCTCTGTCGTCGGCTCAGAAGCGTCTGCTGGTTATCGGGTCCTGTTGCTATATCGGATATCTTCCGGCATCAGGGACAGTGTCGGTGGCCCTGGTGGGCGTGCCGGTGCACTACTTTTTTCTAGCGAGACTAGCGAGACTATCGGCGTTGTACTACGCCGTGACGATCGTTGCGTTCGCGCTGCTTAGGACGCGCCACAGAATAAATGCCACTTTGCGTCGCTGCTGACCGTTGTCCACAGCCGTAGAACACACTCAGTAGGTGCCACTTGTTTTGTGGCGAGCCCTTAGCGTGTGGATCCACGGCCGCGGTGATCGCATGCCGCCCAACGCCGTTAACTAGTGCATGGTCACATGTTGTTTTGTGGGTTTTGGGTCCGGATGGCCGATGTCTTTATGGTGAGGATACTGGAGTCCTTAGATCATGGAGGATCGTCATGGCCATTCGGAACAAAAAGTATATCGTGCGTCTGGATAAGGAGGAACGAGAATCACTCAAGAGGCTGGTGCGGGGAGGTAGGGCGGCGGCGCGCAAGATCGCCCGAGCACGGATTCTGCTGAAAACCGACGCCGGTGAGGACGGTCCGGGATGGACGGATCAACGGATAGCGGATGCGTTGGACGTCAGCTTTCGCACGGTCGAGAACGTGCGTCGTTGCTGCGTGGAGGAGGGTTTGGAGCGGGCGGTCCAGGGCCGCCCGGCCCCCAATCGCCCCTGGCAGCGGAAGCTGGATGGCGTGGGCGAGGCCAAGTTGATGGCGTTGTGCTGCAGCGAGCCCCCCGCCGGGCGGGCTCGCTGGACGTTGGAACTGCTGGGCGATGCGTTGGTGGCGTTAAAGGTGACGGATTCGATTTCCTATGAGACGGTGCGGCGGACGTTGAAAAAAAAATGAGTTGAAGCCGTGGCGCAAGAAGATGTGGTGCATTCCGCTCAAGCATAGCGCCGAATTCGTCTGTGCGATGGAGAACGGGCTGGAGGTGTATCAGAGGGCTTACGACCCGAAACGCCCCGTGGTGTGCATGGATGAGACCAGCAAGCAATTGGTGAAGGAGACACGCGTGCCGATCGCCGCGGAGCCAGGACGCGTCCAATGCTTCGACCATGAATACGAACGCAACGGAGTGGCGAACATGTTCATGTTTTGCGAACCGCTACGAGGTTGGCGTCGTGTGGAGGTCACCAATCGTCGCACCAAGGTGGATTGGGCGAGGCAGATTCAGACGTTGGTCGATGTGGAGTATCCCGAAGCGGATCG
>Ga0114922_10000649_pt1 | contig 33468 bp, 24 predicted proteins | sample AartaG_FD_100975 | JGI IMG/M metagenome (GOLD analysis project Ga0114922, IMG submission 100975) | Deep subsurface microbial communities from Aarhus Bay to uncover new lineages of life (NeLLi) - Aarhus_00045 metaG | ecosystem: Environmental > Aquatic > Marine > Oceanic > Sediment | place... | reverse complement strand
TCCGCCTACGGCGGACTTAGAGGCGAAGAATCTGTTTGGCCCAACGCCCGCCAGGTATCATTCTGAGCTAAGTGGCTAGGTCGCCTCTGGCGACCGCCACCCCAGTCCGCCTACGGCGGACTTAGAGGCGAAGAATCTGTTTGGCCCAACGCCCGCCAGGTGTCATTCTGAGCTAAGTGGCTAGGTCGCCTCTGGCGACCGCCGCCCCGGTCCGCCTACGGCGGACTTAGAGGCGAAGAATCCGTTGGGTTGCTTCGGTAGTTCTACTGCCGAAGCCCCACGGCCCGAAACCGCCCCGCCCCCATCGGCCTATACCCTCGCCGCTTCGGGTACCGCAGGCTTCAGCCTGCTTGCCAGTATTGGTTGCTTCGGTAGTTCTACTGCCGAAGCCCCACGGCCCGAAACGGGTCGGACCCGCCACCATAAAAACCCAGCAATTACCTGCCCTTCTCCCCTCCCCTCTTGACACCGTATGGTATAATAGGGTCGCGAAGTGTGGGGGCTACCTCCCAGCGCGTAGGGCAGGAGCGTGTCTCCTGCCCCGGAGGCTTGCCATCACGGGAACAATCGGGAAACAGACCGGCGCGCACTCTCCCGCCGCTCAGCCACCGCCCTCCCCACGCTCACTGATCGCGGCCCACTCCTTTCCCCGCCCCGCGCCCGCAGGGGAACCGACCACCACTCACGGGGCTTCCCACCTTGCATTGTGGGAACGCCACCACCCGCCACAGGAACGCTTCACCCAACGAGGGCGGCGCGGGCGCGGGGCGGGGAAAGCCCTTGACACAGCACACACCGACCTTGACGCCATATACCCCTCTCAGAATGAGAGCCTTCTCGCCAATCGAACTCAGAGCGCTGCTGCCGTCTCAGCACCCGCCACCGACCCATCCCACCACAGCAGGACATCCGCACCGCCCCGGCGAAGCATCATAGACAGCATCGGATCCCTACTGTGTTACCCCGCTGAGTCTGATCTGTCAGTGCCCCGCCTTCGCGGAATCTGCCATCGAGGAGGGAGCAGATGAGATTCCAGCGTATCCTGCTTGGCTTTGCCGTCCTGTGCCTCTTCGCCACCCCCGCCCTCGCCGAACAGGTCATCGAGGCCTGGCGGAGCCCCTTCGGAGTCGCCAGGTCCGTCTCCGTCAACCCCACAGACGGCTCCTGCTGGATCGCCGCGGGCAGCAGTCTGATACACGTGGCATCCGACTGCACGATTCTGCGGGAGATCACAGGGCCAACTGCACCCGTCTCTGTCTCGGTCAACCCCACTGACGGCTCGTGCTGGGTGGCCGATGAGAGCAGCCTCCTACACCTGGCCGAAGACGGAGCCGAGCTCTGGCGCGGCAAAAGCTCCGTAGCCCCGGTCTCTGTTTCGGTGAACCCGACAGACGGCTCGTGCTGGGTGGCCGACCAGACCGGTGAGGTCATTCGCGTGGCCGAGGGTGGGTCCGAGCTCTGGCGAGGAGACGATTTCGTGGCGCCGTCGGGAGTCTCGGTCAACCCGACTGACGGCTCCTGCTGGGTGTCTGACTCCTCGGCCGACCAGGTCATCCATCTGGCTGAGGATGGAACCGAGCTGTGGCGGGGAGACAACTTCTCGGAAGCAGCATCTGTTTCCGTGAATCCGACCGACGGCTCCTGCTGGGTGGCCGCTCGTGGGTACCATGACTTCTGGTGGCCCGTGCAGTCTGGTCAGGTGGGGCAGGCTGTCGTGCATCTGGCTGCGGACGGCACGGAGTTGTGGCGGGCCGGCGGGGGTCCCATCCCGGTGAGCGTCTCGGCAGACCCTACGGATGGATCGTGCTGGGTAGTCTACCAGGGGTGGGACAGCTGCTCGGCTGGAGATTGCACGTGGGTGAGCCCCGCGGTGGCGCACCTAGCTGAGGATGGAACCGAGCTCTGGCGAGAAGGGGGCCTGTTACTCCCTCAGAGTGTGTCAGTCAACCCTGCGGACGGCTCCTGCTGGATCGCTGACACCGGCAACAAGTGGGTGCTGCACCGGGCCCACGACGGAAGTCCTCTGGGCGCCATAGCTGACCTCAGCCCGGAGTGGCCCCAGATTGGTGTGGTGGCCGTGTCCGTCAACCCAAGGGACGGCTCCACCTGGGTAGTGACCAGGTCTCAGGAACTCTTCCACCTGGCCGCCAACGGGAGCGTGCTCTGGCGGGGAGGCGGGTTCTACCAAGCCATGGATGTCTCAGTCAACCCGACGGACGGCTCCTGCTGGGTGGCTGGCGGCTTCGGCTCCACCGTATGGCACTTCGCGGAGGATGGCACGGAGTTGTGGCGCGGCGCCGGATTCGATTCCCCCTGGAGCGTATCCGCGAACCCGACAGATGGCTCCTGCTGGGTGGCGGACGCGAACGACCATCACGTCATCCATCTGGCGGAGGACGGCACTGAGTTGTGGCGCGGCTACGAATGGCCATTTGCTCCACTTGATGTCTCGGTGAACCCGACAGACGGCTCTTGTTGGGTGGCGGACGCCGGCGACGACAGTGTCGTCCACCTCGCGGAGGACGGCACTGAGCTGTGGCGGGGAGGGGGATATCCAAACGTCACCTTCCTGTCCGTCAACCCCACCGATGGCTCCTGCTGGGTGGGTGGGGGTCCGATCGTGCATCTCGCGGAGGACGGCACGGAGCTGTCGCGCGGCGGCAGCGGCATGGCGGTCTCAGTGAACCCGACTGACGGCTCCTGCTGGGTGGCTGACTGGGCAAACGAGCAGGTCATCCACCTCGCGGAGGACGGCACTGAGCTGTGGCGCGGAGGCGACTTCAAGTGGCTACGCGACGTCGCAGTGGACCCGACAGACGGGTCTTGCTGGGTAGGGGATTGGGATCGAGCGTGGCACTTCGTGATCTCCCTGAGCTTCGGCGACGTTCCCTACTATCACTGGGCCCGCCTTCACATTGAAGCTTGTGTGCAAGCTGGCATCGTCTCCGGCTACGGCGACGGCACGTACCAGCCCGGCAATCCCGTCACCCGCGACCAGATGGCGGTCTTCATCGCCCGCGCCCTCGCCGGCGGTGATGAGAACGTCCCCGACGGACCCGACACCGCCACCTTCAACGATGTGCCCACCGACTTCTGGGCCTACAAGTACGTCGAGTACTGTGTGATCACCGGCGTCGTCCAGGGGTTCGATCCCGTCACCTACGGCCCAACCGTCACCGTGAGCCGCGATGCGATGGCCGCATTCATCGCCCGCGCCGTCGCCGGCGATGACGACAGCGTCCCCGACGGCCCCGCCGAGGCCACCTTCGACGACGTCCCCACCGACCACTGGGCCTACAAGTACGTCGAGCACTGCGCCGCCGAGGGCATCGTCCACGGCTACGACTCCGTCACCTACGGCCCCACTGGCACCGTCTCCCGCGACCAGATGGCCGTCTTCATCTCCCGCGCCTTTCAGTTGCTGTAGGGCGGGCGTGCCTACGCCCGCCGGCCGTTTCCTGTTGGGCAGGCCTGCCCCGGGCCCAAGTGTCGTCCCGAGTGAAGCGAGGGACCTCAACCCGTCTCGCCCACCTCCCTGCCCTTCGCCCTCACGCGTGCCCGTGACCCGTCCTGCGATCTGGTCGCACAGAGCGCGCCGCTTCCTGCGCTCCGCGCCACACCAAGCTATCGCTAACCTCTTGTGCGACCGGACGCCCGGCGCGGACATATCGGAATGTCCGTATGATGTCCAAAGATGTCCAAAATGTCCGAATTGACCGGAATATGACCATTCGGCCAATGGACGGACAATGGACATATTTGGCCATATCGCGGACATTTTCTAAGCCCCCTCAGATGCCCTCAGAGCCGATGGACATGTCCGGACATTCACCGAATGGCCGGGAATTGTCCATTGTCCCACTCCCACAAGAGTGCTCGAACACTCTCACAGGAGTGTTCCGACACTCCTATGGGAGTGCGAGCCAACGCGGGCGCGACCCCAAATCGCGACCCCAGATCAGCCCTCGCCACCTGCCCGCATACGGAAGCCTGTCTGTCCCATCCAACACCCAGCGTAGTTTACTCCGCGCCCGGAATGGTATGATACACTGACCGATCCGGGCCTTCGGGCCGCGGCATCCGCCCTAGGCGGATGCGGACTGCGCCGGAGCTGCCTGAGTCGCATCAGCGGTCTTCCACCGCATTAGCCAACCCACAGGAGGAACAACACATGCGAGCAATCATGCGCCGCACCGCGCCGTACCTGGCCGCGCTGATCGTTCTGCTACTGGCTGCCAGTGCGGCCTGCGCGCAGACGACCTGGCCCAACCTCGTCAGCTACACTCTCTCGCTCTCTACGGATGCCACCGCGAGGTACCAGACCAGCCTCGCGTTCTCGGGACCCGTGGGGGAGAATCTCAGCGGGAAGCTCGAGGGCTGGTGGATCGGCGGCAGGGATGATGATCGAGCCTTTGTCGGCGATGCCTACTTGGATTACGACAAGGATGTGCTCTACCTCGCCGCCGGGCGCAAGTACGTGACGTTCGGGCCGCCCGGAATCCCGGTCGGGGTGCTCGTCTCTCCCGGCATCTTCGGAGCCGAAGTGCAGGTCCGAGCAGAGCGAGTCACTTTCCAGGGGATCGTGGGAAGTCTCCAGTTCACGCCCGGCACAGGCACCACCCGTTTCACCTATGCCGGCAGCCGCGCCCCCAGCGACGAGAACATCCTCGCGCTGCGGGCAGCGGGCCAGCTCACAGGGCCCGGCGCGGTGACTCCAGTAGACCTCGGTGTGAACTGGGTCGACGTGGCCGATGAAACGGGCACCAGCGTAGACGCAGCCATCGGGGTCACCGACTGGCTGACTCTCTACGGCGAAGCGGCCGACTGTGGGGCTGACGCGCACGTGTACGGCATCCGCCTCAGCGACGCGCACATGCGAACCGATGGGAGGGCCACCATCGTCGTCTGGTACCACCGGGACATCGACGTCGGCTTCGTGCCGGCCGCCGTTGGCGCCACTTCGTTCTTCGAGGGCCAGACCGGGTGGGCTGGCGGCCTGTACCATCAGTTCAGCCCGCGCCGCGCAATCGGAGTCTATGCCGACAATCAGGAGGCCATCCTGACCTTGTTCGGGAACTGTCCTCTGTAAGCGGCACCTTCTGCACGAGTATTGGGCATCGCGGCCCCGCCGGCTCAGGACTGGCGGGGCCGCAGCGCGTTTTCGGTGGCGCGAGTATCTGAAATCAAGCGTCCTTCGGGCGAGCGGTAGATCGGCAGCTCAGTTAGCGGGAGGGGGCGCATGGGGGACACGGCGAGGGGCCACGCGCGTCGGTTACGCGGGCCGGCCGTCGTTTGGAGAGTGCACGAGGACCTACCAGGCGCTTGCGGTGGGCCGTCCGGAAGCCGAGTGTGGGAATGGTGAGCGAATATGGAAGAACCAATCACGGATGGAGCTTTCAGGGACGGTCTGAGCATGTCTGTGGCAACTTCCAAGAAACGGTCGCAGATCGCACAAGAGACACCGGTCGAAGCTGAAGAGCAGAGGGTTCGGTGTCTGTGCGGGAAGTGGTGGGCTTACAGGAGCAGGGATACTTTGATCCTGCGCTGCAAGCTCTGCAGACGAGACATAGTCATCACCGGAGAGAATCTCAAGATACAATACCGCTGAATCCACCTGATCTGCGTCTGAGCGTAACCTAGAGCCTAAGAGCCGAAGGTCCTGCCAGAACCAAGGGCACGAGCCCTTGGTTCTTCTTTTGGCCTAACGAGATAGCGCGCCCCTCGCCGGCTCCATCCGCAGCCGACGCCCGCGGGCCACACAGGCCGGTGGGCGCTGTGAGGGAAGCCGGGATGATAGGACGACGCGGCCGAGCGGGTATCTGGAAGCTGCTGCTGCCATTTCCCCTCGCCGCACTGATGTCAATAGCAGTTTACGTGGGAGCGCGCCGCGCGTGGCGAGTTGCTCCGGCCACGTCTCCAACCGGCGAGGTGCAGAGCCAGGAGAGGACCGAGGCCGTAGCTGAGTCGGCCCGCTCGACTGAGACGCCAGCCGCCCCGGCAGAGGAAGCTCCATCGCCGGACGCTGGAAGCGGCCCCTCGCTGGAGATGAGCGCCGGCCGACAGCCGGCAGGACTGTCATCCCGCGAGTCCGAGCGGCCTTCCAGCGCCGCGGCACACAGCGCCGAGGCACACAGTGCCGAGGCGCCGACGGTCTCCCCGATCACCGAAGAAAGAGAGTCATTTGGGCCGGCGGCGGAAACGGTCGCCCCCTCTAACGAGGCAGCGCTGCGAGCCAGCGAACCGCCGCCTGCTGTCGCAAGCGCGCCGAATCTGGCGCCGGCCCTCTCTGTTCCGATGGTCCCTGCCCCAGAGCCCCAGGAGGCACCCCGCGCTGCTGGGCCGCAGGTGGTCTCGCCCCTGCGCGACAGTTGGGCGCGAGAGAGCATCCGCGCGGTGCGGTTCGACGCGGGATACTACTACGGCCGCGGATCGAGTGCCCGCCAGCTCGCGCAGCAACTGGCGCAGTCATGGTCGGAGCAGGGCGTGAACCTGGTCTACTTCTACGCCTACAACCGCGTCTACGGGGCCCGTTACCGCACCCGCTACGCGGGAAACGTCATGGAGGACTATGGGCGGCAAGATCTGCTCGGGCACCTGCTGAGGGAGGCGCACGGACGGGGCATCAAGGTCATTGCCTGGCTGAACGGGGTGCAGCACAAGCAGATGTGGGATGCGCGCCCCGACTGGCGTCAGAAGACCAGGGACGGCGACGACTACAAGCCCGACCGGGACAGCCACTTCCTCTGCGTGCGGAACCCCGAGGTGATGCAGTGGTGGCTCGGGTTGGTGGACGACTTGCTCATCCACTACCCCGAACTCGATGGCATCGACCTGGCCGAGTTCCAGATCGACCTGTGGGGAGACAACACCTGCTATTGCGAGCACTGCCGCGGCCAGTTTGAGGACATCCATCCCGGGGCACCCATGCCGGGCAGCGCGTGGCGGAAGTTCCGGGCCGATGGGTTGACTCGCGTTCTGCTGGGGAGCACCCGGCTGGCGCACAGCTATGGGAAGGAAGCCCACATCACGACGATCTTCACCGCGAAACCGGACGGAAGCCTCATGTCGGGCGCGCAGGTGCGAGACGCCATCGGCTTCGACTTGGATGCGGTGCTGCGCGGGCCCGATGGGCCCGACGTCATGCAGGCCGAGCTGATCTGGCAGCAGTGGGATGCGCTTTACGGCGGCGGGGTGTTCACCTCGGAGTGGACTCGGCAGGCGATTCGCGAGGCGAAGAGGATGGTGGGCGGCCGGGCTCGACTGATGGCCCATCTAGAGGTGACGGACTTCGGCTCGGGGGGTCTGGACGGCCAGAGCCTGGCGCACACGATCTCCGCCGCGGTTCAAGAACGGCCTTACGGCATCGACATCTACGACTCCTATCAGCTGGAGAGGACGGAGGAGGCCACCCGTCATTTGCAGACGGCCTGGCTTGGCTTTGCGGATTAGATCCGCGGATGGCCCGGCTCAGTTCTGCTGGCCAGATGGGAAGACCTGAATCCCCAGCGGCGAGAGTAGTTACCCAGCGCTTCCCGGTCTTCCGCCGATAGATGAGGGGAAGCTGGGACAGGGGGCGGCGGCCCCCAAATGCCTCGCGGCGAAGCCGCCAAGCGGCGCAAGCCGACGCAGGCACAGCCCGGCCGGACGACCTCCGCGTCCGGCCGGGCCACTATTCCGGCGCCAGCCAGGACCAGGGTTGCTCGGACGGCCGGAGACATGGCATGATACTCCGAGACGAGGGTGTTTCGCGTCTCCGCGGATGGGGAATCCTCGTTCTCGGTTCTCATGAGAGCAATTGGGGTCATCATCATCCTGCTGGTGGTCGCGCTTGTCGCCGCGGAAGGCGCCGAGCCGGCGGCATCGCGTGTGTTAGTGGTCTACGACGGAAGCGCGCCCTCGGGATCCCGCGAAGGCAGGGCGGTTGCGCGCGCGCTCGATCTGCTGGGCCACTTCGGTTGCAGGGCGATCGGGGTCTCGGCCAGGGAGTACCGCGCCGGCGAGCTCGACTCCTATGACGCGGCGATCTACCTGGGCCTCCGGCAAGGGGCGCAACTGAGCGAGGCCTTCCTGGCCGACTGGTATGACAGCCAGAAGTCGCTTTGCTGGACGGGGGCAAATCTGGACCAACTGGCGGATCGCTTCTCGCTTGGGCGCTACGGGTTTCAGCTAGGCGACAGCGCTTCGCCGGCCCGCCCCTGGCGCGTTCTGTATCACGGCCAGTATTACCGCAGAGAGCCGGCTGGACTGACCGAGATCGTCGTGAGCCGGCCCGACGTGTGCCGGGTCATTGCCACCGCGAGAAATGGCGGCGAATCACTGCCCTACGCAGTGCGAAGCGGCAAGCTCTGGTGCTTCGCCGACCAGCCGATGTGGGAGGTCGAGGCGGTCGGGAGTCACGTGGTGTTCTGGGACCAGATGCACGAGATCCTGGGGGAGGTCCATCCGGACCGCAGGACAGCGCTCCTGTGCATCACGGATGTCTCGGCGGAGACGGAGTCGCGGGCGCTGGGCGCCTTGATCGATTACCTTCAGCGGGAGGACCTCCCCTACGCGATCTCAGTGATTCCCATATCCCGGGGCAGTGAGGCCGACCGGGGCATAGCTCTCAGCAGCCACCGGGGGCTGGTAGGTCTGCTGCGAGGGGCACAGCGCAATGGCGCCAGCATAGTTGCACATGGTCTGACGCAGCTCTCTGCGGGCGGGCCGCAGGGAACCGCGGGAACCGCGGGAACTGCGGAGAGCAGGGAGGAGGCCGGGTCGTTGTCCGCCGACGCTGCTCGCCGGCGACTGGACGAGGCGCTCGGGGAGCTGGCGCGCTGCGGGCTTTTCCCCGTGGCGTGGACAAGGCCCGACGGTACACCGGAAGAAGAGACGACAGCAATCGCGGATCTGTGCTCCACGGTATGGCAGCGGCGAAGGCCGGCAGGGCCAGACGTACAGCCTTTTCCCTTTCTGGTCGAGGCGAACCGACAGGGTCAGCGCGTGATTCCGGATAACTTGCGGACGCTAAGAGAGGGGAGAGGAGAGGTGGAGACCATGGTGGCGGACGCCCGACTGCTGTCGGTCATCCCGGACGCGTGGGTCACCGCCAGCATTGCCCCGGAGGCTCCGCTTCCAGCGGTGGAACTGCTCCTGAGCGACCTGCGCGACGTGGGATACGAGTTCGCAGACTTGCGTCGGATGCAGAATTGGACCCGGGGGAGCTCACTGCACATCTACTCCACGGGCGCGCCGCGGCCGGTGGCGGAGATGATTCCGGAGGGATGGGGCGGCATGCTCATAGGTCCCCAGCCAGGGAAGAGCAGTCGCTTCGAGCGGCCGGGCAGAGATGGCAGAGACAAAGCGAAGGCTGTGAGCGGGTCGATCCTGCTCGCCTATCCGATGGGCCTGCGTCCTCGCCCCATCTTCGCGTTCGAAGGAGGGCCGCACGCGGCCGCCAATCGTTTTGTTCATGGTATGGCGTACGTCGTCCTGGTGTTGGGCATTGCGGCCTGCGGACTGCTCCTGATCATCTATCTGGCACAGATAGTCCTGCAAAGGCGAGCATAGGCAATCATGCGCCGCGCGTCTTCACTTGTTTTTCTGTCGCTGCTCTGCGTATTGCTGGGCTCCTGCCACAAGCCCGAGCTCGCGCCGCCGGCGGAGCACCCATCGTTTGCGGCGGGCGAGAATCCGGCAAGGGCGATCATAGTAGTAGAGATCGAAGGTCCCGGCGGAGCCGCGGTGGCGGCCTCGGCGAAGGCACTGGAGACGCTGATCGCCCACTTCGATGAGGAGTGCCACATCGTCTCGGCCGCCGAGTACGATGCGGGGAGGTTGGGCGGCTACGGTTATGCCTTCTACCTGGCGGGAAAGCCGGATGCGGAGGCGCGAGCGAGCTTCTCGGCCGGACTCGGCGCCTATGAGGGCGTCGCGGTGTGGGTGGGACCCGGGGTGGCGGAGCTCGGGGAGGCGACCTTGTCAGAGCTGGGGCTGACTCCGGCGACAGGGGCGGGTGAAATGGCCAGGACGATTTCCTGGACCATTTCCTACGGAGATCAGACGCATGTGGAGGAGGTGAGGGTGCCAGCCATCGCGGCGCGGGGGGAGGCGCCGGTGCTCGCGGAGGCCCGCCGAGGGAGGGAGCGCAGGCCGTTCCTGGCCGGCGGGGGGCGTTTGTGGTATGCGGCGACCGGGCCGGCACTGGAGAGAGCGCGATTCTGGAGCAGCTGTATCTGGGCCGATGCGCTGCACGAAATGCTGGGACGGGCGCACGATGGGGAGGGGCGGCGATTGGTCTGCGTGCTCAGGGATGTCCCCATATGGGCGACTCGCCCACAGGTTCCGGCAGCGATCGGGCCGATGCTGGAGGCCGGGGTGCCAGTGAGCGTGCTGGCATCCATGAACTGGGGAGAGGTTCCGCTGGCGGAACGTCCCGAGGCGGTCAAGGGTCTGCGGGCCGCAGAATCTATGGGGGCGACGGTGGCGCTTGTCACCAACACGAGGGCAGACGCGCAGGAACACTTCCGCCTTGCCTGGGAGGTGGGACTTCACCCAGTGGCGTGGGGAGGGCCGGCGAACGGGGGCAATCCGTTCCGGCTGCGGATTGCGAGTCCGGACGGCTCGCCGCCGTACTGCGCCGGGGGGCTACTGCCGTCGCCGATCACGATCAGTGATGCGGGAGACATAGCGCGGGCCGACGTCGAGCGTATGAAGATGCAGGAGGTAGTGAGGGACGGGGTGGCGCTGGTCTCGTTCGGGCTATGGGCGCCGCCGGAGCCGTTTCTCGCATTTGTCAGGGAGCAAAGGTCTGCGGGCTGGGAGGCCGCGGATCTGCGAGAGCTGGGAGTACGGGTGAGCGATGCTCGGCGCACGATGACCTCGGGAGAGGCGATGGTGCGAGTGGACTCGAGCGTGGGCGTGCGAAAGCGGGTATTCGGGAGACGTTGGGAGACCGTGAGCGAAGAGGTGCTGCGGGCGAGCAGCACCGGGACAGTGACGTATGAGGTGACAACGCCCGCGAGGAACGTCGCGGTGATGGAGGTGCTGAGAGACAAGGCGCCCCGAAGCTTCGTGAAGGGGGTGACGCTGGATCCTTGGGCGTACACTGGCCGGGGGCTGTCAAGCAAGGAACTGGCGGAAAGGATGGCGGAGAGATTCTTGCACAATGGGGTCAACACTGTCTTCTTCTACGTTTATAATGTAGATGAAGGAGCTGCGTATCGCACCCGGTACCGCGGGGCATCTGTCAGCGACTGGGGCCGGAAGGATCTGTTGGCCCACATGCTGGAGGCCTGCCACAGCCGGGACATGAAGGTGGTGGCCTGGCTCTACAGTGGGCGCGACAGGAGCATGTGGCAGCGTCACCCGGAATGGCGGGAACGCTCGAGAGATGGAAGAGCGCACAATCCACTCCGGCTGCACGCGGCGTACTTCCTGTGTCCGCGCAACCCGGAGGTGCGGCGATGGTACGCGGGGCTGCTGCGGGATCTGGGCCGGCGCTACCCGACGCTGGACGGGATCGAGCTGTGCGAGCCAGTGGTGAATTGGTTTGGGACTCAAGCTTGTTACTGTGATGTGTGCAAGACGGAATTTGCGTCAGCTTGGCCTGGGGAAGCCTTAGGGGGAGATGTGTGGCGGGAGTTCCGGACGGATGGGATGACGGGATTCCTCTCCGAGTGCCTGCGCGTGATCTCAGAGGAAGGTATAGACAGCTACGTGATGACGATCAGCGACGCGCTGGACAACGGCGCGCTTCTCTCTCCGAGACGACAAGCGGAGGAGTCCGGATTCGATCTGGAGGCGCTGCTGGATGGGCCGTACCCACCGGACTGGATCAACTTCGAGATCATCTGGCAGCAGTGGGCGGCGATCTACGGCCGAGAGGTCTTCAACAAGGAGTGGGCTGGAGAGACGGCACAACGGTTGGTGCGCCGGACGGACGGGCGAGCGCGGGTGGTATTGCACGTAGAGCTGACAGACTTTGGCTCGGAGCGTATGACAGCGGAGGACATTGCGGGGACGATCGAAGAAGTGCGGGAGGCCGGGCCGGATGGCATCGAATGCTACCACGGGGGAGCGATTGATCGCAAGGCTGCCTGGCCGGTGCTGAAGCGCAGCTACAGGGGGCTGCCGTGACGCTCGGTCTGGTGCACGACGTGCTGCTTGGGATCTGCCTGCTCGGCGCGTGGCTGGTGCTGGGCTTCTACGTCGTGTTGACGGCGGCCGGGTATCTCTACTCGCGGGAAGCGAGGAGAGGGCCGCGGCAGCAGAGAGGGCCGGCGGAGTGGCCCGGAGTCTCCATCCTGGTGCCGGCGCACAATGAGGAAATCGTGATGGCCGGGACCATCGAGAGCCTGCTTCATCTGGACTACCCGCGGGACCGGATGGAGATCATCGTGATCGATGATTCGTCGAGCGACCGGACGCGCCGGGTGATCGAGCACATGATGGCGACTGACCGACGAGTGAAGCTGGTTGCGGTGCCGCCGGGGCTGGGAGGCAAGGGGAAGTCGCACGCTCTCAACCTGGCGCTGCCACATGCCTCTTACGAACTGCTGGCGGTGTACGATGCAGACAACTCGCCGGAGCCGATGAGCCTGCGTCACCTGGTGACGGAGATGGTCAGGGACGAGCGGCTGGCTGCCGCAGTCGGGAAGGTGCGAACGCTGAACCGGGCGACGAACTTCCTGACGCGGTGCATCAACATAGAGTTCATCAGCTTCCAATGGGTCGTTCAGGCGGGTCGTTGGCGGCTTTTTGGCCTCGCTTCTCTACCGGGAACAAACTATGTGATTCGGCGGGAGGCGCTGGAGCGCGCCGGCGGGTGGGATCCTACAGCGATCGCGGATGACGCGGAGCTAACGGCGCGGCTGAGCCAAGAGGGATATCGGATAAAGTTCATCCCGTATGCGGTGACGTGGGAGCCGGAGCCTCAGCACTGGGGAGTCTGGCTGCGGCAGCGGCTGCGATGGGCGCGGGGGGGGACGTACGTGGTGCGCAAGTTCCTGCCGCGAGTGGGCCGCCTGCGGCGGCGGGATCTGTTTCTGGAAGTGATGCACTTGGTGACGATCTACCATTTCTTCTTCGTGATTCTGATTCTGTCGGACTTGATCCTCGTGTCGGGATTCATAGCTAGGTTCAGGGTGGGCACCATGGAGAACCCGCTGATGGTGCTGTGGGCGCTGGCGTTTGCCCTGTTTCTGCTGGAGATGGCGATCGCGCTGGCGATCGAAAGAGAGCACACGCCGCTGAATCTGCTGGTGGCGGCAGTGATGTACTTCACCTACTGCCAGGTGTGGATATACGTGTGTGCTAGGGCCCATTACCTGGATGTGGTAAGACAAGAGAAGCTGCGATGGGAGAAGACAGTGCGAGTGCCGGAGCCAGGGCGGGAAGCTGTTTCCGGATGAGCATATCTGGATGGTGTGAGAATGGGTGTTGAGTTAGATTTGGCGAAGGGACTGGCGCTGTTTCTGGCGGGACTAGTTGTGGCGGCCGTGACGCTGCGGCTGCTGCTGCGGTGGCGCTATGCGACGATGCTGAGCCGGGCGCGTCAGATTGCGCGGGGGCTGCGGACTCCGGCGAGGACGCTGGCGGCGGTGGAGGAGCAGTCGTCTGCGATCGAGGAGTTGATGGAGTTTCCGGACGGCAGGGCTGCGGCGGCGGCGGCGCGGGAGCTCCTGAAGGAGAATGACGCCACCGTCAGGTCGGCGGCTATCGAGGTGCTGCGGGAGATTCGAGCGATCGACCTGTGGTCTCGGGACTTGCGCCGGGGGGGATATCGTGCGAAGCTGCACGCGATCGAGGCGCTGGGAGAGATCGGCGACGAACACGCCGTCGAGGAGCTACTAGAGGCGCTCGGGGAGGACGATCCGGACGTCGCGCGGGCTGCTTCCTACGCGATCTTGGCGCGCGATCCGGACTATGCTTGCGAGCGGCTGGCGGAGGCGCTCTCCTCCCCTCGCCGCCGGCTGGCAGAGACGGCCGCGGCGACGCTGGTGCGTATGGGTGGGGAGGCGGTGGAAGCTCTTGTGAGCCAGTTGGCCAGTGCGAACCCGCAAGCGCGCCGCTTGGCAGTCGAGTCGCTCGGGAACATCGGTGAGGGAACGGTGAAGGAGCTGCTGCTGCCGCTGTTGGGAACGGAGCCCGAAGCAGATGTGCGGTCGGCGGCGGCGGAGGCGCTGGCGCGCGTAGACGGGGAGGTTGCGTCACAGGAACTGCGCCGAATGGCTCGGTCCGATCCGGACTGGTTTGTGAGAGCGCGCGCACACTCTCTCCTGGCGGAGACTGAAGCGCCGGAGGCGACTTCCTTTCTGCTCGAATCACTCTCTCAGATTGAGCCCGATGTGAGGCAGCTCTCGGAGGAGGACGACGCGGTCGAGCACGTCGCCGAAGGCGCGCCGCGGATACGGTCTGCGATCATTGCCGGACTGCGACTGCTGGGGCTGACGGAAGAGGAGATCGCTGCTGCTGAGCGGCGCGCGGCAAGTGACGCACTGGGCGCGGAGGCCGAGGCGCCGGAGGAGGCCTCAGAAGCGCTGGCCGCGCTTCGGGATCGAGATGTGCCTCGGCGAGCGGATGCTGCTCGACGGCTGGCCGAGATCGGCCGCTCGGCCGAGCCGGCCCTGCGGCAGGCGCTGCGCGATCCCGATCCCTTGGTGAGAGCCGACGCGGCTCGCTCGCTGGGACGAATCGAGGCGCGGGACAGTGTGGAGGCAATTGCGGAGGCGCTTCGGGATCCAGACGTGAATGTCCGGCTCGCGGCATCGACCGCGCTGCGGGCGATCGTGACGCAGGATGCGGCGCGGGAGCTGAGCGACTGAGAAGGGCCGAGCGGGCCGTGCTCGCCGCGGGTTTCACTCAGCGGCCGTACTGAGGAACTGCTCGATCTGATCCGCGGTCGGCAGGGATGGGATCACTCCCCGCCGGGTACACGTGAGTGCCCCCGCTGCGTTGGCGTAGGTGAGGATCTCTCGCAGCTTGGGCTCGGGGAGCCTCCGGCCGCGGGGAGCGTACATGAGCTGAGAGAGCATGGCCGCGACGAAGGCATCTCCAGCACCGAGGGGATCCTCTACCTCGACCTGAAATCCCGGCAGCTCGCCCCGGGACTCTCCGTCATCGTAGTAGCAGCCGCGCTCTCCCAGCGTAACGGTCACGAGATCGGGGCCTTCCGCCAGAATGCTGCGCGCGCCGGCCTCGAAGTCGCTGGCGCCGGTGACGAACTCCCACTCCTCGTCAGCGCAATGAACGACGTGCGCGACGGACATTGCCTCCCATATGCGGCCTCTGGCTTCCCGCGGGTCATCCCATAGGGTCGGGCGCCAGTTGGGGTCATAGGAGACCAGCAGGCCGGCCTCGCGGGCCCGGAGCGCGGCTTGCATGGTGGCCTCGCGAGCGGGCGAGCGGCTGAGGCTCACCGACCCGAAGTGGAGGAGGCGGGCCGATTCGAGATACCACCGGTCGACCTCCTCTGGGGTGAGGAGCATGTCGGCTCCGGGGTTCCGGTAGAAGGCGATGTCCTTATGTCCGTCGCTGCGAGTGGCAACGAAGGCGAGGGTCGTGCGGGCGGCCGGCGCCACTCGGAGGAGCTGCGTGTCAACGCCGGCGGCGTCCAGAGTGCGGCGGAGGAAGTCGCCGAATGGATCGTGGCCCACCTTGCCAATGAATCCAGCGCTGACGCCGAGGCGGGCCAGGCCAACCGCAACATTGGCGGGAGCGCCGCCGGCGGCTCCGGCAAAGCTGGGAAGCCGGGCCAGGCTCACGTCCTTTTCGATAGAGACGAAATCGATGAGCAATTCGCCGAGGGTGACGGCTTCGGGCATATTCGGACCTCGCCAGCGCGCTTGCGGGGCGGTCATCCCACCCCGGCCGGTTCGTTCAGGTAGTCTGTCTAGAAGTTTGCCGAAGGAACTCCGCTACCTCTTGGCGGAATAGGTTGGGCATGTGCTCGCCTCATTGAGAGACGACCCGAAGGTAGACGGGAGCGAAGCGCATGAGGCGTGTGAAGTTCGGAATCGTGCTCGCGGGCGTAGGATTGAGTTCCTGCAGCCGAAGACACTCCACGCGGGCAAGTCCCGGCTTCTCCCGAAGTGAAGGGTGCTGGCTGGCTGGCGTGCGGAGCTGAGAGGGTAGCATGCAGTTTTCCCGGATGACGGAGGTCCATCAGGACCTGTACTCCCGCCGTGTGAGAGATATCCCGGGCGGGGTCAAGAAGGCGTGGCAGGCGGCGGGCACGGGCCGCCGCATTCGGTCGGGCGACCGGGTGGGGATTACGGTGGGCAGCCGCGGGATCGACAACATCGCCGAGATCACGCGCGCGCTGGTCGAGCTGGTGAAGGAGTCCGGCGGCCGTCCGTTCGTGCTGCCAGCGATGGGGAGCCATGGGGGCGCGACGGCGGCCGGCCAGATGGCGCTGCTGAAGTCGCTGGGGGTAACGAGCGAGTCAGTCGGGGCGCCGATACGCGCGGCGATGGCCGTGGTGAAAGTGGGGAGAACGAAGCACGGGACCGATGTGTATGCAGGCGGGGAGGCAGTGAGAGCCGATGGCTTGATCGTGATGAACCGGATCAAGCAGCACACTGACTTCACCGGAGAGTGCGAGAGTGGGCTGGTAAAGATGCTGGCGATCGGGGTGGGCAAGCGGAAGGGCGCAGCCGCGATGCACTCCCGACGATGCGCGAGCCTCCGGGAGGATGTGCCGGAGGCGGCGCGGGTGCTGCTGCGGCGGCTGCGGGTCGTGGGGGGGATGGCAATACTGGAGAACGGCTACCACCAGACGGCGGACATAGTGGGGCTGGGACCCGGGGAGATAGTGGAGCGAGAGAAGGCGCTGCTGGCGCGGGTGAAGCGCACCGCGGCGCGCATTCCGTTCCGCGAGATCGACCTACTGATAGTGGACTGGATCGGCAAGGACATCAGCGGGGTGGGCCTGGATACCCACGTGATCGGGCGCCGAATGATCTGGGGGGAGCCGGAGTTCAGAGGGACGCGCATCGGGGTGGTGGCGGCGCTCGACGTGACGCCGGGCTCGCACGGCAATGCGCTGGGATTAGGCCTGGCCGATCTGGTGACGGAGCGACTGGCACGCAAGGTTGATTGGGAATCGGTGAGGACGAATGTGATGCACACCGGATTCCTCAACCGCGCTAAGATGCCGCTCGCCCTGCCGAACGATCGGGAGGTAGTCCGCGCGGCTATGATCACGCTGGGAGAACCGGAGCGTAAGAAGGTGCGGGTGGTGCGCATCCCGGACACCCTCCGGCTGGGCCGGCTGTGGATCTCGGAGGGCCTGGTGGCGGAGGCGCGCCGCGCTCCACGGATCGAGGTGGTGGGGAAGCCGGCCGAGATGAGGTTTGGCCGGGATGGCAGTCTGAGGTAGCGGCCCGGGTCGTCTGCGGAGCGCGGCTTCAGGCGGCGATCAGCCGTTGAATCGCGTCGGCCACAGCACTGTCATTGTTGCTGAGCGGAGAGACCCAGTCGGCGGCGTCCCTCATGCCCGGGGCCGCGTTGGACACAGCGACACCACATGCCGCCCACTCGAGCATCGGGAGGTCATTGTAGTTGTCCCCGAAAGCGAGGGTCAGGGACTGCTCAATGCCGTAGTGTCGAGCAACGGCGGCGAGGGCGCTTGCCTTGCTGGCCTCGCGGTGGTAGAACTCGAGATACTCAGGATTGGTCTTCATGACCGTCACCTCATCGCCCCAGCGGGTGTGCCATAGCTGGTAGAGCTCATCCCGGTGGCGCGGGTCGGGCTTGCCAGGCACGGCCGGATCAGTGATGAGGATACACTTGGTGGGTTTCTTGCCGCGGAGGCCCTTCAAGTCGGCGAGGAATTCGAAGACGGCCCCCGTCTGTCGAGAGTAGAGGTCTGCAAAGCGACGCGTCTCGGGGTCATCGCGGGCGTAGAGTCTTTCGTCCAGGTAGTAGTTGAGGTGGAACTTCTCGCGCTGGGTGTAGTCGATTAGCTCGTCGGCGTAGGCAGCCGGCAAGGGAGTCTCGACGATCACTCCCGATCCGGCGGCCTCCGAATCGCGCGCGAGTGCGCCGTTGTAGCCAATAGTCGGGCCATCGATGCTGAGGAGGTCGTTGAAGGGCCGTATGTTGGCGGTCATGCGACCGGAGGCGAGCACGACGATGCCGCCTGACCGCGCGAAACGGGAGAGCGCGGCGGTGTCGTGATGAGAGATCTCGCCGCGATCGTTGAGAAGGGTACCGTCGAGATCGAGAGCGATCAGACGGAAGGGCCTGGCGACTGGCAATGGAGAACTCATTGGGACAGGGGTTTCGTCGCACGGGTGTGGTGTCCCTCTCTTCGCCGAGAGAGGGGAATGGACATGTGGTATATTGAACATGAGTGGGGCGAGAAAGGAGCGAACGCGGTGCTGAGAAGCGAGCAAGCATTTAGGGCTGCGGTGGCGATTGTAGTCATCTGCGCGGCAGTGGGATTATTCGGCTGGGGCCTTGGCCGCGGCGAGGCAGAAGAGGAAGAGCTCTTGGGCCGCTATCAAGTAGCGGTGCCGGACCTAGTGCTCGACACTGCCACGGGCAGGCTGGCGAACAGCCAGGGGCAGGTGCTGGAGCAGGCGATCAACGCCAGCGGGACAGAGGTGGGCCGGTATTCTGTGGACGGCTACGTGACTGCGGTTACGCGCGGCGTAGGGCTCGACGTGATGAACCAGCCGGTGGCGATAACCAGCCTGGTAAAGGGATACGCGATCGCGGACACGCAGACGGGTCGCGTGGTTAAGCAGCGGATCTACTACTCCCGGCCTCTCCAAGAAAGCGACCTGTAGGGAAGCTAGTTGGCCGATCTTAGCACACGCGTGGGCGGCTGGATTCACATCCGGCCGCCCACGCTTCACTGGCCCGGGAACGGTATGGGCTCTTCCGGGTATTTCCGGTCCTCGTATGTTGTCACTTGTGTACAAAAGACGCGCGCCAAATGAGGTTCTGCCGTTGACAGCGGGATCACCGTCCCAGTATCTTGTTACAGATTCGACTGCAGGCGGCCGATGGCCGTGCCGGCGAGGGACGGAGTCTAGACGGTGGAGAGAACAAGGGAAGGCGAAGTGGGCTGGTTTCCGGCAAAGGGCTCCTACGAGGAGGCGGTGTTGAGCTGGCAGGAGCAGATCGAGATGTCGTTTCGGCGCCGCGAGCTGGGGGCCCGGCGCGCAGTCCTGGGGCCGCCCGATTCGGAGGCCGTGGAGTCGGAGAGGCCGGGCGCACCGCCAGAGTAGGAGAAGGCGGGGGAGTCTGAAGGGGCGCGCCGCGACAGTACGCAGGCGCGTCAGCACGAACGGTACTTCTGCAAAGAGAGACGTGCGTGCGGAGGAGCACCTCCGTGGGCTAGCAGGGCGGACCGCAATCCGCCCTTTCTCTGTGGCCTCAGGAGGGGGGCCGTCGGGGATGTAGAACGTGTGGGTGGATTACTCGTAATTCCCGGGGTGAAGAGACCTGTATGGTGCGTTGCATCATCGCTGCGGCACTTACTACATACGGGCTGGCCGTGTTTCAGAACACGCTTGGTGGAGCGATCGCCATTTGGGGTGTTTCTCCTGACTTGCTCTTCCTGTGGGCGGTATGCATGGGATTGGTCAGCGGGCGTCATGTGGGAGCAGTAGTTGGCTTCGCCTCTGGCGTCATGGAGGGCGGTCTGCAGCATGTGGCGATCGGGGCCTTTGCGATTAGCCGGACCGTGAGTGGGTTCGGCGCCGGGCTGCTGGCGACGAAGATGTTCCGGGAGAACTGGTTGGTCCCAATCGTGAGCGCGGGAGTGCTGACGGTCGTCAGCGAGGTCACGTTCGTGCTGTTCTCTCGCGCCGGCGAATGGCCCCACGCGGGACGACTGATCGCTCTGCGGGTGCTGTACCACGCGGTGCTGGCGCCGTTCGCGTATGCGCTTACCAACCGGGCGCGCCGGGCGCTGGTTGGGAGAGAAGAAGAGGTCCTGTAAGCCGTGACTTCTCGACTGGTGATACTACGCGCGGTGGTGGCAGTGGCGTGCGCGCTGATCCTCGGGCGGCTGGTACAGCTTCAGGTCATCGAGGGAGACAGGAACCGGGAGCTGGCGGATGAGAATCGCATCCGCATCGTGCGCCGGATGGCCCCTCGAGGCACGATCTACGATCGCCACAATCGGGTGCTTGCAGCGAGCCGTCTTGCGTTCTCCGTTCGAGTAGTGCCGGAGGAGCTGGCGATGGCCGGCGCGGAGGACCCGGCGGCCGGGCTCGCCGCTCTGCTGGGCCTGCCGGAGGCGGAAGTGAAAGAGGCACTGCACAGCCAGGCGCTGTCGCGCTACGAACCCATGTTTCTCCAGCGAGACGTGTCGGAGGAGGTGGTGTCGAGGCTGGAGGAACATGCGCCCTACCTCTCTGGGGTCGGCGTGGCAGCAGATGCAGTGCGGCACTACCCGCACGGCTCACTGGCGGCGCACGTGTTGGGCTACGTGCGGCAGATCAACGCGGAGGAGCTTACACGTCCCGAGAACGCCGGCTATCGAGCCGGCGATCTCATTGGCAAGGCCGGCGTTGAGAAAGTGACCGAACGTGCTTTACGGGGCACCGATGGAGGCGACCAGATCGAGGTGGATGCGCGGGGTCGGCGAGTTCGCACGTTGGGAACGGTGCCACCACGTCCCGGCCGCAATGTGTGGCTGACGCTCGACCTCGATCTGCAGCGCGCGGCAGAGGATGCGTTAGGAGGCCGAGCGGGCGCGCTGGTCGCGATGGACCCGCGGACCGGGGAGATTCTGGCGCTGGCAAGCCATCCCTCGTATGATCCGAATATGTTTGTGGGGGCACTGAGGCCAGAGGAATGGGATAGGCTCAGGGGCCCGGGGCACCCTCAGTACAATCGCGCCATCACTTCGCGCTATCCGCCTGGATCGGTCTTCAAGATCGTCACTGCGGCCGCGGCGTTGGAGGCAGGGAAGTGTGACATTGGAAGCCAGTTTCTGTGCACGGGCGCATACCGGATTGGCGATTGGTCGCTTCGCTGCTGGCGCCGCGCCGGGCACGGGACGGTGGATTTCGTCAGTGGATTCGGGCAGTCCTGTAATGTGATGTTCGTGACTCTCGGGCGGTCGGTGGGGGTGAGGCAACTCGCGGACATGGCGGGCCGATTCGGTTTGGGAGAGAAGTGTGACATAGATCTGCCGGAGGAGGCGGCAGGCCTAGTGCCGACGGCAGAGTGGAAGCGGCAGGTACGAAGGGAACCCTGGTATCCAGGAGACACCTGCCAGATGGCAGTCGGACAGGGAGATTGCCTGGTGACGCCGCTTCAGGTTGCGCGCGCGTTCGCCGTGGTCGCCAACGGCGGTAGTCTGGTGCACCCACATCTGATCGCTCGCATCGAAGGGGAGAGCGACTACTCGCCCCCCGTCGAGGGACGCTCTCTCGGCCTGCGGCCAGAGACGATCGCGGCTTTGAGGACGGGCATGGAGGCCGTAGTTGCGCCGGGCGGCACCGCGGCAGGGATCATTACGCCAAGGTACGGAATCGCCGGGAAGACAGGCACCGCACAAGCCCCCGGGGGTGACCCTCACGCCTGGTTCGCAGGGTATGCTCCCAGCGATGGGCCGAAGCTAGTGGTGGCGGCAGTGATCGAGCACGGGGGAAAGGGCGATGAGACAGCAGCTCCCCTTGCGAGGCACGTGTTCGACGTGGCGCTTCTCCCGAAGGACGAGTGGCCAGGCTGGCCCCCTGTTGAGCTGACCGCCGCCGCGAGTCCGGGAGAGGAGCACTAGAGTCGCGATGATGACCGCTACCGTCGCCGCGCTGGCTGTGGTCGCGACCTCGCTTCTTCCAGCGACGCGACTGGTGCCTTCCGGAATCGACCTCCAGTACCGACGGCCACTGGGCCAGGTCGCCCAATATCATCTGCTACTGCGGGTGGAGGGGAGCCAGGTCAGCCTGGGCGAGCGACGCCCTGTTCGGGTGCGCGCGGAGGTCGAGTTTGCGGAAGAGGTGATCGCGCACGAGCGCGGCGGCGGGCTGTGGCTGCGGGTGAGGACGCGGCCGCTGAAGGTTGAAGACCCGAGCGGAACTTTCTCGAGGGGCCGGGAGGGCGAGTGGCCGGAGGTGCGGGTGCGCATGACCCCCCGGGGGGAAGTGCTGGACGTGTCTCTGGCGGCGGGGGACCGGCAGGCGGGGGCTGCGGAGCGGAGCTTCGCTGCACTGATGTCCCAGCCGGCTCCGGTGATCCTCCCTCCGAATCGGGTAGAGGTGGGCGACGAATGGGTGTGGGAGAGAGACGGGGCAGTCCAGCGAAGCCGCCTCCTCGAGATCATTGGCGAGGGCGAGGAACAGGTAGCTCGGATCGTCAGCGAAGGCCACTCACGGCTGCGACTCGAAGAAGGCAGTGAGGCGCTGGGCCTGATGACCCTGCTATCCGGGGAAGTCACGCAGCATTCGCAGCTCGATCTGCTGTCCGACAGAGGCATGCCGGCGCGGCACAAGGGAGAGATGCGTGTGCAGACGAACTCACAAGTGACACTTAATCTGCCGGAGGGGCCGGAGACGTTCGAAATGCTGAGCGATCTACGGATCGAGTTCGATCTCAGGCTCGTGTCCGTCGACGGAGAGCCGGTCAGCTTCCATTAGCCAGGAGAGGAGCGGCGGTGGACTTCGGGGCAGCGTTCTCCTTGGTGTTGAGCATGGCGATCTGCGCGGCGATCGGCTTCGCCGGGGGACACATGATTCTGTCGGCTCTCTTTGCGCGGAAGATAACGGGGCGCGAGGCATTTCTACTGGCATCCGGTCTACTCGTGCTCTTGTTCCTCTGCGTTTCGATGGCGCTGCGCGGGGGCCCGGGGGTTATCCTGCTTCTGCTGGCAGTGGCAGGAGCGGCACTGGCGTTTCGGCTGCTGGCGCTGGCCGCGGACCGCAGGCTGACAAAGGGAATCGTCGAAGAGGAGATCGCCAAGTATCAGCATGCGATGGAGGTTGACCCGAGCAATACGGCCGCGCACTCGCTCTTGGCAGATACCTATCGCCGAATTGGGCAGTTGGAACCCGCGATCGAGGAGTACCAGGCCGCGCTGAGCCTGGACTCGTCTCTCCGCCAGGAGCGGTACTGGCTGGAGCGGCTGAGAAGGGAAGTAGAGAGTGGAGGGCAGAAGGAGCTGCTCTGTCCCCGGTGCGGCACGCCCCGGCCGCAGGGCGCGGGGGAGTGCCAGGAGTGTGGTCGGATGTACTCAGCCTGGGAGGTCCGGCGGCATGCCTTCGGGCTGATGCCGCCCGGCCGCCGAGCGGCTGTGGCCGGTGTGGCAGTAGGCGCCATGAGTGTGCTGCTGGCGATAATCGTCCTGGCGCCGGGGGCAATGAAGCTGATGGGCCTCATGGTAGTGCTCCTGGTGCCAGCCGCGGTTTTCATCCTGACAGCCCGGGCAGGTGGAGGGCAAGGCTGAGATCATGCCAAGAACGGAGTCAAGGAAGATGACGGTGTTCGCAGCGTGGACCACTGTGGTCGCTGGGGCGGCACTGCTGAGCTGTGCGATTTCGGCGTGCGCCGCCAACGGCGACTTGCAGGAGCGCACCTTTCCCAATGGCCTGACGGTGCTGGTGCAGGAGGATCACTCGGCACCGCTAGTCTGCTCGTACATGTGGTACCGGGTGGGAATGCGGCATGAGGGCCCGGGAGAGGCGGGGATCAGCCACTTCCTGGAACACATGGCCTTCAAGGGGACAGAGCGCTTAAGTGGCCGAGAACAGAATCGTCTCGTGACGGCGCGAGGAGGGTATCTGAACGGATTCACCTCGATGGACTATACGGCCTATGTGGAGACGCTGCCGCGGGACGCGCTCGACCTAGCGTTCGATATCGAGTCGGAGCGCATGACGAAGTGCGTGCTCTCTGCCGATGACATCGAGGCCGAGAAGGGAGTAGTGCTGTCAGAGTTCGAGAGCGCCGAGAACGATCCCGCTTTTCTGCTGCGGCAGAAGGTGATGGCCGCGCAGTTCCCCGATCAACCCTACGGTGGGATGATAATCGGCGAGAAGGACGATCTGCGCGCGCTGACCCGGGAGCAAGTAGTATCCTACTATGGCAGCCACTATGCTCCCAACAACGCGGTGCTCGTGGTGGTGGGCGACGTGGATGCGCAGGAGGCGCTCGCGAAGGCAGAGGAGTTCTTCGGATCGATTGCGAGCGCAGATACGGTCCCGCCAGCATCCAACCCAGGGAGGGGGCTCACGGGTGAGAAGCGGGTGAGACTGGAACTGCCGGGGCGGACTTCGTACCTGCAGGCAGTATATGAAGTGCCGCCCATCCAGCATCCCGACCACATCGTGCTGGAGGTCTTCCAGAATATCGTCAGCGGGGGCCGCACCGGCCGGCTGTACCGGGCACTAGTAGATACCGGTCTTGCTGCTCAGGCCGGCGGGTGGGATTACGAGAATCCGGAGCCCACAGTCTTCGCCTTCGAGATCGCGCTGCGTCCCGGAGTCGAGCACGAGGAAGTGGAGAAGGCTTTCGATTCGGTGCTGGAAGAGCTGACGGAAGAACGCGCAGCGGAGCGCGAGCTGCAGAAGGCGAAGAATCAAACGAAAGCTAACTTCGTCTACGCGACGGACGGCGTAACCAGTCTGGCGCGGCAGATCGGCTACTACAGCATCATCCATGACCCCGAGTATCTTCGGACCTTCCCAGACAGGGTTGATGAAGTCACGAGCGAGGATATACAGCGCGTCGTCAGCAAGTACTTCGTGCGCGAGAACCGTACTGTTGGATGGCTCATCGCGGGCGAGGGGGGAGGCGCGGGAGCACCGTCAGGCGGATCCCAGCCTTCAGAGGTAGGCTGGCGGCGCGGCCCCGAGCCAGGAGCGGGGACGGCGGAGGGTTCTTCTCCCCTACCAGTGCCGGCACCCGCGGACCTCGGACCGATCTCTGACGTTTACGACATAGAACTTGCCAACGGGATGCGGGTGCTGCTGCAGGAAAACCGCTCGGCGCCCTTTGTGGCGCTCTACGGGAATGTCATGGCGGGCCCGACGTTCGATCCACCGGAGAAGGCCGGTCTGGCGGCGTTCTGCGCGGAGATGCTGTCTCGGGGCACGGAGAAACGGAGCTGGCAAGAGATCCAAGAGGAACTGGAGTTCGCGGCCGCGTCGATCCGGTTCGGCACCGGTGTGCAGGTGGGGACAGTGTCCGGGCGATGTCTGAAGGGGGACCTTGGGCTGATACTGGAAGCCGCCGCAGAGCAGCTCATGCTTCCGGCGTTCCCGCCGGAAGAGATCGAGAAGGTGCGCTCGGAGATAGTCGCCGCGCAGCAGCGAAGGGACGAAGATACCACTCGGGTGGCCGAGAAGGAGCTGCTGGCTGAAGTCTTCCCAGAGGGACATCCCCTGCATGCTCAGCGCCTCGGGACCAAGGAGAGCGTTTCCAGGATCACGCGAGATGATCTGGCGGCCTTCCATGCACGCTACTACCGGCCGGAGAACGTGATCGTGGCGATCGTCGGGGACACCGATCCGAGCGAGGTGGCGAGGCTGGTAGAGGATGCCTTCGGCGGATGGGAGCGGGGCGGCGAGCCAGCGCGGCCCGAGCTGCCCCCGGTGCCGGCGCCAACCGAGGCCCGCGTGGTGCGCGTTCCCATCCCCAGCAAGACGCAGGCCGACATCGCGCTCGGATTCCCAGGGCTCAGCCGGCGGGACCCGGACTACTACAAGGCGGATCTGATGAACTACGTGCTCGGCCGTGGGTTCATGAGCCGTTTGAACATGCGAATCCGGGAAGAGATGGGGATGGCCTACTATGTGTGGAGCAACTACTGGGCATACTGGGGAGCGGGGCCGTGGATGCTGCAAATGGGAGTGAATCCCGAGAATGTGGAGAAGGCGCTCTCGACGGCGATCGAGGAGCTGGAGCGCATCCAAAGAGAGCCGCCGCCGGATGAAGAGGTGGAGCTCTGGAAGGACTACGTCGAGGGGACGGTCGCGCGGAGGATGGAGACCTTTGCGGGGATCGCTCAGAACCTGGTGATATCGGCGTTCTACGAACTGGGCCCGTACTTCCCGTATGAGTATCCTGGGATTCTGCGCGCGATTACGGCCGAGCAGGTGCAAGAGGCGGCCCAGAAGCATCTGCACCCCGAAGCCTATGTGGCCGTTATCGCGGGGCCGGTGAAGGAGGCGCCGGGGGACTAGCCTCCGCGTCGCCGCTGGCTACTACACAACCTGTCCCTGCTCCCGCAAGGCCTGGCGAAGTTCCTCGGCCTGTACCTGACGAGGTGAGATGCCGCGCTGAGCGGCCATTGCGGCGGCGAGTCCGGCCGCTTCGCCCATGGCGAAACAGGTGGGCATGATGCGGAGGGCAGCCTGGCCTTCGTGGGTGGAGGAGATACAGCGGCCGGCGACGAGCAGGTTGTCTATCCCCAGCGGCAGCAGGCAGCGATAGGGGATCTCGTAGTAGTCACCCTCAGAGACGCTGCGGATGACGGTGCCGGCCCCGCTTGGGCTGTGGATATCGATGGGGTAGTTGCTGCGGGCAATTCCGTCGGGGAACTTCGTTGCTTCTACCGCGTCGTCGCCGGTGAACGCGTAGTCGCCGCGTATGCGCCTGCTTTCCCGTATGCCGATCTGGGGCGCGCACTGCTGGAGGTAGGCGCGCTCGAATCCCGGGACGTCGGCGATGAGGAAGCGCGCTAACTCATGGGCCTGGCGGCGAGCCTCGACTTCCGCCTCGGTGAGGTCGTCGGAGCGTGTGGGATCGCGGTGCGTCACGCGGGTCGTGTTGAAGTGGACCACCTGCGGATGCAGAGTGTGGAAGAGAAGTACGTTCTCACGCGGGCAAGTCACGCGCCCTTCCGCCTTCGCCTGGTCGAATAGGCGATTCATCTCCTTCCGCGATGGCATCTGGGAGATGGCGACGCCAGCCATCCGGAAGTTCAGGGTCATAGGCTGTGTGAGACCATCCTGTTCCCGACCCTGGTCGCAGGGGACGCCGGCTTGATAGGCGACGTCAGCATCGCCGGTGCAATCTACGTAGATGTCTGCTGATCGATTCTCATGGCCGTCCTTGCCCTCGATCCCCACGCCCATAATCCGCTGCTCTTTCACGTCGGCACGGGTGAGGAGGGTGTGGAAGCGCATGACCACCCCGGCTTCACGACACATCTCATCGGCCACAAGCTTGAAGATCTCGGGGTCGAAGGCGGTGGTCTGACGCTCAGATCCGTACCCGCCGAGAGCCTGCATGCGGTTCAGCATCTCCTGGAAGATGCCCGCCACGAGCGGCTTGCCAGCGGCGTGCCAGCCCATGAAGGGGTTGACAAGTCCGGCGGTCGCCATGCCCCCGAGGAATCCATAGCGCTCGATCAGGAGTGTATCGGCCCCGCTCCTCGCGGCGGAAACAGCCGCCGCGAGGCCGGCGGGACCTCCGCCAGCCACCAGCACGTGTGTCATCTAGTCGGCTCCTCTGCGCAAAGGACCGGCCGCGGCGGCCTCGGGCTACTCCTGAATGGCCTCTGGGGCCTCCCCGACTCTGGTGCGCCAAGCTTGGGCGACCATCACAGCTATCCAAGTCAGGGTAACAGCATACCACAAGACGCCGACCAGGGCCAAAGGGCCGGCATCTTGTATGGGGGCAGCGGACTGTGCCTGGAGCTGGCACGAGCAGAGGTACTTCCCGAAGTAGGAGCCGAAGAAGTAGGAGACGACGGTTATCAGAGTCACCATGGTGGTCCAGTAGACGACCATCTTCTTCAAGCCGGCCACGCGGCTGACGAGGAGCAGGCCGGGAAGGCTGAGGCCCGGACCGCCCAGCAGGAGCGCAAGCGCGGGACCCGCGGCGAACTTCTGCAAGAGCAGGCCTTTGGCGAAAACCACCTCTGTCACCATGGGGAAGTACATCAGCGTCGAGAAAATGGCGGTGAGGAGCACGGGCAGCAGGGCGTTGCCTTGGGGATGGCCGAACTTGATCCCCCCCTTGTCGGCCATGGTGGGAGCGATCCAGTCGATGGGGATCTGGCTGACTATCAAGGCAATCACGACCACGGCGGGGATGAAGATCGGCAGGATCATTCGCAGCAGCAGATAGACCTGCCGTCCCCATTCGATGGTCTCTTCCTTGCCAAACCAGCACAGGGCAAGGTAGATGAGCCCCGCCAGCGCAAGCAGCACCCCGCCCAGTCGCGCGAGTTGGCCCAGGCCCTGAGCGAAATACGCGTCCAGAGGCTTCCACGCGCCGAAGATCAGCACCGCGAGTATGGCGAGGAGAAACACGAGGCCGCGTGTTGCGTGCTCGGGAGCCTGCTCGACCAGGGCGACGGCGGAGCTGTCCTTGACGGCCGCTTGCTGCGCTCTGCCCTCCCGACGGAAGGCAAAGGCCATCACCAGGCCGAGAACGACCGCGATGACCGGCACCGTGAAGAAGCGCCAGAGGGCGAGCTTCGGCCCGATCACCTGGTAGGTGAAGACGGTGTTCACGATGTGGATGGCGGGAGCAGCGAAGACGAAGCAGAAGGCCGGACCGATGCCGGCCCCGCGGCGCAAGATGCCGGCGAAGATGGGAACCACATTGCAGGAGCAGACGGTGAGGACGCTGCCGGAGATCGCCGAAACACCGTAGGAGAGGATGCGGTTGGCCTTTGCACCGAGATATCTTGTCACGGCATAGCTCGGCACGAAGACCAGCAGGGCGCCGGCGACGAGGAAGGCGGGGAGCACGATGCTGAGTGCGTCCCAGGTGAATACACAGCATTTGAAGAGATCTACCGCGTCTCCCAGCGTGCTCACTTCGTTCTCCAGCTATCTCGGGAAGAGACGGGGCCAGTGGGACGCGCTGGCCCCCTTCTATTGGACAGCTTAGGCAGGCGGTGTGAAGGAAGTATGACGGAAGGGCGGCGCTTTTCGCGGCGGAAGTGCACGGCTATTCGGAGGCAGGTGCCTGTTTTCCAGCGGCGGACACGAGGAGACGCGGCACGAGCTTCCCGTCCTCCATGTCCAGCACCACGGTGTCGCCCTGACGGTATTCTCCCTGGAGAATGCCGCGCGCGACGGGATTCTCGACGAGGCGCTGGACGGCACGCCGAAGCGGCCGCGCGCCGTAGTCCGGGTCGAAGCCTTCCTTGGCCAAGTAGGCGCGCGCGGCCTCCGTGGACTGCAGATCTATGCCGCGCTCCGACAGCTGCTGCCTGACGCGCTTCAGCAGCAGATCCACAATCTGCTCAATCTGCTCCTGGCTCAGCGGTTGAAACACGATGACTTCGTCGATCCGGTTGAGGAGCTCGGGCCGGAAGGTGCGGCGGAGCTCCGTCAGCATCTGCTCCCGTGTCTCGGCAAACCTCGCCGAGTCGCCCGCGCCGAGACCGAGCGCGCGGGACCGGACGTGCTGACTGCCCAAGTTACTGGTCATGATGATGACCGTGTTCTTGAAGTCCACCACTCGACCGGCGGCGTCGGTGAGTCGGCCGTCCTCCAGTATCTGGAGCAGAACGTTGAACACGTCCGGATGGGCTTTCTCAATCTCGTCGAGCAGAATGACACGGTAGGGCCGACGCCGCACGGCCTCGGTGAGCTGGCCGCCCTCCTCGTAGCCCACATAGCCGGGGGGCGCCCCGATCATACGGGATACGGCGAAGCGCTCCATGTACTCCGACATGTCGAGGCGGACCATAGCCTCTTCGTCGTCGAACAGGAACTCGGATAGTGTGCGCGCCAATTCGGTCTTGCCGACCCCGGTCGGCCCTAGGAAGATGAATGATCCGATGGGCCGCTTGGGATCCTTGAGGCCGGCCCTGGCACGGCGAATGCTCTCGGAGACTGCGTGGACGGCCTCCTCCTGACCGATCACACGCTTGTGGAGCTCTTCCTCCATGCGGAGCAGCTTCGCGCTCTCTTCCTCAAACATACGGGAGACCGGAATGCCGGTCCAGGCGGCGACGATCTGGGCGATGTCCTCCTCGGCTACGTGAGAGTCGCGAAGTCCAGCTTCGGCGTCCCATTTCTGCTGTTCCTCGGCGAGCCGGGCGCGCAGCACTTCGATCTCCTGCTTGAACTTGGCCGCGGCCTCGTAATCCTGGCGGAGGGCGGCCGCCTCTCGCTGCTCTTCGATCCGGGCTAGCTGGCCCTCCAGGCGGGTGATGTCGGGCGAGGCAAGCACGGCGTGGAGATGCTTCTTCGAGCCGGCCTCATCTATCAGGTCGATTGCCTTGTCGGGCAGAAAGCGATCGGTGATGTAGCGGCTTGCCAGGCGCGCGGCGGCCTCCAGTGCCTCGTCGTCGTACTTCACCTGATGATGGGATTCGTAGCGCTCTCGCAGGCCCTTGAGGATCTCGATGGTTTCCTCGACGCTGGGTTCATCCAGGAAGACGGGGGAGAACCTTCGCTCGAGAGCGGCGTCCTTCTCGATATGCTTGCGGTACTCGTCCAGGGTGGTGGCGCCGATGCACTGCAGCTCACCACGAGCCAGCGCGGGCTTGAGCATGTTGGAGGCATCGATAGCGCCCTCTGCGGCGCCCGCTCCCACCACCGTGTGGAGCTCATCGATGAAGAGAACGATCTGGCCCTGGGCCTTGCGGATTTCGTCCATGACGGCCTTCATCCGCTCTTCGAACTCACCGCGGAACTTGGAGCCGGCCACCATCGCGCCGAGGTCGAGGGCGATAACGCGCTTGTCCTTGAGGGTGCGAGGCGCCTCCCCGGAGATGATCTTCTGGGCCAGCCCCTCAACGACGGCCGTTTTGCCAACACCTGGCTCCCCGATCAGGACGGGGTTGTTCTTGGTGCGGCGGCTCAGCACCTGGATGACCCGTTGGACCTCGCCGTCGCGTCCAATGACGGGATCCAGCTTTCCTTCGCGTGCGAGTTGAGTCAGGTCTCGGCTGTAGCGCTCGAGCGCTTGGTAGCGGCCCTCGGCGCCCTCGTCGGTGACGCGCTGGCTGCCGCGTATCTCTACGAGCGCCCGCTCAATCCCTTCTATCGTGAGGCCACGAGACTTCAGGATACGAGCGGACTCGGACTGGCCCTGAGCGATGATCCCCAAGAGCAGGTGCTCGACAGCGATCAGGTTGTCCTTCATCCGCTCGGCGTGTTCCCACGCGGTTCGTTCGAGGATTTCGAGCAGCGCCGGGGTGGCGTAGATCTGGCCGGTCCCAGCTCCCTTCACCTCGACCTTCGGGCCCCGTTCGAGCGCGGCCTCGACGTCCCGACGGACGCCCGCGACATCGCCACCGGCGCGCTCGACGATCTGCGCGGCCAGGGCATCACTGGATTCCAGCAGGGCCAGCAGCAGGTGCTCCACGTCGAGCTGCGAGTGCTGATGGCGGCGCATGACCTCCTGGCTCTCCATCAGCGCCTGTTTCGCTCGATCGGTGAACTTACTTATGTCCATCTTGGCGTGCTCCTATGATCTCTCCGGCGCGTCGCCTGCAAACCTATAGATAGGAGAGGACGATGACGGCGCTGGTCACGGTGAAGAAGAGCAGCAACATCACGCCACATGTGAATGTTGTCACGTTGTACGACCGATGGTGAGGCAGACCTAGGGTCCGCTCCAGTCGCCAGGCAGTGAGAGGCCACGCCACCACGCTCCAGATCGCTGCTCGCACGACGGCCTGCCCAAGTGCGGCAGGGGCGAATATGCTCTGGCCGAAGCCCAACCATCTCAGCACCAGCCAGAAGAACAGGCCGCCGCCAGCGCCGATTTGCAGGGACAGCCAGAGGAGGCGAGACACTCCGCCCTCTCCATCTGCTTCCCGGGTCAGCGAGTAGAAAGTGACACCGATCCCGATCAGGCAGAGGACGAATAGGAGCCCAAGGTCGATTGGGTTGGAGCGCGGCATAGGCGGAATCTACTCCCTCGCGGCGGCGGCGCGCTGGCGGAGTCGGTGCATTTCCCGCTCCATCTCCTCCTCTCGCCGGGCCATCTCCTCCTCGAACTGCCGGCGCATGTTCTCCATTCGCGCGACCAGGTCCAACACCATCTCGACGCCGGCGAGGTTGAGGCCTACATTGGTGAGGCGCTGAATCTGCCGCAACCGCGCGATATCTTCATCCGAATAGAGCCGGATGTTATTCTCGGTTCGGGCGGGCCTTAGCAGCCCCAGGCGCTCGTACAGACGTAGTGTCTGGGGGTGGGCATCGACCAGCCTAGCCGCGATGCTGATTATGTAGACGGGCTCGGCGTTGTCTGGTCTCATCTCTTTCGCCTCCTCCCCTCACCCGAACTTCGGGCGCGAAGGTTGGCGCGTGGACTGTCTCGACGCAGCTCGCCGAGACGCGCAATGAGATCTCTCTCTTCTTGGGTCAGATTCTCGGGGACAACGATCCGGATTCGCACGTACAGATCCCCGCTGCTCCCTCCTCTCGTGCGAGGCATTCCCTTGCCGGCGAGGCGAAGCTGCTGCCCAGACGAGGTGCCGGGCGGCAACTTGGTAGTTACTTTCCCGTTGAGAGTTGGGATTTCAATCTCGACTCCGAGGGCGGCCTCGGTGTAGGTCACCGGGACCTCGCAGTACAGGTCATCGTTCTTCCGAGTGAAGAAACGATGGGGAGCGATCTTGGGAATCAGGTAGAGATCGCCACGCTGTCCATCGGGGCCACCCATGCCTTGCCCGGCCAGGCGGATCTTGGACCCGGTGCGGACGCCCCGTGGGATCGTGACGTCGAGGCGTTTGATCTGCTCAGTTTGGCCGCGTGCGCCACAGACGGTGCAGGGCTCTCCGTTGGTCAGCAGGCCGGCGCCCTGGCACCTTGGGCAGACTTGGGCCAGCGGGACTGCGATCTGTCGCGCTCTGCCCTGGAAGGCATCCTCGAGTGTGAGGTCGATCGCCAGCTGGATGTCCTGTCCGCGCCGCGGACGGGTACGGGTAAACTGCCCGCCGCGGCCGCCCAGGATGTCTTCCAGCACATCGTTGAGATTGCCGAAGCCGAAGTCAAAGTCGGGCCCGGCGGTTGTCTGCCAAGTGAAGCCCCCAGGGGCACCCGCGCCGGTGCCGTACTGGCTCCGGAAGCTGCCTCGGCGCCCGAACTGGTCGTATTCCCGCCGCTTCTTGGAATCGCGCAAGACCTCGTAGGCCTCGCTGGCCTCCTTGAATTTTCCTTCCGCTTCTTTGTCTCCCGGATTGACGTCGGGGTGATACTTCCGCGCGAGGCGACGGAAGGCGCGCTTGACCTCCTTCTCATCTGCGTCTCGGCTAACGCCAAGTATCTCGTAGTAGTCGCGCTGGTGGGTAGCTGACATTCACTCCCACCCTACTCAGACTCAATCGGGACGGGCGCGGGCTCTCGCGGGGCAGTCTTCGGGACAATGATCTCCAGAACGCCGTGGCGGTAGCTGGCGCGCGCGTTGTCGGCATCTACCGGCAGGCCGATGCGGAAGGAACGACGAAAGCGACCTGACGGGCGCTCCTGCCGGATGGTGTCCCCGGCGTCAGGACGGGGACGCGTTCCCTGGAGGGTAAGAGCGTCGGCCTCGACGTGGAGGTCTATGTCCTCCCGACTGAGTCCCGGCAGGTCGACGACCAGGACGAGAGCATCGTCGCGCTCGTAG
>Ga0114922_10000648_pt1 | contig 33497 bp, 21 predicted proteins | sample AartaG_FD_100975 | JGI IMG/M metagenome (GOLD analysis project Ga0114922, IMG submission 100975) | Deep subsurface microbial communities from Aarhus Bay to uncover new lineages of life (NeLLi) - Aarhus_00045 metaG | ecosystem: Environmental > Aquatic > Marine > Oceanic > Sediment | place... | reverse complement strand
TGTATGCGATAGTTGATTATCAGCACGTCAAATTAGGTAAAGGCGGTGCGGTGTATCAAACGAAGCTTAAGAGTCTGACCGACGGTTCGATTCAAAATGTCCGCCTGCGCTCAGAGGAAAACGTCGAAGAGGCGTATCTGGACAAGAGAACGTATGAATATCTTTATTCGTCCGGCAGTGAACATGTTCTGATGGATACCACGACCTATGACCAGATTAGTCTGGATGATGATGCATTTGGAGACGGGCCGAAGTTTCTTAAGCCGAACACCCAGTTGCAGGTGAGTATGTATGAGGGTAAGCCCGTCATCGTAACTTTACCCAACACGGTGGATTTGGAAGTTACCGATACTCCCCCGGAGATTAAAGGTGCCACGGCGACTAATCAAAACAAGCCCGCAACCCTCGAAACCGGTTTTGTAGTGCAGGTACCGCCTTTTATAAAGGTCGGCGAGCTTATTCGTGTCGATACGCGTACGGGTGAGTATGTAACGCGAGTTAAAGGATAAAAGTGAACTAAAGTGTCTAAAGTGAGCTAAAGTTAAAAAAAAATAACTTTAGGCGCTTTGCACTTTAGGCACTTTACACTTTAAATTTATGCTTGATAAGATAAGCAAAATTCTCATAAAGATTTTTGGTTCTCGTAATGAGCGGCTGGTTAAGGCCTATTCGGTGATAGCACGGCAGGCGGGTGAATTTGAAGAGAAGACGAAACAGCTCGACGACGAAGCGCTTAAAGCCAAGACCACAGAGTTTAAGGCCGCTATAAAAGCAGGGGCCAGGCCTGAGGATATTCTGCCCGAGGTGTTTGCAGTTGTTCGCGAAGCGGCAAGGCGGAATGTCAATATGCGCCATTTCGACGTCCAGCTTATCGGCGGCAATGTTCTTTATGAAGGCAAAATCGCCGAAATGGCTACCGGCGAAGGCAAGACTTTGGTAGCGACGTTAGCGGCATATCTCGTGCATCTGACCGGAAGAAGGGTCCACATCGTTACAGTCAACGATTACCTGGCAAAGCGTGATGCTGAGTGGATGGGGCCGGTCTATCGTGCATTAGGTTTGACCGTAGGTGCCATTCAGGGGGACATGGACACGGCCGGTGACGAGCGGAAAAGTCAATATGCCTGCGATATCAATTACGGCACGAACAATGAGTTTGGCTTCGATTATCTTCGTGATAATATGAAAACGTCACTTGAGCAGATGGTACAGGGTACGCTGCAATATGCGATAATTGACGAAGTAGATTCGATACTGATTGATGAAGCAAGGACACCACTGATTATATCCGGCCCGGCCTTCGATGATGTTAGCAGATATAAAAAAGCGGACCAGGTTGCAAGAAAGCTGCTCAGTCTGCAAAGCGGCTACGACCGCATTAAAAAACAAATCGATGCATGTGAGCGGGGGATAGCCAGTGCACAGGGTGAGCTGTCCGATGCAAAAAAAGATAAGGACAGTGAGCGGATAGAGAAAGCTCAGAAGGTAATTGAAAAAAACCAGGAAGAGCTTGAAACCGCCCAGTTTAAGCTGACGGAAGCCACTCAATATTACGAAGTCGAATACGACAGAAAAGCTGTACATCTTACACATGAAGGAGTAGGCGCCGCACAAGAGATAGCCGGAGTAGGTTCATTCTTCACCGGCTCCAATATGGAGTGGCCTCATCTTCTGGAACAGAGTCTGCGGGCCCATGTAACTTTCCTGCGGGAGAAAGACTATGTCGTTATGGACGGCAAGGTCGTTATAGTTGACGAATTTACGGGCCGCTTGATGCAGGGCCGGCAGTGGTCCGACGGGCTACACCAGGCGGTCGAGGCAAAAGAGGCTGTTACCGTAAAAGAAGAAACTCAGACGCTGGCCACTATTACGCTGCAGAATTTCTTCAAGCTCTACGAGCAGATAGCCGGAATGACCGGTACCGCCGCCACCGAAGCTGAAGAGTTTATGAACATCTACAAACTCGATGTTGTCGTAATACCCACCAACGAACCCTGCATCAGGGACGACCAGGATGACGCAATATATCAATCGATACGCGAAAAATATAACGCCATAGTTGAACAGATAAATGAGGTTAGCGCATCAGGCAGGCCTGTCCTTGTGGGCACGGTCAGCGTGGAGAAAAACGAATCCATTTCGGCGGCTCTTAAGAAAAGATTCGGCCTCGAACACGAACTTCTCAATGCCAAGCATCACGAAAGAGAAGCTTTAATTGTCGCCAAAGCCGGTCAGCAGCATAAAGGCCGGGACGGCAGAATGCGCGGCAATATAACAATCGCAACTAATATGGCCGGCAGGGGTACGGATATTGTACTCGGGCCGGGAGTAGCGGAACTTGGCGGCCTGCACGTGCTTGGCACCGAACGACATGAGGCCAGAAGAATTGATAATCAGTTGCGTGGACGAACAGGCAGGCAGGGTAACGCCGGCTCAAGCCAGTTCTTCCTGAGTTTTGATGACGACTTGATGCGAATTTTCGCACCTGAGTGGACTGTCAAGGCGCTTTCCTGGATAGGCTGGGAAGAGGGTCAGCCAATCTACCACAAGAGGATCAGCAAAGGCATCGAAAAGGCACAAAAGAAGGTCGAAGAACGCAACTTCGAGGTACGCAAAAGCCTGCTTGAATACGATGAGGTGATGGACTACCAGCGGAAAATCTTTTACTCGCGCAGACGTGAAATCCTGGCTGGCAAAGGGCTGAAAAATGTCATCCAGGAAATGATTAATTCTACTATCTCGACTAATTGCAGCACGATACTTGGCAAAGATTACCCTTATAAGTGCATTTGTGAATGGGCGAGAAGCAACTTCGGTATAGACCTGAAGCTCTCGGACATCAGCGGGGAAAAGGCGAGTGAAATTGAACAATTAATAAAACGGCAGGCAAAGGACAATGCCTCCAATAATATATCACTTTCGATGGGCGAGTATTTTGAGGACTATGGTGATCCGCGGACGTGGGACATTAGCGGATTGTGTAAATGGGCCATGAGCTCGTTCCAGGTCAGTCTAAGTCCCGGTAAAGTTAAGCATCAATCACCGGAAGAAATAGAAGAACAATTAATCTCGGCCGCCGCAGGTCAAATCGACAAAAAAGATTGTTCACAATTAATCGAATTCCTTAAGGATGATTTTGCCTTAAACACCTTTGCCGAGTGGGCACGGGCCAAGTTCGACATAAAACTGGACACTGCGGAATTAGCAGACCTTACCGGGTCACAAATCCGTGAGCAGCTCGAGGGAAAGACGGCAGCCAAATATAAACAAAGGGAGATTGAGTATCCTGTTGAGTTCGCGATGAATATGGTTTACGGCCAGCAGGGTCCTAATGTATATGCTTTCGAGGCGCTGGCCAACTGGGCCAACACAAAATATAACGCAGGCTTATCCGTCGAACGGATACAAAACACCAAACCCCGCCACCTGCATAAACAACTGCTCGAATTAAGTGGGAGCTTTAACAACGGGCAATTAGAAAAGGAACTGGGTGATAAAATCAGCAGTCTGAATACTGCGGATTTAGTGAGCTGGGCCAATGAAAGATTCCAGTCCTCTTTCACTGAAGAGGACCTGGCCGGCGATGGCCCGGAAGTCAAAGACAAGCTGTCTGAAATGGCAAAAGAATTTTTACGCGCCGAGCTTAGCGACCTCGAAAAATATGTTTTGGTTCAGGTTTATGACAGTACCTGGAAGGACCATCTCTATTCGATGGACCATCTCAAAGACAGTATTTGGATGCGCTCCTGGGCTGAGAAGGACCCCAAGACCGAATACAAACGCGAAGGCTCACGGATGTTCGAGGAGATGCTTGACAGCATTGAGGACAGGGTTACGGATATTATCTTCAAGGTTCACCTCGAAGCCGGCGCGAGGGCAAGGAGTGTCTGGAATGTGAGTGCAACGAGCCATGATGAGGTCGGTCAGTTCGCAATGGCTGAGCGGCAGCGGGCCGCCGCTCAGGCGCCTCAGGGCGAACCGGTAGTCAAGCAGATTAAGCTGGAACAGCCCAAGGTCGGCCGCAACGCACCCTGTCCCTGCGGCAGCGGGAAAAAATACAAGAAGTGCTGCGGAAAAAATGAATAGATAAAAAACTACAACATATATTTACCGAGTTTATAGGGATAATTGGTATCATTAAAAAAGAAAACATCGAGCGGCAATCTGCTACCCGATGTTTTCCGGAGGGGAGAAAAAATCTTTTTATGACTTCTTTTGTTATCGGCAACGATATTATTGCACTTTAGCTGAAAATAGACTTTTTTGGTCTTAAAAGTCGGACATGGAATTTTTGCTGCCTTCGTAAGTCTTTGCTATATAAGTAGATAGAAATTCAGCATTTTTCTTTCCAGACCGGGATATTGTCCCGGTATTCCTCTTATAATATCTCACAACACAATCCCGGTACGGCCGACCCAAAGGCTTTGTGAGCCGTGCTGGGCGCTGGGCTTAAAACTGTAAACCATTGGCTGAGAGTATTCGTCAAGTATAGTAAGCTTTGATTTTTTAACAAAGCTCTGTAATTATTGGTTAGATGATTTTTAAATACCAAATTGAAAACAGTAACCAAAAAGGCTAAACTGGGTATGAGCGAACTATATGATTAATGGAAGAGTGTCCATTATGGACTCTGACCAGGAATTAATTGAATTGGTAAATAAAGGCGACGCGGATGCCTTCGAGGCCATCTACCGGCGATATAGGGACTGGGTTTACCATCTGGCCTGGCGATTTACAGGTAACCGGCAGGATGCCCTGGATGTGCTGCAAGAGACCTTTACCTACCTGTTAGGCAAGTTCCCGGGATTTAGTCTTACCGCTTCAATGACGACGTTTCTTTACCCGGTGGTCAAGCACATTTCTCTGACTGTCCGGAGTAAAAACCGTCGTTTTACAGGCGATGAGGAATTATTGGGCGAAATAGCCGCACCGATCTTGAAAGAAAGTCATAGCAGCCGTTCGGAGCTGGCAGCCGTTCTGGCTATACTACCTGATGAACAGCGGGAAGTCCTGCTGATGAGATTCGTCGATGATATGAGCCTGCAGGAGATAGCTGCCGCTCTTAGTATCCCGGTGGGTACGGTTAAATCCAGGCTGCATCATGCCTTACAGAAGCTTCGAGACGACCGCCGAACAAAAGATTACTTCCTCGAATGATTAGAAAACTTACAGGGGGTAAAAAAATTTCAAAAACTTTGAACTTTTGGGCCTGCTTGTCTGCTTAACATATTGGAGCAACTATTATGAGTGAAGAAACGAAACATTTTTACGAGGATTTGGACATGAGAGTGAGTCAAAAATTCTCGGAAGATTTAAATATCCTTTTTAAACCGCATTTTTCGATACCTCCAGAGGTTGACAGGGCTATTATGGACAGAGCCCATCAACAATTTACTCAAAAGCACTGGAGTCATCGGATTTTACGACATATCAGTATTTGGCGAATTGCCGCGGCTGCTGCGGTTATTATTTTCGCCTTCAGTTTGAATTTAACGCAAAAGCCCGGGCCGGCTACAAATCAGTCCTTCCTTGTAGGGGCCCGGGCGGTTGATATTGACCGGAACGGCAGGGTAGATATTCTCGATGCCTTCAAATTAGCCCGCTATGTTGAGTCCGCCGAGCGCACCGAGAAAAAATGGGATGTCAACGGGGACGGCCTTGTAAATAGTAATGATGTTGATTTGGTCGCATCCGCTGCTGTTCGCCTGGATAAAGGAGTTTTATAATGAAAAAGGTTATGGTAATTATTCTATTGAGCATAAGCGTAATCGTCCCTGTTTTGGCACGGCAGACAGATTCGGAGTATCCGGAAAATCAGCCGAAAGTCCGTTTTGCTCCGGTGAATATTTATCTCGATTCCGGCAATAAGCCATTGGCGGCCTATCAGTTCGAGCTTAAAGCCACAGCCGGACAAATCAAAATCGTCGGTGTAGAAGGCGGTCAGCATCAAGCATTTGAAGAGGCGCCTTATTATGACCCGGCAGCCCTGGCCAATGACCGTATTATCATCGCCGCTTTTAATACCGGCAGTGAATTACCAAAAGGGCGAACACGAATTGCCACTATACATCTGCAAATCATCGGCGATGCTGAGCCTGATTACGAATTGAAGCTGACCGTGGCCGCAGATGCAGATGCGAACGAAATACCTGCCAAAATCTCATTCGAAAAAGGAGAATAAAAGTGAAAAAGAAAATACTGATTACATCAATCTTTGTGGGATTAACCGCGGTTGCGATAGTTGTTTATTTAGGATGCAGCCAGCAGAGCAGTGGTACTTTATCATCCCGGACAAACGTAGATAAATCGAACGAAGAGGCAGATGTAGCATGGGCAGAAATAACTGACAAACCTGATACCGAAGTACAAATGCCGACAGAGCCGCAGGCAATATTATCTCAGCTACCAAAAGTTGCGAGAGATAAGAGTGGGCTACACATAAAAGCTGGGAAACTCGAACCTGAAAGTGAAGAAAAAGGAAAATCTCAAGTAATGTCAGGTCCGGTGCCGGTGCTTGGCGATAAACTTCTGACTGGTGGTATCTTTGCTCCCAAAGATCGTGAGGGTCACGAGGGGGGTGGATTGGGTGGATTTGGCGGAGGGATTGCCTGGAACGATGATAGAACAGACAGGTTGGGTGAATTGGGTGGATTTGGAGGGGAAGTAACATATAATTGGAACGGGTCTGCTCCGGTTATTTATAATGATGCGCATGGGGACTTTTCCCGAAGGTCCCGGAAAAGATTTTTTGGCACGCCGATGAGTGCAAGTGAAAGTCGGCTAAAAGCTGGTATGCGGCGGATACCTGCTGAAATACTCAATGTCTCGGCCGATGAGATATGGGTGATAGCCCGGCCTGAGACACAGGCGGTTCCTGCTACTGATGAAGATAGCCCCGGATGTGGGGCTATGTTGGCGAAATTGCCGAAAGAGGACAAAAAAATTCCACTGCCGCTTAAGCATACCGACGTCAAAGGACAAATCAGCGGCTATATCGCCACCGTTGATGTTACCCAGAAGTTCCATAATCCGTATGACGAGAAAATTGAGGCGGTATATGTATTTCCACTGCCGCAAAACGCAGCGGTCAATGAGTTTATTATGGTAATCGGTAAGCGAAGAATCCGCGGTATAATTCGGGAGCGCAAAGAGGCGGAAGAGATTTACCGCCAGGCCAGAAGTCAGGGATATGTAGCTTCGCTGCTCACTCAGGAAAGACCAAATGTCTTCACACAGAAGGTCGCCAATATCGAGCCTGGTAAAAACATCGATGTAAATATAAAGTATTTCAATACGCTGGCCTATGTTGACGGCTGGTATGAGTTTGTCTTTCCTATGGTTGTTGGGCCGCGGTTCAATCCTCCCTGTTACACCGATGGAATCGGCGCTGTCGCCCGGGGTAAAAACGGCATCTCCGGACAGAAGACAGAGGTCCAGTATTTAAAACCCGGCGAGCGGAGCGGCCATGATATCGCTGTTAAAGTTGATGTTGATGCCGGTGTTTCCATCGAAGAAGTGGCCTGCACGAGCCACGTTATTACAAAAACTTTTACCACGCCCGAAAATCTGACAGTCAAGCTCAGCAGTCTCGACAGTATCCCAAACAAGGATTTTGTTCTTCGCTACAAAGTAGCAGGCAAAAAAGTAAAGTCTGCGCTGGTAACGCACCGTGACAAACGGGGGGGATTTTTCAGCCTTATGCTGTATCCGCCGGAGAACCTTTCCTATCTCAAGCGGGCGCCAATGGAAATGATATTTGTCCTCGATTGCTCCGGCAGTATGAGAGGCAAACCAATCGCCAAGGCCAAGGAGGCTATTAAACGCGGCCTGAAGAAGCTCGGAAAGGGCGATACTTTCCAGGTGATTCGCTTTTCGAATAACGCCTCTCAATTCGGGCCCAATCCTGTTCCTGCGACGCCGGCCAATATTCGCAAAGCTATCAGGTACGTTGATAATCTTCATGGCAGTGGAGGGACTATGATGATTGAGGGGATAAAGGCGGCTCTGGATTTTGCCCATGACCCGGGCAGATTTCGTCTGGTCTCTTTTATGACAGACGGCTACATCGGTAATGAGGTTGAAATCCTCGCTGCTGTTCACCAGCGTCTTGGCGCCAGCCGAATTTTCAGTTTCGGCGTCGGTTCATCAGTCAATCGATACCTCCTCGACAGGATGGCCAATCTCGGCAAAGGTGCCGTCGCCTATATCGGTCTGGACGAAAGTGCCGGGCAAGTCGTTGATTTGTTCTACGAACGCATCAGCCATCCCGCACTTACCGATGTAAACATAGACTGGGGTAATATGCAGGTTACGGATGTATATCCCAACCACATTCGTGACCTCTTTGTAGGCCGTCCCGTAATTCTCACAGGCAGATTCAAAGGACAACGTAAGACAACCATTCGCGTTAGCGGCAAGGTCGGTGACCTGACTCAGGAAATAGCTATACCGGTCAACCTTGATGATTCTGCTTCTACTCATTCGGGCATCGCCTGTGTATGGGCCAGAAAAAGAATCGAAACCTTGGCTAATCAGGCCACCTACGATAATAATTCGGACCTGCCCGGCCAAATCAAGCAGGTAGCTCTTGAGTATGGCCTGATGTCGGCCTATACAGCTTTCATTGCTGTCGATTCTTCCCGTAAAACCACCGGCGATCACGGCGTTACCGTTGCCGTCCCGGTGCCCGTCCCCGAAGGTGTTCGATACGATACTACTATACAGAATTAAACGGCGACCATTGCCAGATAGTAATGCCGGATTATATGAAGACGATTCGATCCCCGAAGACCTCTGTCAAACCTTCTAATCACAAAGGCTCAGGAAATGCGCATTGTTGAATAAAACGCACTGGAAGCGGGGGGGCAATTCAGGTATTATTAATTTTCAAAAGTACCGAGGCAGGATTGAAGTTTTTTGGTTAATGCTGTTTTTCATTTTATCAAGGGCTACTGACATGAAGAATCAGAAGGTTAATACACAAAAGCATATAAGTAACATCTCTCGTCGGGTTTTTATGAGTGGTTCTGCCGCGGCTGCGGTGTCACTTACGATTGTGCCGAGTTATGTGTTGGCAGGTTCAGGCAATGCAGCTCCGAGCGAGAAACTCAATATAGCCGGGATTGGAGTCGGAGGACAGGGAAAATGGGACCTGGACAATGTTAGCAGTGAAAATATTGTCGCTCTTAGTGATGTTGATTGGGAGCGAGCGGCGGACACTTTCAAACAATACCCGAAGGCAAGGAGATACTGCGATTTTCGAAAGATGCTTGAAAAGGAAAAGAACATCGATGCTGTTGTAGTTGCCACGCCGGACCATAATCATGCTGTTGCCACAATGGCGGCCATCAAAATGGGAAAGCACGTCTATTGTGAAAAGCCGCTAACTCGGACAGTCTATGAGGCGCGCGCTGTAGCCAAAGCGGCCCGCCGGGCCGGTGTTGCAACTCAGATGGGAAACCAGGGTATGGCATTTGAAGGAAATCGTCTTATCAATGAATGGATATGGGATGGAGCAATCGGCCCGGTGCGAGAGGTACACGCCTGGTCCGACAGACCAACTCATAACGGCCAGCTATTTTGGGCCCAGGGGGTTGAGAGGCCAAAAGAGACACCACCTGTTCCTTCAACTCTTGATTGGGATTTGTGGCTGGGGCCTGCGCCCTACCGACCATATCACCCGGCCTATGTGCCGTTCAGTTGGCGAGGGTGGTGGGATTTTGGGTCGGGAGGATTGGGAGACATGGGCATTCATAACCTGGCGCCGGTTTTTTCAGCACTGAAGCTCAGAGCTCCAACCAGCGTGTATTCCAGCTCGACTTTGGTTTATAAGGAGACTTTGCCTCTGGCCTCGACGGTACACTATGAATTCCCTGCTCGTGAGGACATGCCTGCCGTAAAACTGCACTGGTACGATGGCGGGATTATACCTCCGCGTCCGGACGAGCTGGAGGTTGATAGAGAGCTGTCGCGCGAGGATGGTTTGATTTTCGTAGGTGACAAAGGCAAGATGTATGTCGAAGGCTGGGGCGGTAACAGCCCGCGGTTGATACCTGAAGTAAAAATGAAGGCATACAAAAGACCCCCGAAAACGCTGTCTCGCTCAATTGGTCATCATAAGGAGTGGATTGAAGGCTGCAAGCACGGAACATCAACTCGCTCCAGCTTTGACTTTGCAGGGCCTTTGACGGAGGCGGTCTTATTGGGGACGGTTTCGGTTCGGATGGGCGGCAGGAGATTGATCTGGGACAGCGAAAAATTCAAGGTGACCAACCTTCCGGAAGCAAATAAGTATTTGCACTATCAATATCGACAGGGATGGACGTTGTAGCTAAATATAAGTCTTGTTTTGCTGAAAATTAAGGACTCGAACAATAAGGAGGTAGATTTATATGTCGGGCAAGGGAAGAGTAAAAGTCGGGATAATTGGTTCACGGTTTGAAGCGGAAATTCATGCCGAATCGTTTCGGATTATGCCTGAAGATGCTGAAGTAGTTGCAATTGCTTCTCCTACAGAAGGCAACGCCAAAAAGCTGGCGGACAGGTACGGAATTAGCCGCGTCTTTACCGACTATAAGCAAATGCTTGCTGAGAAAGATATCGAGATGGTAACAATTGCGGCGCCGAACTATTTACACGCACAGATGACAGTTGATATTGCCAACGCCGGCAAGCATGTGGTTTGTGAAAAGCCCCTCTGTATGACACTGGAAGAGGCTGATTTAATGATTGAAACTTGCCGGAGCAAGGGTGTGTTACTGATGTATGCGGAGGAGCTGTTTTTCACACCCAAATATGTGAAGGCAAAGGAAATGGCCGACCAGGGGGCGTTTGGCAAGGTTTATATGGTTAAACAGATGGAGAAGCATTTTGGCCCGCACGCTTCGTGGTTTTGGGATGTCGAAAAATCGGGCGGTGGTGTTTTTATGGATATGGGCTGTCACGGGATAGCTTTTTGCTATTGGTTTCTGGGTCGGCCGGATATAAAAACTGTATATTGTCAGATGGCGACTCACGTTCACACCGACAAGACAAAAGGTGAAGACAATTCCATTTGTATTCTCGAATTTGCAAACGGTGCAGTTGGTATGATTGAGGACAGTTGGGCCCGGCGCGGTGGCATGGAGGACCGTATCGAAGTATATGGAGAAGGGGGAGTTACTTATGCTGATTTGCATATGGGCAATGCCTTGCCTACTTACAGCGAATACGGCTACGGCTATGCGGTCGAGAAAGCCCCTACGACAAAAGGATGGACTTATCCGGTCTTCGAGGAGCTGTGGAACTATGGTTTTCCGCAGGAAATGCATCATTTCGCTCGATGTGTCCGCGGCAGGGAAGAGCCGCAGGCGACAGGTGAGGATGGCCGGTTAGTGCAGCAGGTCCTCTATGCCGGTTATAAGTCGGCGGCAGCAGGGGCCAAGATTCAATTGCCGTTTAAGGCGGATGGCGTCGAAAGACCGATTGACCTGTGGCTTGAAGGACGATAACACGGATGGACTTCTATTAGTGCCATCTGTATTGAACATAACTTATTGATTCGATGGCAATAGCTGAACGGCCCCGATTTTATATCTGCGAAACCCATCATCGTTTTCATGCGGCAGGGCAATAACAGGTGTGCCGTCGCGTTTTCCAACTGAGACATACAAATCATATATGCCGGGCTGTGTGTTTGGTGCGAAGCCATACGTATTTAGTGCTGCGGCAAAAGTTGAAGCGATAGTTCTGACCGGTAGCTTGCCTTGCGGACTTACGGCCAGGTCGCGAACATTGAATGATTCGTCACAGAAGGCCGCGATAATTCCGCCTTTATTGTCCTTGATGGTAAAGGCGATAAAGCCCCCCGGATAACAGGGTGCTACGGCTGCATTGGCCCATGTGCTTGTAATTGTGAAGGGCTCGCTCAGACGAATCTCTTTTGGGAAAACAGCCTTCTTTAATTGAATCCGATACCCCATCCGCCGGTTGATTTTCTCTATGATATCACGGTTTTCATTGAGCAGGATTCTCGGCCACCAGTGTATTGACATGTAGCTGGCGTGGTATTCTTCGACAGCCCTGAGTAAAAGTGAGCCGTCGCCCCATGCGTTTTTGCGTTTGCTTGGACCGTAGTGTTCGTGTTCCAGAATCACAGGCAGCTTCGGCCAGAACTCCTCGGCCATTTCAGCGTGGAACCATGAGCGAGGCGGAGGCTGAACGCAGATGCTGTCGTCCCGGAGTGTTACGCCTTTGAACAGGGCATAATCTGTGATAGGGAAATGTCTTCCCGGCTCACCAGGCCCGGCAAAATCGTCACTGATTGCCAGCAGGGTCTTTTTGAAATGTTTACAATATAAATCGACGTGGATTTTCCGTGACTCAAAATCAAAAGGGAGCTTCGAGCTTGCCCATGTGTGTCCTTCACCCCAGACGCCGAACGAACCGATATCGATAAAAGCAACATTCGGATTATCATCGTATCGTTTTGCCAGCGCAGCCAGAAAGTGGTCAAGCTTTTCAAGGAAGATAGGGTCTTTGTAATCGGGTTCCCAGAATGGGCCGTCCTTGTCTACACCCTTGCCGACTGTGAAATTATATCCTTTTGCGCCGGCATCGTGGACCCACTTCGGTGTTGCCCAGCGCATCCAGGATTCTGTGCTGCTGATGCGAAGGGAAATCTGTTTACCCTTATCTATCCAGCGCTGGGCGGGGGTATCCAGCAGAGACCAGTTGAATTTGCCCTCCTGTGGTTCGAGGAAGGACCACGGAACCCGCAGGTAAACACAGGAAAGGCCGGGAAAGTCGTCGAGTGTATCGGAGGGCTTTAGTTTCGAGCCGTAGTTTGTGATGATGTTTGAGTAAAAGTGCATTGTCCAGCCCATCTGTGGATTGATGAGTGCCCGGCCGTGGTCAATTGGTTCGACGATTTGCAGAGTCGATTCCTGTGCCAGTGAGGATATAGCGATAAGGATGGTAATGCTTAAAATAAATAGAAATCTATTCATTATGCCATTATCCTTTATACTGTTTGTACATTTTTAATATTTTTCATTATCGCTTACTATGTCCATTATAGCGGCTCTTTGCCCTTTTGCACGATACATTTGAGTGACGGTGATTTTAACCCACAACCGGGGATATAAAAGCGGTTTGCCGGCAATGGCTGTTCTAAATTATAATGGCAAAGAAAGATTGTATGTCTGTTTTCTTGCTTTTCACTTCGAGTCTAATATACTGTTTATAAGAATTTCTTTGTGAATAAAGTTACCCTGATGCTGACGAAACGACCGCGCCTTGAGAGGCTCTGGTTGCATAGTTTCTGTTTGCTTGATTTTTTTCTTCAAGTAATGTCAGAGTAGAGAAAAGAGATTAGTAGAGAGATAGACAACAATGCAAATAAGTTATTCAAAAATTTTCTTAACGGTGGTACTTCTGGTTCTAATAAACTCCTGTTCAATTATATCCCTTGAGCAGCGGCCGTTTGCCTCTAAAGATTCATCGTGTAATTATTTTAAGATTCAGGTGGTGGACCGACAGACCGGACGGGGTGTGCCTTTGGTCGAATTGAGGACTACAAATAACATCCGTTATTTCACGGACAGCAATGGAATAGTAGCATTCTATGAACCGGGTTTGATGGACAGGGAGGTCTTTTTCTTTATTGAAAGTCATGGTTATGAATATCCTAAAGATGGGTTTGGTTTTCATGGAACAAGACTAAAGACAATACGCGGAGGCAGAGCAGTTATCAAAATCAACCGTATTAATATTGCCGAGCGGCTTTATCGAGTCACAGGTCAGGGGATATATCGCGACAGTGTTCTTACAGGGCATCCGGATCCATTACAAAATCCGGTTCTCAATGGGCAGGTAACAGGGCAGGACTCGGTATATACTTGTATCTACAGGGATAGATTGTTCTGGTTGTGGGGCGATACAAATAGACCCTCCTATCCACTTGGTCACTTTGGAACGGCCGGGGCGGTCTCAAATCTTCCGGAACATGGAGGGCTTGGCCCTGCTATAGGTGTTAACCTTGAATATTATGTTGATAAGAACGGATTTAGCCGGCCAATTTCCCCGTTAAAAGAACCCGGTTTAGTATGGCTTGACGGATTACTGACAGTAAAAGATAACGAAGAACAAGAGCGGATGGTTGCTAAATTTGCCCGTATGAAAAGTCTTGGACAAGCTTATGAGCGAGGGCTGGTGGTTTTCAACGATGAAATACAGTCGTTCGAGCCGCTAGTGCGTTCTGGTGTTGAGTTTTTGTCGTTTTCCAATTCCGGGCATGCTGTTCGGGTAAGTGTTGACGACAAAGAATACTACTATTTTGCAACACAATTTCCGCTGGCAGTTCGTATGCGTGTCAGAGCTGAGTGGGAAGATATCATCGATCCGAATCAATACGAGGTATTGACATCTCTTGGGTCAAAAATATCTGATGACGGAGATGCACAGAGAATGGACCTGGCTGAGGATGAGAATCCATATCGGTGGCTTCGTGCCGGAGAGCTTATTGAAGGTGAGGCTTTCACGAAGACTTCGTTAATAAAGGCGCTGGAAGAAGAAAAGAAGGACGTGCATCTGTACGACATTGAGTCCGGCAAAAGAATATCTCCTCATGGCGGCAGTGTTTATTTCAATAACTACCGGAACAGATGGATTATGATAACAGTGCAGCAGTTCGGAGAAAGCTCTTATCTGGGTGAGGTCTGGTATGCCGAAGCCGACACGCCTGTCGGGCCCTGGGCTTATGCCAGAAAGATTGCAACGCATAATAAATACTCTTTCTACAATCCAAAGCAACATCCGTTTTTCGACAAAGACGGCGGCCGGTTAGTCTTTTTCGAAGGCACTTATACACACACATTTTCAGGTTCTGCTGAGAATGCAACGCCCCGTTATGACTACAACCAGGTCATGTACCGATTGAATCTTGATGATTCCCTTCTTGCCCTGCCTGTTGCGGTCTATCAGTTGGGGGACGGACAAGGTAGAAAGAGCTATCTGCTGCGTGACGGTGTAGAAAAGGCCGGCCAGTGGGACTCTGTCGAAGCAGTACCTTTTTATGCGGTTGAGCCGGACAGAGCAAATGACGGGCTGGTTCCTGTTTATGCCGACACAATCTCCGCCAAGAGCGGGCGGACAATTTCTTTAAATGTAGAAGGCTCCGGTCCGTCTGCCAGGCTGCTTTTTTATGCTTTAGCATCGGATAATCAAAAGAAAGAGAATTCCTGCGTAGCAGCCCTTTTTGAATATCATCATATTGATACCGGGCAGCATCTTTATTCCACCGAACAGCAGTTACAGAACAGGGATTGGATTCGTGCGGAAAAACCTTTATGTTTGGTTTGGAAAGCACCATCAGAGGTGCTTCTTATAGACAGCAAGGCAAAACCGACTCATAGGTACTAAGTTTTGACGAGTCGTTTACGCCTGTACTGATAGCTCTTGGCTTTTGATTCTCGTACTCAAAAGCAGTTTATCTTCACACAAAATAATTGAGTACCGAGCCTGACCATGTTTGTTTTCAGTGAGGATGAGGGATTAAAAGAAAAAAGGAAATACAAGGTAAAAAATGATGTTATTTTCTTCTTGATTGCTTGGCCGGACAATGTACGATTATAATGGTTTTGAATTGAGAGGGAATTGTTGAAAGGTGGTAAAATGAGCGGAAAGAAAAGAAAGGGGGAATTGGCGCGCCAGATAACAGAACTCGTTGATAGGCTGCCGCTTTTCCCCCATAATATTGATGAGCTTTTGACAACTGCCGTTAAGCCTACCGAAGATAACAAAGAAATACTTCGCTTGATTGAGAGCGATCCGGATCTTAGTGCCGAGCTTTTGCAGGTGGCGCGTTCTTACTATGGAACAGTTGCTGAAATCAATACTATCGAGGATGCTGTGAACCAGGTTGGTCTGCGGGCGCTGGTGCAGTTGATTGGAATATCATACGCAAGAAACGCAATCTATGAAGAGTTCAACGCGCTGAAATATCTGAATGAATACATTGATCACTCGGAAAACATTTCCATGAGTTGTCGCATTCTGGCTGAGATTTGCGGCGTACCACAGGATGAGCTTGAGATATATACTGTGGCGGGACTGATCCATGATGTAGGACGGCTGGCCATCATGGTCGCGAGTAACAGAACCAGCGCCCATGTATTAGGCACGTTATGGGATAAGATGGCATCGGTTATTCACGATGAAAATGCAACATTGGGGACCGATCATTGCGAAATAGGAATGCGAATCTGCCAAAAGTGGAATTTCTCCTCCATCATTCAGGATGGGGTATTGAGGCATCACAGCCCAATTTATGACAGTGAGTTCAGTTTTGCCGGTGCATTGATATTCGTTTCACATTTTTTATCGGTCAGCGACCCCAGCGGAGAAATTCTTTCGAGCTTGATGGCTTCAGAAGTGTTAAACAAGCTGGCTTTAACGTCGAGTGATTTTGATAAGGCAAGAGACATATACAAATCACGCGCTTTGAATAACATTTGACGGGCTGATTTGGCCGGGCACATATCATTTCAATGGCCGGGTATGGAGATATTGATCTCCTGGATGAGCAATATATCTTGGTACTGACGGCTACAGAAAAAGTTCCCATAAAGTCCGAATGAAGTTTATAATACAATGTTTTCGTGATAAGCAGAATATAAGCATTTTAAGGTGGAGACAAAGCAATGGTAAATAGAGTTATTGTGATAAATTGTATGGTTTTCTTGGTTATGATTTTAGCTTCCTGCCAGTCTATGAAGGCGGACTTGGTATGGAAGGCAAATGGCCCTAATCTCGATGTGGAATACAGTCAGAATACAGCGACAGTGCCGCAGTATGAAGTGTTTGAGATTTCCTTCAAGCACGAGAATGAATATGTTAGTCCTTTCTTCGATGTTACAGTCGATGTCATCTTTACTTCTCCATCAAAAAAGCAGGTGCGCGTTGGTGGATTCCACTACGGCTCTTCGTCGAAGCCATCAATCAGTAAGCGAAAAATAAAGACCGACAGAGGTCAGCGACAGCAGATAAGTTATGACTTTGAAAAGCAGGATATGTGGAAGGCTCGATTTGCTCCCTCGGAGCTTGGTAAATGGAAATACAATTTTGTGTTTAAAGATGTAAATGGCCAAAATGTGTCCGGTAGTGGAATTTTCACCTGTGTGAAAGGGCGCAGACCCAATCCGGGATTTGTCCGGCGGCATCCGAGAAATCCTTTTCGATTAGTCTTTGACGATGGCAGTCCGTATTTCCCAATTGGGCTTCAGGACTGCTGGGGTGACAATTCGGGCAGCGGTTCTGTTTTGGACCAGTGTTCAATGGAGGGGCCTTTTCGGACCGACCTGAAAGAGCCGCCGCCTCTGCCTCCCGGGCCGCTTTTTGTACGCGGCCCATCCGAGAATCCTCAGAATGCAGATGTTTATTTCCGGCGTTTTTCACAATGCGGTTTCAACCTGTATCGCTTCTCGCAACAAAATTGCTCCTACCAGCTTTATGAGGACCTGGACAATTATCTTGTCCATGAAGGTATTATGACGGATGAGCTACTTTGCAGTGCCCGCAAGTATGGCTTTAGTATTTTTTATGGGATTTTCGGCTATAAGAAGGTTTTTAACGATGATCCGTATAACGAAACAGGCTTATCGAAGGTAAAGAGGTTCATAAAATACAGCGTTGACAGGTGGGGGGCTTATGTGGATTTCTGGGAATTTCTTAATGAGCAAAAGGCCGACGACCGCTGGTATGAAATCATGGTGCCTTACATCAAATCGATTGATCCGTATCATCATCCGGTTACAACAAGCTGGGAGCGGCCGGAGCTTGACGGAATCGAAATCAATGCCCCGCACTGGTACCAGAGAGAAAACGAGATTGAATCGGACGCGATTACTGCTTCGAAAGCAAAGAACTGGAAGAAATATAATATGCCGGTCGTGGTTGGTGAGCAGGGAAATCATACTAACAGGCGTAAACCTCGACCACCGGGCGTCGGCGGTGTATGGGATGACCGTTCGGCGCTGCGAATGCGCATTCGAAACTGGACAGCCTTTTTCAATGAGATTGTCTTTATTTTCTGGAACACAAGCTACGCCAGAGACGGCCATTTTATGAATATCTGGCTCGGACCGAAGGAACGGGAATATGTAAGGGCAATGCAGGATTTTGCATATTATCTCGATAAAGATGTTCGTATAGTTCCAGTTAAGGTCTCGCAGCCGGAGGCGGTTCGTGCCTATGGCCTGGCTTCGAAAAAGTGTGCCGGTGTTTATCTGCACCACTTCAGCGACCACACTAAACCGCTCACAGGTCTCAGAATTAATCTTGATATTCCGGAGGATGCCAGGGGATACTGGTACTGCCCTGAAAACGCGGCGATTCTCAAAACGGTTGATGTATCGGCGGGAGCTAACAGCCTTGAAGTTCCGGAGTTTACTGTGGACATTGCATTTCTTGTTACTCAGGCTGGGCCTCCGGATATTGACAAGGATGGCAGACCTAACAATCTCGATGCGGACGATGATGGAGACGGTGTGCCTGATAAGGAAGATGCCTTTCCTTTGGAGCCACAGGAGTGGCGGGACAAAGATGGAGACTGGATTGGTGATAATCTTGATGCCGACGATGATGGCGATGGTGTAGCTGATGATTGGAATAAAAACGGTGTCCCCGATTATGACGAATTGGATATAGACGGTGACGGAGTGGACAGGGCTAAATCTGTTCCCTGGGATGTTTTTCCCTTGGACCCAAAAGAATGGCGGGACACCGATGGCGACAGTGTTGGTGATAATAGTGACCTTGATGATGACAATGATGGCTATAGCGATAAAGAGGAAATTAGATTTGGAACCGACCCTTTGGATAAATTAAGCTTTCCAACATAATCTTAGGTTTGAAAGTAATGCTCGAAAAGGTATAATAACTAAAGCTTTTTGAGAATAATTAGATTAATGGAGGACGACCATGAAATCATGGCTTAATCGTCGAAGATTTATTAAGAAGTCACTCTTAACTTCCGCCGGTAGCGCATTATCGCTGCAGATAGGCTCAGGAAAGATACTTGCACAGGGCACGTCAAAACAGCCTATGAACCGGCCTACACCTGCGGCCGGTTTACCAAAGGGAAGGATTGGCGAGCTTAATGTCAGCCGTTTATTTCTGGGTGGCAATCTGCTTACGCACTTTACCCACAGCCGCGACCTGAAATATGTCTATAATTTGACGGCGCATTATAACACCGAAGAGAAAATACATGAGACTATGGCAATCGCCGAAGCCCATGGAATCGATACGCTCGTAATACATACTGCGCCCGGAATCATGAGCAAGCTGAAGAAATACCGCCATCAGCAGGGCGGAAAGATAAAATGGATTATATGTCCTACGGCCCCCATCGAGGGGCAATTGGAAGCCTATGGCGAACAGGTTCGCATGCTTGCCGACGAGGGTACTGACGCAATTTATCTCTGGGGTGTCCATGCGGACAGCCTTGTCGCTCAGGGTAAAATTGATATGATTGCAAAGGCTGTGGAAATCGCCAAAGATCAGGGAGTGCCTTCAGGTGTTGGGGCGCATGATCTTAAGGTAATTATGGAATGCGAGAAGAACCAGGTCGATGCGGACTTTTATATCAAGACTTTCCACCATCATAACTATCCTACTGCACCGAAGCCGAATGAACTGACGAAAGTAATTGCTGAAGTGCCGGGTTACTGGTGCAACAATCCTCAGAAGGTAGCTGATTTTATGAAGACCGTAGAGAAACCATGGATTGCTTTCAAGGTCATGGCTGCCGGTGCCATACCGCCGAAAAATGCGTTCCGCTACGCCTTTGAAAAAGGTGCCGACCATATCCTGGCGGGAATGTTTGATTTTGAGATAGCCGAAGATGCCCTCATTGCAAAAACGGTCATGGCCGATGTCAAGAGAACTCGTCCGTGGAGAAGCTGATGTAGTGTCTCGAAAATGACTGATTAGGTCGAAACTGCCGCTATAATTTGTTCTATTCGGCAACTATTTATTATGGCAAAAGCGCCCTAAATGAACAGCAGTCAAAAATGAAATGTTGTTCTTCCTATGAAGATTTATGTAAAGCTATTATTTACGACGCTGTTCTGGGGCGGCACTTTTATTGCAGGCAGGATTGTCTCTCAAAACGTTGGACCTTTCTCAATCGCATTCCAAAGATTTGCAATAGCCTCGATATTTCTCATATTGCTCACCTTGAAAATTGAAGGTAAGCTGCCTGCACTGAAGAAGTTTCAAATCTTCCCTGTTATTCTGTTGGGGATGACGGGCATATTCACGTACAACGTTATGTTCTTCAAAGGACTCAAAATAATTGAGGCGTCCCGGGCTTCTCTTATAATTGCAACGTGCCCGGTATTCATAACAATCTTCTCGGCCGTTTTCTTAAAAGAGGAAATCAATCTTATCAAGGGCCTTGGAATTATCATTTCTGTAAGCGGAGCAATAATAGTAATCTCAAAGGGAAATATAGAGCAGATGTTCAGGACAGGTCTGGGCTTGGGGGAACTTTACATTTTTTGCTGCGTCCTGAGCTGGGTCGCTTACTCGCTGATAGGCAAGGGCGTTATGAGAAACCTTTCTCCACTTGCTTCTGTTTCGTATTCGGCCATAGTCGGGGCCGTCGCTTTGTTTATTCCTGCCTGCTTTGAAGGAGTGCTGCAAAATTTCAGTCACCAGTCAGTACTTGACTGGTCATGTATCAGTTATCTGAGCATTTTTGGGACCGTCATCGGATTTGTCTGGTATTATCAAGGCGTGCAGCATCTTGGTCCGACGAAAGCCGGTTTGTTCATAAATTTCGTCCCTATCTTTGCCATTCTTTGCGCTTTTATTATCCTGCACGAGCCAATCACCATCTCGCTTGTAGTTGGTACAGTGCTGGTCATCTCCGGTGTCTATTTGACGAACAGACCCTCTAATATTAATAAGACATAATATGAGCCCAAATATATGACAGCAGGGCTGTAGATTAGCTTTGTAGTGTTCTTCTTTGACTTGTGGTTTTTTCTTTATTATTATCTTCTTAAGCTATAAACCTGAATGACAGGTATTACCAATGAAATTGCCCAAACTTCAGTTATACACTAAGGTTTTGATAGGATTATTGGCAGGGGTGCTTTTTGGTTTGCTCGCCAGTCAATGGGGATTTTCTGATTTTGTATTCAGCTATATAAAACCCATTGGCTTGGCATTTATTAAATTGATTAGTATGGTTGTCATACCTCTTGTCTTTGCCTCTTTATTAGTAGGTACGTCCAGTCTTAACGACATCAGGAAATTAGGTCGCATTGGTGCGAAAACTGTGATTTATTATCTGTTTACAACAGTAATTGCTATTTGCATTGGTTTACTCCTGGCGAATACGTTAAGGCCCGGGGCGGGTCTTTCGGAGCAGGCGCGGGCAAGGCTGATTCGAAGCAGAGGAGAAGAATCAGTTACGCCGATTGATACGGACCTTAAAAAACCAACAATCATAGACATTCTTTTGAATATTATTCCAACGAATCCCATCAAAGCGTTCGTTGAAGGCAGGATGCTGCAGATTATTTTCTTTGCTTTGATGACCGGGATTTGCCTTGGTTTAATTCCACCCGAACGAAGCCGTCCTGTAATAATTTTCTTCGAGGGTGTTAATGACCTGATAATTAAAATGGTCCATCTTATTATGAAGCTTGCTCCTTACGGTGTATTTGCCCTGATATCAGCGGTGGTTGCAGATTTTGGGCTGGATGTTCTTTTTGTCCTTATTAAGTATTCCCTGGTAGTTATAACAGGGCTTGTTCTTCATGTTGCGATTGTTTACTCTTTAGCTATAAAGATATTCAGTAGGCAAAAAGTAAGAACGTTTTTCAGAGGTATTCGCCCGGCCCAGTTGATTGCCTTTAGCTCTGCATCGAGTTCGGCCACTTTGCCTGTAACTATGGAATGTACTGAAAAAAATTTGGGTGTCCCCGGGCAGATTGCCAGCTTTGCACTGCCTTTGGGAGCTACCATAAATATGGATGGTACTGCCCTTTATCAGGGAGTATCTACCGTGTTTATTGCCCAGGTATATGGTTTGAGCCTCAGTCCGATACAACAACTGACCATAGTTCTTACTGCTGTGCTGGCTTCTATTGGTACCGCAGGAACACCGGCGGCGGGAGTAATTACTTTGGCAATCGTACTAAAAAGTATCGGAGTGCCGTTGGAAGGCATAGCCCTCATTATGGGCGTGGAGCGTATATTGGATATGTGCCGCAGTGTGGTAAACGTTACGGGAGATGCCTCGTGCGCCGTGGTCGTTGCTTCAAGCGAAAGTGAATAAATTAGTTAATTGATTTGACAGGGAAATAAATATGATTGTAAAGAAAACATTTGTCAGATTATTTTTAGTAGCTGCTGTATTTGTATTCTGTTTCACAATACTCGCTGCAAAATGTGAGGGATGTTATTCCATAGTGGTTGGCAAAAAAGCTTCGGTTGATGGTTGTGTAATTATGGCTCACAACGAAGATGATGGCCCACCTCAAATTGTAAATCATCACAAAATCCCCCGTAAAAAACACTCATCGACGGAAACAGTGAAGCTTCGCAATGGCGGCCGGTTAGCTCAGGTCGGGCAAACATGGGCTTATATCTGGTCGGAAATGCCGGGTATGCTTTTCTCCGACAGCTATCTCAATGAATGGGGTGTTTGTGTCACATCGGACAACTGCCCTTCACGAGAGGATAGGCCTCAAATTACCGATGGCGGAGTAGGCTATATGCTTCGACGTCTGGTTGCCGAGCGAGCTAAAACTGCACGTGAAGGTGTCCTCTTAGCTGGAAAGCTGATCGAGCGATTCGGTTACATTGACTCCGGCCGGACATATATCATCAGTGATCCGGATGAAGGGTGGCTTTGCTGCGTTGTCAATGGCAAGCACTGGATGGCCCAACGGGTTCGTGATGACGAAATTGCTATGGTGGCAAACACTTATACAATACGTCGAATTAACCTTTCTGATAACAAAAACTTTCTGGCATCGAAAGATATCATTGAATATGCTGTTTCGAGGGGTTGGTATAATCCGAGGGAGGATGGGCCGTTTGATTTCGCTGTTGTTTATTCGAATCCTAATTCAGTTACAAATTATTCCAACTTTGGCCGGCAGTGGAGCGGCTTCAGATATGTTGCTGCCAAAGCCATCAAAATCGGCCCGAAGCTGCCCTTTTCAGTTGTGCCAAAACATAAAGTAAGTGTCGCTGACATTATGCAGATTCTGCGCCACGACTATAAAGGAACAGTAATTGAAGCTTCTTCACCACAAAGGAGCCCCCAACAAAGCGGCACTCCCATTTGCAGCGATGCCACTCAGACCAGTTTTGTTGTTCAGTTGCGAAACGATAAGCCTCTGGATATCGGTTTGGTTTACTGGATGTGTCTTTCTTCGCCACGGACTTCGTTTTATATCCCTTATCATTTTGGTATTTCTGAATTTCCAGCAGGCTTCTCAATGGAATCACAAAGGCCGTCAAAGGCGTTCTTTAATGAGAAGCTCAATTGCCCCTTTCAGACTGACCCGCTAAAGGCTTTTTGGATGTTCTCCAACTTTCGCAACAAGCTTTCCGTTGCTTCGATTGAAACAATTACCTCGATGAAAGCTCTCGCTGTGGAGATAGAGAATGACGCTTTTGCATTGCAAAACCCTGTCGAGGAGGCGGCTCGCCGGCTATATGGAAGAGATAAAACTGTGGCTATGAAAATTTTGACCAACTATTCCAACGGAATTTACCTGTCCTCTATAGAGGCAATGCAAAAGGTATTATCGGAAAAGTAATGTGGTGATTAGATAAGTAATGTTGGCATTAAAGAAGATAGTTATTTATACAGCAGGTAAATTACGAACAAGAGCATAAAGATAATTTCATGGATTATAATTTTGGTAATAGCGGCTTTAATTGCAGCTTGTCAAGAACAAGCTAAGACTTTGACGGATTCTGAGATGAAGAAAAAGGCGAATGAAATAGCTCAAAAATATATGATTGTAGATACCCACCAGGATGTGCCCTATCGTCTGATAAAAAAAATGGAAGATATTTCCCAGAGAACCGAAGAAGGGGAGTTTGACTATCCAAGGGCGCGGCAGGGAGGTCTTGATGTGGTCTTTATGGCTGTTTATGTTCCTGCTGAATACGAAGACAAAGGTGGAGCCAGGGCTTTTGCTGAAAAGACAATTGATATAACTGAAGGTCTTGCGGATAGCTGGCCTGACAAGTTTGTTATGGCAAGATCGGTTGCAGATGTGAAAGGGCAGTTTGGTGATGGTAAAATATCTATTGTTATGGGAATGGAAAATGGCTCACCTGTTGAAGGCAATCTTGATAACTTAAAATACTTCTATGATCGCGGCATTCGTTATGTTACCCTTGCACATTCCAAGTGCAATCATATTTGTGATTCGTCTTTTGATGAGCAGCGGAAATGGAACGGCCTAAGTCCTTTTGGCACTAAACTTGTATCTGAAATGAATCGTCTTGGGATGTTAATAGATGTCTCGCACGTTTCAGATAAAACATTCTACCAGATAATGGAGCTTTCAAAAGCGCCTGTAGCTGCTACACATTCATCCTGTCGCTATTTTACCCCGGACTGGGAACGTAATATGGACGATGAGATGATAAGATTATTGGCTGAAAAAGGAGGCGTAATTCAAATCAATTTTGGTTCTATGTTCGTTAGTCGGCAAGTCAACAAGGCATATAAAGACCGCAGAAAAAACGTGTTGGCGTATGTTGAAGCCCATAATTTGCAAGGCGAAGAAAGAGATAAGTATTACAAAGAATATGCGAAAGAAAATCCACTTGGTGAAGCTGATATTTCAGATGTTGTTGCAAATATTGATCACGTTGTGAAGCTGGTTGGAATTGAGCACGTCGGTTTGGGGTCCGATTTCGATGGTGTTGGAGGTCAGCTCCCTGTCGGCTTGAAAGATGTTTCCTGCTATCCGAATCTTATCTATGAGCTTTTGAAGAAGGGTTATACTGGAGCGGATATAAAGAAGATTTGTTCCGACAACTTTCTGCGTGTATGGTCGCAGGTCGAAAGAGCTGCTCGTGAGCTGCAGTCAGGTAAATAGCTTTAGAATTTAACTTTTTTACTCAGGCTTTTAAACCGGTGAAATCCACTTCGAGTTTTTTGTTCTCACGGATTACCTCATCCCAGGTAAGTTTGGTGTTTCTTTCTGCGGCTTCCCGTCCGAGGATGGTTGTTAGAGTAGCATTTACGCTTGGTTCAACCGTAGGGTTCTCATATATACCGTTCGAGACGCATTTGTAGAAGGTTTCGATATTCCGCTCGGCACCGCTGGGGTAGAGGTTTACCATTTCGCCCCCACGGTATCCGCCTCGATTGCCGAGTATCCGGACGCGTCCCGTATAACCGGTTTCGAGGTAGCCGTCCCGGCCCTGTGCAAAACAATCACATCGAAACTCGAAGCGGTTCTTCAAATGCTCTCCGCGGTGGTTAAGGATAAGCCCGTCTGTAAACTCAAAAGTAACCGAATAGACATCATGAGAGTCCCCGTGCGGCTGCCGACGCATAATACGGGAACTGCCCATGGCTCTGATGGGTTTTTGGCCGGCAATCCACAATGCAACATCAATCGCATGGATACCGGCGTTTACAAGATAACTTCCGCCCAGCTCATTGTCATTGACCCAAATCAGGTGCTGGAGCCGGCTTTCAATGTTGGTGGTCTTCGGCGGGTCGCTGAAACTCTCATCATTATATTCCGAGCTTAACAATCCGAGTTTGCCAATCACTCCATCCTGCACTCGTTTAATGCCTTCGATATAAAAAGGATCAGTGCGGGTTTGAAAATCCACCAGAAAGACCTTTTTATTTGCCTTGGCTTTTTGGGCCATACCGGCTATCTTTAGACACCCAGGCACGTCACATGCCAGCGGCTTTGCGATATACACGTGACAGCCTGCCTTTACTGCCGCTTCCACATGCTCAGGAAAGCAATAAGGCGGTGTTTCCAGAAACACAGCATCTACCTTACTGTCGATAAGTTTTTGATAGCAGGCCAATCCTGAAAACCGGTGTGCTTTAGAGACTTTAAGTTGTTCTCCTGCGGCCTCAGCGATATTGGTAAAATAATCCGCCACAGCCCTGATTTGATACCCCCCGTGCTTTTCCAACATTCCGGCAATCATCTTGCCGCGATTACCCAGACCGATGCAACCGGCCTCAATACGAGAGTTGGCTCCGGTACCGCTTACACTGCCGGGTTTGACAATCGTAAAGGAGATAGCGGCCGCTCCAGCACCCGACATAAAACTTCGACGAGTCATATGCTTATTTTCTTGCTTATTCATGTTATGTCCCTTTCATCGATTACTGTGATTGGCTTTATAGTCTGATATTCCGAATATTCTTAAATTTAGAATACTCGATGGAATTATAACATTTTAGACTCTTTTCTTTAAAATTACATTTTCATCTTCGTTAAAGTAGAAAAAATTAAACACCCCCTGTCCTGGTTTTCCAGTTCAGCTCGGAGAAGCTGCACCAGAGCAGACAGTTCTTTCCGTATCGGGATTAAGGACAAAATAGGGGCTGTGACGGACATCATGGTTGAATATTATATCGTTTCTTTGTTCTCAGATGGGATTTCGTTATTTTTTGCCAATGAGGATATCCACTAATAAAATTGAAAAAAAATGAAACGCTTTTGCAGCTTCCCCCGACTAACCTTTAATAATAGCATTATGTATATGTTTGTTCGTTTTGTAAGGTAATTTACCTTTTAACCTGAACTTTGATAATATTAGGAGTAAGAACAATGGTATGTAAAGAACTCATCTTGGCAGTATTGCTGAGCTTGGCCTGTATTCTGAACGCCGTTGGGTATGCGGATGATGTGGGAATTATCCATTACGAAGCTGACCTGAAGCTTGAGATTGAACACAATAGGGTCCACACTCGTGTCTGCTGTACGATTCAAAATGATAGTCCGGGAGAGCTTACACAGCTAACTTTTGACATCCTCGCACGTCAGAATCGTTGTAAGGCACGAACTGATGTACATCAAATTTGGCAGAAAGTTTCAGATAATCTCATACCTCTTAAATTTAAACACGGTGGGAATGGTTATATGACACTGACTAATGTGACTCTTGCCTCAAGGCTTGCCCCTGGAGCAGCTACCGAGATAGTGTTCGAATATACCTGGCAGGCCACCGAGCCGGCGAATGTCCGGGACAACTACAGACCCTTCGCGACTGTCTCCAACGGGCAAAAAGAGTTGTGTCTTCTAAGTGACTTTGCTTGGTTACCAGTGGTCAAAACAACTGAAGAACCCGGCAGGACGTCCGGGAAGAATCGATTCCCAAAAAAGGTCAAACCGTCCTGGACGCTCAGGGTGTCGGCGCCGAGTGATTTCGTCATTGTAGCTCTTGGGGGCAGGCACATGCAGACAACCTCTCAGAAAGGAGGTATCGTATCCGAATGGAAATCAAACGTGCCATTTTATCCACAATTGATGGCAGGCCGGTTTGCAAAGCGAATTATACTTTCTGATTCGATAAAGATAATCATTTACTTGCCGGATAATTATGACCACAAGATTGTTCAGAAAATTGGAGAAGAGCTGGCAAAGGCCTACGATTTTTTTACGGAAATGTTCGGCCCCCTGAAAGGAGATGAGATTCATATCGGTGTCAGCTCTGCCGGTCAGGGCGGGCATGGTGGTTATCTGAGCTTCACTATGGACACGAATATGCTCGGAAGGCAAATCACCGAGGAGAGAATACCAATGATAATGGAACTCATGAGACATGAGTTGGCTCACTCCTGGTGGGCATGGTCGGTAACCTCGTATGGGACTGGAACGAAGTTCCTCCGGGAGTCATTGGCGAACTTCAGCAACGCATACTTTGTTGAAAAGGTAAACAGACAGGATAGGCTGGCGGCGGACATGGCCAAGTTGTTCTGGATGGGTTTGCAGACAGAAGTTATTTGTGGGCCCGAGTCAGACTCAGAGAGGGCCGCCTATTTGAAAGGTCACGTAGTGCTCAACGTTCTTAAAAGGGAGATGGGGGAAGAGCAGTTCTTTAAGGTACTTAAACAATTTGCATCAGAATACCAGGGCGGTCATGTTACGATGTCAGACTTTATAAATACTTGTGGACAGATAACGGGTAAGGATTGGACAAAATTCTTTGATGAATGGTGTTTCAGCGCGGGTGTACCTGACTACCGAGTTGAGAGGTTTGATTCCCGGCAACGAGGAAATACGTGGGAGACGAAGATTGTGATTCGTAACATCGGCTCTGCGACAATTACGTGCCCACTGGATCTGCGGATGGAGAACGGGAATGATCGGAAGAGCTTTAGGATTGAAGCCGGCAAGATAAAGACACTGACATTCATGACGCCGGCAAAAGTAAAAGAAGTTGTGGTTGATCCGGACCATCGAACTTTCCAGGGCAGTGGCAGAGAATGCAGATTGAAGATGCTGGGTGTGGGTAATGTTGACATGGAATGGATTTGGTACTGGCGTGGGGTAGTATTGGCTGAAGAAGGGCAATACGACAGAGCTATTGCGGAAATCTCGCGGGCTAAGGACAGACACGGTCACCCCGCTTTCTCGTTCTCTCGCGGCATCGCTTATTTGAAAAAAGGTGACATCGAGTCCGCTTGCTCTGATGTAATCGATTTCCTCGACTGGGTCACCGGCAGCAATGACCCCCTCAGGAGCTTGGTCTATCCTGGACTACTCTCTCAGGATAGGAGTAAGCAGCAGGATCAGCTAAATCACATCTTGCACGCGCTAACAGGTCAGAATCTCACGACCCAGAAGCAGTGGCGCAACTGGTGGAAGGCAAACCGGAAAGGTTTTCAACTCGAAACAGGGGCAAAACAGCTTGGCCCGGGAGGGCTAACAAACAGGGCCAAAGGTTAATATTTGGTCTTACTTGACAATGGTAGTTATGTATTCCGGTGATGGTTTATACGAAAGTTGTTTTTCTGAAACATATCTGATATCCTAATAATTTAGATTTTTGATGTCGAGGCTCCGCACTCTGAACATGAAATCTAAGATAAAAGGGATATGCTGATGGCAAAAAAAAGGACTGCGGAGGAAGTTTTAGATTTGGTGCGTTTATTTCAACCGGCCTGCGTGCTGGCAGCGGCGGCGGATTTGGATGTGTTCAGTCCGCTTCACGAAAAGCCAATGACTGCTCAGGCTCTGGCATCCGATCGTGGCGCCGATACGCGGGCAACGACTATTCTGCTCGATGCGCTTGTAGCATTGGAGTTTCTAACCAAACAGAATAATGAATACAGTGTTCCTGAGAATGTGTCTAAACTGCTGACTGAGAAATCAGCTAACAGCGTTCTTCCTATGGTTCGTCATCTGGCTAATTGTCTTCGTCGCTGGGCCATGCTTGCTTATGTCATACAAACCGGCAGACCCGCCGATTGTGGCCCGAGCATTCGTGGCAAGGACGCCGACCAGGCTGCCTTTATAGGAGCTATGCATAATGTCTCCGGATTCATAGCAGCTGAGGTTATAGAAAAACTATACCCTTTGAAATTCAATCATTTGCTTGATATAGGAGGTGCCTCAGGCACATGGACTATTGCATTTCTTAGTGCCGTACCCACAGCCAAGGCAACACTGTTTGACCTGCCGCCGGTTATATCAATGGCCAAGCAGCGTATTGCCGAGGCCGGACTAAGTGACAGAGTGAGTCTTGTACCGGGCGATTTCAATGCCGATGATTTACCTGATGGAGCAGACCTGGCCTGGCTCGGGGCGATTTGTCACCAGAACTCCAGAGAGCAAAACCGGGCGCTCTTTGCTAAGATTCACAAGGCTTTGAATGACTACGGCGTCGTGGTAATACGTGATGTGGTTATGGACACGTCCCGCACCGGGCCCAAAGGCGGGGCGTTGTTCGCTGTTAATATGCTGGTCTCTACGGAAGGGGGAGGGACTTACACTTTCGATGAGTACAGCCATGACCTTAGCGAGGCGGGATTTGGTCGGGTGGAGCTGGTATATCAGGATGAGTTTATGAGTTCTTTAATCCGGGCTGAAAAGGTGCAGAAATAACTTTTTCATCACTCCTTGGGCTACTTATAAAAAGTCTATCAGGGTAGTAGAGGAGGCTAATATCAAAAATGTTGACCATGATTCAGCAGAGAAAGGGGAAAAAATGATTGAGAAACGAAAGACCTTAATTGGGGCGATTATGATCTTGAGTGTTTTTGTTCTCCTGGGTGCTTCCTTCCGGATGGACACGTTATGAGGCCCAAAAGATAGAGCAAAGCATTCGAAGGAATAGAGGCATTCAGTAAAATGCGCATTACACGGTTTTGTCTATCTACTGGGTCTCTAATGTCCGGGCCATAAGAGCATAGTGCGGCTTGCTATGGTATCTTCGAGTGGGATTTTCCTGATGAGTGTTTCATATTTGCCATCTTCGTAGGCAATAGAGCCTCGTCGTAAAAGGGAAAAAAGTGCTGCCGGCTGAAACGGTACAATCTGTTTGTAAGGCCATTTGTTTTTGGCATCGACATACGAGGCGAGGAAATCGAGGGCTTTTCTAATACTGCGCCCGTCATGTGATTCATAATGCCAAAGATCAAGTCCGAGTTTCTCTCCCATTATTGCCAGCCGAAAGAAACCATCGAGGTTCATTGTGCTGTAACCAAGTGACTTTGTGCGGGCAAGCTCAAGAGGCTGTCTGCCGTCGGGCTGGATATGCTTATTGATACGTCGGGTCTTGACCAGCTCTAAGATGTCCCGAGCCGGATCTTTTTGTCCGGTAAAAAGCGCCAGGCTCACTACCTGCGCATCGTACCATGTCCCGTGGTTGTTGAGCTTCTTTTCCTCGCCGAGTCCGTGACTGCTTGTCCGCAGCCATTTCAAGTATTCGCCGCACCATTGGCGCATTCTATGGCGATCTTTTTCGGTCCATGCATCCGACGGTTCGAGCAGGCCAATGGAATCTACGATGCGAGTCAGTCTCGCAGTATCGATGATACCGATGTCTCGACCTTGGGTTCGACCGGGAATGGCCTGGCCGAACTGGAGATTTGGGTTCATCCTGGTTGCACGGTCCAGAAACCACTTTCGCAGTAGCTTGGCTGCATGCACGGCATAAGGCTCGTGCTCCGTAAAGTACCAGGCCAGCGCCAGCGTTTCCACCGCTGAGGTCATTTCACCGAAAGCCACACGGTCCGTATCATCGGTTCTTGCTTTCGGATTGACCCGGCCGTCACGGCGAATGTATGGCAGACCGTCAGCCTTCTTTGGATCAGGCCACCAGTACGGCCCGAAGCTCATATAATCATGTTTATCGCCGCTGGGCGGTGTCAGATTCTTGTCCATTACGGAAAACGGGCCTGCTTGTAGTGCCTCATCCCCTTCGGTTCGAAGTTTTTCCATCGCCGGCCGCAGCGATTCGTTCCCGCTAATAACAAGGGACTTGCTTTTTGCGAGTATAGAAGGATTCAGGCAGAAAACTTTCGGAAGTTCCTCCCCGGACCTATTGATGCCTGCGATTGTGTTTTGGGTGCTGGCAGGGCCAAATGGCCAAAATAACAATATAGCTGTCATTAAAGCTTTCTTATATAAATACTTTTGCATAATCATTGTCCTTTGGCGCTGTCACCTCGATGTCAAAGTCTTTCACTTTTTTCCTTGCATCTTCTTACTAAAACAAAACGTCAAACAAATTCTTCCACAAGCTCCATTCTATCAAATAATGGAATTTTTGCACGATTTCGTATGAGAAATCCGGATTGCACGGTTCATAAAGTTAATTAGTAACTCAACATATGCCTCTGCCGAGGTGTTTATAGTGGGGGTTGCCTTTTCCGGAACAATCGATAAGATAGTTCACGAGCTGAATATGAACATAATGTTCATGGAGAGTCTGAAATGATTTGGAATAAACACTTGTTATTGATAATTATATTTCAAGGGCTAATCGGTTCCTTCTTCCCCGGCATACCATCTTTTGCGAAAGAGTCCGGGTATATAGACATAGGTTCGAATCGTGAGCTGTTTATTGACTATTACCTTATCGAACGTTTTGACGGTGCAAGTCTGATTTTGCATCATCCTCACGATGAGGGACCGGTACTCGAATTTGATAAACCCTGGGAAGGACCTTTCTGCGGATACTGCACTGTGATTAATGACAAGAACAAATACCGCTTCTACTATAGAGGGCTGCCGCAGGCCGGAAGAGACGGCAGCAGCCGGGAAGTCACTTGCTATGCAGAATCACCGGATGGCATCCATATCACAAAGCCCAAACTCAATCTGTTTACTGTGAATGGCTCAAAGTCAAATAATGTTATTCTGGCTGGTGCAGCACCGGTCAATCATAATTTCAGCCCCTTTCTCGATACCAGACCGGGTGTGCCGCGAAGAGAGCGTTTCAAAGCTCTGGGAGGTACAAAAAAGAGCGGCCTTATTGCCTATGTCTCCGCTGATGGTCTCCACTGGAAAAAACTCCGGACAGAACCTGTTTTTACCAAAGGAATATTTGATTCCCAGAACGTGGCTTTTTGGTCCGACAGCGAGCAGTGCTATCTATGTTATTTTCGCACCTGGACCCAAACAGAATATGGCGGCTTCCGCACTATAAGCCGAACTACGTCAAAGGATTTTTTGAATTGGACTGACCCAGTCAAAATGTCTTTTGGTGACACGCCTCTCGAACACCTATATACAAACCAGACGCATCCTTATTTTCGCGCACCGCATATCTATGTAGCTGTCGCTGCCCGTTTTCTTCCCGGTAGGCAGGTTCTTAATGAAAAACAGGCCCGGCAATTAAAAGTGAATCCTAATTATTTCAAAGACTGTTCCGATGCTGTTTTAATGACTTCTCGCGGCGGTAATGTCTATGACAGGATCTTTATGGAGGCATTTATACGACCGGGTATCGGCCTGCAAAACTGGGGTTCCCGCTCAAACTATCCAGCGCTGAATGTCATTCAAACCGGAACTGCTGAAATGTCGATTTATGTCCAGCATGACTATGCGCAGCCGACAGCACACCTGCGTCGTTATACGCTGCGGCTTGATGGTTTTACTTCGATATATGCCCCTTATAAAGGCGGCAGCATGACCACTAAGCCGTTTATCTTCACAGGCAGAAAACTATTACTCAACTTTGCTACCTCTGCTCCGGGATATATAAAAGTTGAAATCCAGGATTCTGAGGGCAAACCTATTCCTGGCTATTCACTAAATGATGCGGAAGAGCTGATTGGTAACTATATTGAACATCCTGCCCGTTGGCGTTCAGGAACTGATGTGTCTCCGCTCTCGAATCAGCAAATTCGACTTCATTTTGTGATGAAGGACGCGAATCTTTATTCTCTGCAATTCAAACCATAAGCGACAATATCTGTAACAAGAGTATATGTAATATTGTAGTCGGATAAGAGGAAGCCGGGAAAGTCCATAATACATGTT
>Ga0114922_10000647_pt1 | contig 33546 bp, 32 predicted proteins | sample AartaG_FD_100975 | JGI IMG/M metagenome (GOLD analysis project Ga0114922, IMG submission 100975) | Deep subsurface microbial communities from Aarhus Bay to uncover new lineages of life (NeLLi) - Aarhus_00045 metaG | ecosystem: Environmental > Aquatic > Marine > Oceanic > Sediment | place... | reverse complement strand
GCTGCATGTCACGCAATATAGCCTTATTGGCCTTACCGCCGACGTTGACCGTCAGAACGTGTGAATAGAAAGCCTCGTGATGCAGACGTTTTTGAATTTCGCTGTGTACTAGCGTAATAGAATGCGGGGCCTCTCCGCCGCCATAAATGACAGCGGGCACTTTGCCGTCACGACGCAGGCGGCGGCTCGCACCTTTCCCCATGTCTGAGCGTGACTCGGCTTCGAGTTCAAAAATTGACATACCACTTACTCCTGTTTGTATAAACAACTCCTCCGCGACCAGAGGAGACCACAAGGTTCAACGCCCAGCGCGCCAAACCCGAAACCTTAATCCATAAACATCGAGCTGAGCGACTCTTCGTACTTGATACGGCGAATCGCTTCGGCCAGCATTTCGGCGATACTCAATTGCCGGATACGCGGGCAGGCCTGTGCATCCGGACGCAAGGGAATACTATCTGTCACCACCAGCTCGTCGAGTTTCGAGTCAGCTATATTCTTGATGGCATCACCCGACAGTACCGGATGCGTACAATACGCCACGACACGTTCAGCGCCGTGATCTTTCAACGCTTTGGCGGCCTGACACAAGGTGCCGGCGGTATCGACCAGGTCGTCCACCAATACACAGCTGCGCCCCTCGACCTCACCGATGATATTCATGACCTTGGCCACATTGGCTTTCGGCCGGCGCTTGTCGATGATAGCCAGTTCGGCATCGTCCAGGCGTTTGGCCAACGCCCGAGCCCTGACCACACCACCGACATCCGGCGATACCACCATAAGATTCGGATACTTCTGGCGCCACACATCACCCAACAGAATCGGCGAAGCGTAGACATTGTCGACCGGTACATCAAAAAAGCCCTGTATCTGATCGGCGTGCAGATCCACCGTCAAGACCCGATCCGCGCCAACGTTACCAATCATCTGCGCAACGACCTTGGCGGTAATCGGCACGCGGGCCGAGCGTGGACGGCGGTCCTGCCGCGCGTAACCGAAATAAGGAATCACCGTGGTAACACGGGCCGCAGAGGAGCGACGCAGGGCATCCACCATGACCAGTAATTCCATCAAATTGTTATTGGTCGGCGCACAGGTGGGTTGCACCACGAAAACGTCCCGACCACGAACGTTTTCCATGATCTCGACCATAATCTCGCCATCACTGAACCCGCTGACCACCGCCCTGCCCAGGTTTAAGCGCAAGTGGTCGGCGATCGACTGTGCCAATGGCGGGTTGGCATTGCCCGAAAACACCATCAGGGGATGGTCTGCGTCCGATGGAGGAATGCCTTTCATGCTATTGCTACCCGTAGTTGGCCGAGCAAAACCAGCCCGGTGATAACGCAACCCTGTTCAACTTTGGCTGGGGCGGCAGGATTATTCAGGGCTTGCGCCCTTCACCCCGTCGGGGCCGGCTTCGCCGTTCAAATCCGCTACGCGGATTTGTCGAACCTTTAGGTTCGAACCCTGCCGCCTGTATCACCTCGACTGACCAGTTCAGACCGGTGATAACGCAACCTTGTTCAACTTTGGCTGGGGCGGCAGGATTCGAACCTGCGCATGCTGAGATCAAAACCCAGTGCCTTACCGCTTGGCGACGCCCCAATAAAACCCTATATGTGCAGCTGTTCCAACCTCTCCAGTAACGGGGAACGGTTACAGCCGCGAGCCACAAATCCCGTCCAGGGGACTGGCAACTGCTTCAAAATGGATTCAGCCTGGTGACGATCTTTACAGGGAGCAAACACACAGGCACCACTCCCAGTCATACGTGCCGGTTGGTTTTTTGAAAGCCAATTCAGCGCCTTACCCACTTCCGGATAGCGCCGCACAACCACCGGTTCGAGGTGGTTAACCCCCGCGCCCGCGATAAAGGCGGGTATTTTGAGCGGGTGCGCGTTGCGTGTCAATTGCGAATCGGAAAAAATCTCGGCAGTTGATACGCTTACCGCAGGATACACGACCAGGTACCAGGGCTCGGCGAGCTCAGGGAGGGGGGTCAGCTTCTCGCCTACACCCTCTGCCCAGGCGGCTGCCCCGTGAACGAACACCGGTACGTCGGCACCCAACTGTAAACCGAGCCGGGCCAACTCATCGTCATCCAGCCCCAGTCCCCACAGGCTATTCAGTGCCACCAGCGTGGTTGCCGCGTCCGAACTGCCACCACCCAGCCCACCGCCGACAGGTAAGCGCTTATCAACCCGTATCCTCGCTCCCTGGTGACAGCCGGAGTGATCAGCCAGACGCCGGGCCGCGCGGACAATCAGATTCTGCCCGGCAGGAATAGCCGGCAAACTGCACTCGAGTTCGATGCCACCACCACTGGTAACATCGAACCACAGCACATCACCCACATCCAGAAACTGAAAGACCGTCTGCAATTCATGGTAGCCATCCGCGCGACGTCCGGTAACGTGCAGGAACAGATTCAGCTTGGCAGGTGCCGGCCAAGGTCGCTCCGGGGCGGTCCCGGTCACGACGTCTGCCAGCCATCGATGATGAACTTGACCTGCACGGAATCACGCTGCATCCGCAACTTCTGCGGCAGCTGAAAATCACCCTGTGCCAGGTAGCGACTGTAACTGATCTGCCAGCCATTTTGCTCGATTTGCAGCAAACGGCCTTGCGCATCCCAGGCGATATCCGGCTGACCTCCCGGTATCGGCAATCCACGCAGCCAGGAACCGAGACCCGCCACCGGCAGTTGCCAGCCGGTTTCCTGCTCAAGCAGGGCTTCGGGATTCAGCGCAAAAACGGGCGGCTGGTCCGCACGCTTCAGCCACACACCCAGACCATTGCCGTGTAATTCCACGGCCCCTTGACCGAACGGACCACGCACACGAATCCGGTAATCCTCGCCGCGTTGTTGCCAGTCAAAATTGGCACTCCAGCCCTCGCTGGCGGTGCGCACGGCGATCCGTCCCTGGACACGCCAACGGGTCAGCGTTTCAAGGGCAGCCTGATGAGCCAGCCAACTTGCCTCCGACCCCGCTGGGGAAACCGGTGGCCGGGTAGCGCAGCCGCTCAGGACAATAAAGCCGGCCAGCCAGACCCAACGCGTGAATGCTGCAGACGTCATTAAAAAACGCGATAGACGGAATCAGGGTGAAAAGCGCCTGAGCGCATCTTCCAGAACAGCGTTGTCGGGCGAATCCCTGCGCGCCTTATCCCAGACGGCGCGAGCTGCGTCCTTGTCACCCATCGTCCACATAACCTCACCCAGGTGCGCACCAATTTCACTGTCCCCGGTCATGTCATAAGCTTTCTGCAGGTGATCACGTGCTTCCTGCAAACGCCCCAGACGATACAACACCCAACCCATGCTATCGATTACGGCCGGATCATCGGGTGTCTGGGTGAGCGCCTTTTGCACGTAGACCAGAGCTTCTTCGTAACGCTCGGTACGATCGGCGAGCGTATAGCCCAGGGCATTCAAGGTCCGTGTATTATCCGGATCCTGCTGCAATACCCTGCGAAAATCACGCTCAGCCTCATCAAGCCGATCAAGCTTTTCGGCGGTGAGCGCACGAGCGTAAAGAATTTCCGGGTCGTCCGGCTGTGTTTCCAGGTACTGGCTGTATAAGCTGTAGGCTTCCGGGTAGTATCCGAGCTGTGTCAGAATATCCCCTTCCACCAGGAACAGGCGTTGCACCTGAGCAGGGTGTCCAAGGCGCAGTTTACGCAGGCGCTCGCGGGCAGCCCCGACATCCTCCCCCTGCGCTTCCAGCCGTGCGATGCGGATCTGCACTTCGATCCAGTGGTCACCTTGTTCAACCTTGTGGTACCACTGCAAGGCGCGCGAGCTGTTTTTTTGTTCTTCGGCAATGGCACCCAGGTAGTAATAAGCCTGCTGCGTCTGGTAATCCAGGGCTACCAGCTTCTTGAAAAAAACCTGGGCCTCTTTCAACTGGTTGGCTTCAAGCGCCAGAAGCGCCAGTGAATAAACAACCTGACCATTATCGGGCTGCTGTTTGAACAGCGTACCGTACTCGGCACGCGCGGCATCAAAGTCGTCCAGGTCCACCAGCAGACGCGCATAAGCCAGGCGCAGATCAGCATCTTCCGGCTTGCGCTGTAACGCGGCATACAGCTGCTGGCGGGCAAACTCACCCCGACCCTGCTCGAGATGAATCTGCGCCTGCAAAATCAGTGCCTGCGTCCAGTCGGGGCGCAGCTGCAGAGAACGCTCGACCTCCTGCTCTGCAAGCGGCTGGTTTTTGGCGTGCACTGCCAGACGCGCATAGGCAAAATGTGCCTCCGGATCTTGTGGACGCAAGGCAACCAGTTGCTCCATTATTTTCAGGGCGCGCTCTTGGTCCGGCTCCCGCGCCAGAAGTGCAAGCAGGGACTGGTACGGATCGCTGCCCTCATCCTGGCTCTGTTGTAACAAATATTTAAAGTGTTCCAGCGCTTCCGGCTGATTTTCGGTACGTAGTGCCAGCACCGCCAGCGACTGCCTGGCCTCGATGTTCTCCGGTGCCAGCTCTACCCAGCGGCGCGCTGCCTGCAATGCCAGCTGCGGTTTCTTGGCGTACACGGAAATCTTCAGGGCGCGTTCCGCAATGCGTGGGTCGTTACTTTGTCGCGCCGCCTCCAGATAACTGGCTCCGGAAACATCCAACTGCCCGCGCTGCCCGGCAATTTCTCCGAGCAACATACCGTATAACAAGGGAGCGGTCAGTTGCTCCTGCTTTGGCAAAGGCGCCACTGACAGCCCACTGGAATCGGTCTCAGGCTCAATCGCTGCGGGAGCGGAGACCGTCTTCCCGGGCGCGTCCTTGACCGTCGGCTGTGCGCACGCGGCCAGCAGCAAAATCACAAAAACGGGCAGAGAAGCACGAAGATTTACATTTTTACATCTAAAACCAATCATCTTTTCCAGGATTCGGTCCACCTTTTATTCATCACGTCACTATACGGCAAAGTTTTCGTAAGCTACAGTAACCTCCGCTAGTGTACTGTCTCATAAGTGATTGGCGAATTCAGAATTCCACACAGGCGTCACAGCACCAACAGTAGGCGATTCAGGCGAGGCGCAGCCCGCAGGCAACGGTGTGTGGGCCCTTGTCAAGGGCTGTGGGGCCTGTGTGGCGCTCCCTTCGGGCAAAGCCGCCAAGCGAGCATCTGCGGTATTGAGTCCCCTTGAGGTAGAATGGCAATCCCGGCGGGGACGCGCCTGGCAGCTGGACGCGTGGCGACTTGCTGAGTGCGTCAATCACTTATGAGGCAGTACACTAGCTTGTATTCAGCGCGACCACACCTCAAAATCTTCTGTTTGTGTATATAAATGTGCCTTTATGTCCCTGATTGCGCTTGGTATTAATCATCGCACGGCTCCCGTCGAATTGCGGGAACAGGTCGCCTTCACTGGCGAACATATCGCCGATGCGCTGCGGGATCTGGCCTCACTGCCCTCCGTCAGTGAGGCGGCCATTCTGTCCACCTGCAACCGTACAGAGTTGTATTGCGGACTGCACGATGAGCGTGTTGAGGTCCTGACTGACTGGCTGGCCCGCTTTCACCGGCTGGAGCCAGCCCGGATACATCCCCACCTGTACAGCCTTCCGGATAGCGACGCGGTCCGGCATCTGCTGCGCGTCGCCGGCGGACTGGATTCCATGATTCTCGGTGAACCACAGATTCTTGGCCAGATGAAAGATGCCTATCAGGCTGCCGGCAATGCCGGCACATTGGACGCGGTGTTGAGTCGTTTGTTCCAGCACACCTTCTCGGTCGCCAAACAGATCCGCACCGATACCGCTATCGGCGAAAGCCCGGTTTCCGTGGCTTTCGCGGCAGTCAGCCTGGCGCGACAGATATTCAGTGGTTTCAGCGAACATACCGCCCTGCTGATCGGTGCCGGTGAAACCATCGAGCTGACAGCCCGACACTTGAGCGATCAGAAGCTGGGGCGCCTGATCGTCGCCAATCGAACCCAGGAACGTGCGCACTGCCTGGCGACGAATTTCAATGGTTACGGCATTTCTCTGGATGAAATCCCCGCCCACCTGGCCGAAGCCGACATAGTTATTTCCGCCACGGCCAGCAGCGAGCCAATCCTCGACAAAGCCATGGTAAAAACGGCACTCAAGAGCCGTAAACACCGGCCTGTATTTATGGTCGACATCGCTGTTCCGCGCGACATCGATCCGGCAGTCGCTGAATTCGAAGATATTTATCTGTATACCGTGGATGACTTGCAGGAAGTGATTCAGGAAAACCTGAAATCACGGCAACAGGCGGCTCTACAGGCCGAAGAAATCATCGACGTTCAGGTCGAACGCTTCATGGCCTGGTTGCGCTCACAGGGCGCTGTTTCCACTATCAGGGATTACCGGCAACAGGCCGCGCGGCAACGCGATGAAGTACTGGAAAAAGCGCGCCACATGCTGGCGAACGGCAAGGATCCACAGCAGGTACTGGAGTTTCTCGCCCACACCCTGACCAATAAACTGACCCACGAACCCAGCGTGCAAATCCGGCAGGCGGCGGAATGTGGAAATACCGAGCTGCTGCAGGCGGCTCTCGAACTCCTCAACCTGCAGAAAGATTGACGTGAACCCTTCACTGCAACGCAAACTGGAAACTATCGTGGAACGCGCCCAGGAAGTGAGCGCATTGCTCGCTGACCCGGATGTCATCGCTGACAGTAAGCGCTTCCGTGATCTATCGGTTGAGTACTCGCAACTCAACCCGGTGGTGAACTGTTTTGAAGCCCTGCAAAAGTCTCAGCAGGACGAACAGTCTGCACAGGAATTGCTCAACGACCCCGACCCGGAATTGCGCGCCATGGCCAGCGAAGAACTGGCAGGAGCACAGCTGCACAGGGAAGAATTGGAACTCGAACTGCAAACCCACCTGCTGCCCAGGGACCCCAACGACAACAAAAATGCATACCTGGAGATCCGCGCCGGTACCGGCGGTGATGAAGCTGCGATTTTTGCCGGCAACCTGTTCCGCATGTATTCACGTTTTGCGGAATCACAGCGCTGGAATGTCGAGATTCTCAGTGAAAATGAAGGTGAACACGGTGGCTTCAAGGAAATCATAGCGCGCGTCAGCGGTCAGAACGTGTATGCGAAACTCAAGTTTGAATCCGGCGCACACCGTGTGCAGCGTGTTCCGGAAACCGAATCCCAGGGGCGCATTCACACTTCGGCAGCTACCGTGGCGGTACTGCCGGAGGCCGAAGAGCAGGAAGCAATCGATATCAATCCCGCCGACCTCAAAGTGGATACCTACCGCGCTTCAGGAGCCGGTGGACAGCACATCAACAAAACGGATTCTGCAGTGCGTATCACTCACCTGCCGACCGGCATTGTGGTGGAATGCCAGGACGAGCGCTCTCAGCACAAAAACCGCGCCCGCGCGATGTCGCTGCTGTCAGCACGCATGCAGGCCGCTGAAGATGAAAAACGCCGCACTGAAGAAACAGCAACACGGCGCAACCTGGTTGGCAGCGGAGACCGCTCAGACCGTATCCGTACCTACAACTTCCCTCAAGGCCGTGTCACGGATCACCGTATCAACCTGACGCTCTACAAGCTCGAAGAGATCATGCAGGGAGCACTCGACGGTGTCGTAGACCCGTTGCAGAGAGAAGATCAGGCAGACCGCCTGGCCGCACTCAATTCTCAGCAGCAATAAGCGCATCAGTGACTACGCTTGCGCAGGCGCTGAAACAGGCCACCAGCCAGTTACATATGCACGATCAGGCCGGACTGGATGCCGAGGTGCTGTTAGCGCATGTCCTGAACAAGCCACGCGTTTATCTGCATACCTGGCCGGAAGCCGAACTCAGTCAGGATCAGGAATTGCAGTTCCTCGACATAATCCGGCAACGCGCCGCAGGCCAGCCGGTCGCCTATCTCACGGGACTTCGCGAATTCTGGTCACTGAATTTTGCAATCACCCCGGACAGCCTGATCCCACGTCCTGAAACCGAACTGCTGGTCGAACGAACGTTGGCCCTGTTGCCGGAAAACGAGACTCTGCGGGTCGCGGACCTCGGTACCGGCAGTGGTGCCATTGCCATTGCACTGGCACATGAACGAAAACACTGGCGACTTTATGCCATCGATCGATGGTTCCAGTGTGTAAAGCTGGCACAACGCAATACCCGGCGCCTGGATGTCGACAATCTGTGTTTTATAAACGCAGACTGGAGCAAGGCGCTGGCCGATCAGTCCTTCGACGCCATTGTCGCCAACCCCCCGTATATCGCCGATGAGGACCCACACCTTCGGCAGGGCGATGTCTGCTTTGAACCGGCAAGCGCACTGACATCCGGCCCGCAAGGTCTGGATGACCTGAGAAGTCTGATTAAAGATGCGCCGAGGGTTCTGAAACCGGGTGGCTGGATTGTTCTCGAACACGGCATGGATCAAGCGGCTGAAGTTCACAAGCTATTAAAATACATAGCATTTAAAAACATCGCCACGACGCGGGACCTGGCAGGACTGGAACGGGTCAGCTGCGCGCAGAAACCCGCCTGAGAACCGGCTCGCATCACTTGTGTTTTTCGTATAGGCTTTGCACATGGATCGACCATACCCGGACCCCGTAAAACACCGGGAAATCGGCTTTCGAAATCCGCACCCGGACCCGCAGCAAACGCGAAGTGCCGTGCTGGTACTCGTAGATGTTGAGGGCGTTATCAGTGCTACGATCCCGGACCACTCCCGCAATACCATCCATATCAGTTACGACCTCAGCCAGATTTGTCTGCGTGTCGTAGAAGCGCTGTTGTTCGAGTTGGGTTTTCATCTGGACAACAGCCTGCTATCCAAACTGAAACGTGCATTGCACTATTACACAGAAGAAAACGAACTCGAAAACCTGGGCATTACACGCGACCAGGACCACAGCACACGCGATATTTTCATGCGCTGTTATCGCTGCAAAAGTCATGGCTGCCGGGATGAACGGCCCGACTACTGGCGCAAGTACCTATAGCTGTTTTTTATCCCGAGGCCGCTATCTTACCGTCATGGATGATCAACAACTGCTCCGCTACAGCCGGCAAATCATGCTGCCCCAGATCGGCTACGAGGGTCAGCAGAAACTGCTGGGCGCGCACGTTCTGATTGTAGGGGCCGGGGGACTGGGGTCTCCGGCTGCCATCTATCTGGCCAGCGCCGGTATCGGCCATATCACCATTGCCGACGACGATGAAGTGGACTTATCCAATCTGCAGCGCCAGATTCTTCACCATAGCCAGGATATTGGCCGCCCAAAAGTAGACTCGGCGAAAGATACACTGGCTGAACTGAATCCGGATATTCAAGTCACCCCGCTGCACACCCGCCTCAGCGATGAACAGCTTGACGAACTGGTAAAACAAGCCGATCTGGTGATTGATGCCAGTGATAACTTCTCCACCCGTTTTGCGATTAATGAAGCCTGTGTGACAAACCAGACCGCTCTGGTTTCGGGTGCTGCGATCCGCATGGAAGGACAGTTGTCCGTTTTTCTGCCGCAACGGGCGGACAGCCCCTGCTATCGCTGTCTGTATAAAGAAGCCGAAGAACCGGATCAGACCTGTACCGATAACGGTGTTGTTTCGCCCATCGTAGGCGTTATCGGCAGCCTTCAGGCACTGGAAGCCATTAAGGTTCTCCTAGACCTTGGTGAGCCACTCTGCGGCCGGCTGTTGATCTTTGATGGTCTGTACCACGAGTGGCGTAGCCTGAAACTAACCAGAGATCCGGCCTGCCCGGTATGCAGTCACCAGGATATATCAGCCCCCGCGTAGACAGCTTCGAGACCTCTGTGTCCCTGTGGTCAATGCTTATATCCAGGCACCGTTAACTCCCTCTCCCGGAGGGAGAAGGAATTCTCTTTTATCCATATAACTGAAACTTCATGTCCTGTAATCCATTAACACAGCAACCAGATTTTTGTACTTGACCTTACTGATGTTCAACGCACCTTAACGGGACAGCAGTGAGGCGGGGTACACGCGGGGCACAAAGCTGTTTATAGTTAGGCCATGGAAAGAATCATTCTGCCGAGACATCTGGTTAACCGCATCCTGCATCATGCTCAAGCCTCCCCGGATGCGGAAGTCTGCGGTCTGATTACCGCCAAACAGGGCCGTCCACAACGCTGCATCCCGGTCCCCAATGTCTCCGACCAGCCACAACGGCTTTTTGCCATGGACCCCAGGAGCCAGATAGACGCACTGCGAAATATGCGTGAACGGAACGAAGAACTGTTCGGCATTTATCATTCGCACCCACACAGCCCGGCAGAGCCTTCTGATACCGACCTGGAACAGGCGGGTTATCCTGACGCGCTCTACGTTATCGTCTCGCTAAACACCAAGGGTGTACTGGAAATGCGCGGTTTCCGACTGAAAAATGGTAAGGCCGAACAGGTTCAGCTGGAAATCTAGTACACCTTCAACCTGATATTGACGGATTGCTATTAAGCCGGCGATACAATACCCGGCGTAGGAGCGGCCTCGTGGCCGCGATATTGCGCCGAAGGACGGCGCTCCTACGCCGGGTATTTTGTTGCCGCCAGGTTAATCAGGAGAGCAGCCCCCTTAGAATCTTGTTGACCTCGCCGGGATTGGCCTTGCCCTGGGTGACTTTCATCACCTGCCCGACAAAAAAGCCCAGCAGTTTTTCCTGACCACCCTTAAACTGTTCGACCTGTTTGGGGTTGGCGTCCAGTACGTCCCGAACGATTTTTTCGATAGCACCTGTATCGGTAATCTGTTTCAGGCCTTTTTTCTCAATGATGGTGTCTGCGTCACCTTCGCCGTTCCACATTTCCTCAAAGACCTGCTTGGCAATTTTACCGGAGATGGTGCCGTCCTTGATACGCTGCAAGATGCCGCCCAGCCGTTCAGGACTGACCGGGCTTGCGCTGACATCCCTGCCTTCCTTGTTTAACAGACCCGACAGTTCCCCCATCACCCAGTTGGCAGACAGTTTACCTTCACCGCCGGCTGCCTCGACCGTACGCTCAAAGAAATCCGCCAATTCACGACTGGCCGTTAATGCACCCGCATCGTAGCGGGACAGGCCGTACGCCTGCATGAAGCGGTCACGCTTTGCATCCGGAAGCTCAGGCAGTGTTTTTTCCACTGCATCGATAAAGGCCTGATCCATCTCCAGTGGCAACAGATCCGGGTCCGGGAAATAGCGGTAATCATTAGCTTCTTCCTTGCTGCGCATGGAGCGGGTTTCGTCCCTGTCCGCGTCGTAGAGACGGGTTTCCTGCACCACTTCACCACCAGCTTCGATGACATCGATCTGGCGGTCGATCTCATAGTTGATGGCACGTTCGACAAAACGGAACGAGTTGATGTTTTTGATCTCTGCACGGGTGCCAAACGCTTCCTGCCCCTTGGGGCGTATCGAAACATTGGCGTCACAACGGAACGAACCTTCCTGCATATTGCCGTCACAGATATCCAGATAACGCACCAGGGCATGGATTTTCTTCATGTAGGCAACGGCCTCCCTGGCAGAACGCATATCCGGTTCAGAGACGATTTCCAGCAATGGCGTACCGGCACGGTTCAAATCGATTCCGGTCTCGCCGTGGAAGTCTTCGTGCAGGGATTTTCCTGCGTCTTCTTCCAGATGAGCACGGGTGATGCCGATGCGCCTGGTTTCAGCGTTTTCGAGGTCGATATCGATATAGCCGTCGTGCACGATCGGCAACTCGAACTGACTGATCTGGTACCCCTTGGGCAGGTCGGGATAAAAATAGTTCTTGCGCGCGAACACCGAACGCTTTGCCACCGTTGAGTGTGTCGCCAGGCCGAATTTGGCCGCCATGCCCACCACGCCGGCATTCAGGACCGGCAGTACCCCCGGCAGACCCAGATCAACGGCACAGGCCTGGGTATTGGGCGCAGCGCCGTAGGCGGTGGAGGCGCCGGAAAAAATCTTGCTTTTGGTGGCCAACTGGGCGTGTATTTCCAGGCCGATGACAACTTCCCATTCCATCTTTAAGTCACTCTCTCTTGCCTGTTAGCATTCTGTTACGGTTTTCAAAAGACCGTGCTACCAGGGCGCGCATAAGTTTGCCGATGTCAGGTTTCCGGACCGTCGGCCGCATGGACGCGGCCGTCGAGCGTACAGAGGCGTATTTACAGCATGTCCCGAAAGCTGACATCGGCAAACGTATGCGCGCCCTGCAAATTATTCGAATCCCGCCGGCATGCGCGTATGCCAGTCGGTGACCTGCTGAAACCTGTGCGCTGCGTTCAGCAGCCGACCTTCGTCAAAATAGTTGCCGACCAACTGCAATCCAACCGGCAGACCCTCTGCCATGCCGGCCGGCACTGACATAGCCGGCAAACCCGCCAGGTTCACGGCAATGGTGTAGGTATCCGACAGGTACATGGTCACCGGGTCGTCGGCTTTTTCGCCCAGTTTAAACGCGGTGGTGGGCGCGGTCGGACCCATAATGATATCGACCTCTTCAAATGCCGTGACGAAATCGTCGCGGATCATACGCCGCACCTGCTGCGCCTTGAGGTAGTAGGCATCGTAGTAGCCGGCCGACAAGGCGTAGGTGCCCACCATAATGCGCCGCTTCACCTCGGCACCGAAGCCTTCACCACGCGAACGTGTATATAGATCTTCAAGATCTCTGGGATTGTCGCAGCGGTAACCGAAACGCACACCGTCCATACGTGACAGATTGGATGAGCATTCCGCCGGCGACACGACATAATAGGCAGGCACAGCCAGCGACGCATTAGGCAGGCTGATTTCCTTCACCTCGGCGCCCAGTTGCCGGTATTCCTCGATAGCCGCTTCAACGGCAGCACCCACCTGGGCATCCAGGCCTTCACCAAAATACTCTCTGGGCAGGCCGATGCTCAGACCGGACAAATCCTCAGCCAGCCCCGCTGCATAGTGATCGACAGGCCGATCGATGCTGGTGGAATCACGCCAGTCAAATCCTGACATGGCTTCCAGCATATGCGCGGCATCCTCTGCACAGGTCGCAAAAGCACCGCCCTGATCCAGGCTGGAGGCAAAGGCAATCATGCCGAAACGCGACACACGGCCGTAGGTCGGTTTGATGCCGGTAATCCCGCACAAGGCAGCCGGCTGGCGAATCGAGCCACCGGTATCGGTGCCGGTGGCCAGCGGCGCCAGGCGCGCCGCCACCGCGGCGGCCGAGCCGCCCGAGGAACCGCCCGGCACACGCTCCAGGTCCCAGGGATTTTTAACCGGGCCGTAGAAACTGGTCTCGTTGGACGACCCCATGGCGAACTCATCCATGTTGGTCTTGCCCAGCATGACAGCACCGGCATCTTTCAGCTGAGCGGTGACGGTGGCGTCATAAGGCGCCTCGAAATTATCCAGCATGCGCGAACCACAACTGGTGCGCACACCTTGGGTGCAGAATATGTCCTTGTGCAGGTAAGGGATGCCCGTCAGTATCGTGGCATCACCATTCTTCAATCTCTTATCCGCCGCTTTCGCCGCTTCCAGCGCCACAGACGCGGTCAGAGTCAGGACACTGTTCAGTTTCTCATCGTGCTTTCTAATACGATCGAGATAACTTTGGGTCAGTTCTTCACTGGAAAACTCGCCTGCGCGCAGGCCGGCCGCCAGTTCAGCAATGGTCTTTTGATACATAGGCTAGTTCGGCTTTATTTATTCAATAACTTTCGGTACCAGATACAGGCCAGCCTCGACTTTGGGCGCTATCCGCTGGAACTGTTCGTGTCGATCCGTCTCGGAAACCTCATCGGCACGCAGACGCTGGCTTGCGTCCAACGGATGCGCCATGGGCGCGATACCCTGGGTATCCACAGCATTGAGCTGCTCAACAAATGACAGGATATCGGACAAATTACGTGCATAGAGTTCGTTTTCACTTTCCTCCACACCCAAACGCGCAAGGTGAGCGATCTTTCTGACAGCCTCTGTATCCAACGACATGGTACTGATCTCGATTTACCGGTTCCGGGAGACGCGAAAGGTAGCACAACTGACCGGTCTGTTGCATGAATCTCCAATTCATTCACGCAATAGACGGGTTATTCGCTTGCCCAAAATCTCCCTCGTTGTTAGATTACAGGCCTTTAAATAATGCCAGGGATACAACCCTCCATGTTCAGAACCCTGATGGGGATGTTCTCCAACGATTTATCCATTGATCTGGGTACCGCCAATACCCTGATCTATGTGCGCGGCCAGGGTGTCGTGCTCGATGAACCCTCGGTGGTCGCCATTCGTCAGGATCGCGGCCCCGGTGGACCTAAAAGCATTTCTGCGGTGGGTGCCGAGGCGAAGGCCATGCTCGGGCGTACTCCGGGCAATATCACCGCGATTCGACCGTTGAAAGAAGGCGTGATTGCTGATTTCACCGTCACCGAAAAGATGCTGCAGCATTTTATCCATAAAGTGCATGAAGCGCGTTTTTTCCGTCCCAGCCCGCGGGTACTGATCTGCGTGCCCTGCGGATCCACCCAGGTCGAACGCCGCGCCATCAAGGAGTCGGCGGCGGGCGCAGGTGCGCGCGAAGTGTATCTGATTGAAGAACCCATGGCCGCGGCCATCGGTGCCGGCATGCCGGTTGACGAGGCGCGCGGCTCCATGGTGCTGGATATCGGCGGTGGCACCTCGGAAGTCGCAGTCATTTCTCTTAATGGTATTGTCTATTCGTCATCAGTACGCATTGGTGGGGATCGCTTCGATGAAGCCATCGTCAATTATGTGCGCCGGAATTATGGCACTTTGATCGGCGAGTCCACCTCCGAACGCATCAAGAAGGAAATCGGCTCCGCCTACCCGGGCGCCGAGATGAAAGAACTCGAAGTCAAAGGTCGTAACCTCGCCCAGGGTGTACCACGCAGCTTCACCTTGAACAGCAACGAAATTCTGGAGGCGCTGCAGGAACCGCTGGCCGGCATCGTTGGCGCCGTCAAGACCGCCCTGGAACAAACACCACCGGAACTGGGCGCCGATGTCGCAGAACGCGGCATCGTTCTCACCGGCGGGGGTGCGCTGCTCAGAGATCTGGATCGTCTGATCATGGAAGAGACTGGTTTACCGGTTGTCGTTGCCGATGACCCGCTGACCTGCGTGGCGCGTGGTGGCGGACGCGCGCTGGAATTGCTCGACGAGCGGGGCGGCGATGTGTTTGCCGTCGAGTAACATCCACGAGATACCGCTATTAAGCAGATTTTTACAGCCGGCCCACCGCTGTTCGCCCGTTTGGTGGGCCTGGTACTGCTTTCCATCGGATTTATGACCGTTGATCACCGCGAGCACCATCTCGACAGCGTACGGGGTGGGCTGTCGGTGCTGGTGTATCCGCTGCAATGGCTCGTTGATCTGCCCGGCTCGACCAGTGAATGGTTCCGTGAATCGCTGTCCACCCGGCGTGAACTGCAGGAAGAAAATGCCAGCCTTCGTACCCAGCAGCTGCTACTGAATACCCAGCTGCAAAAACTGGAATCCCTGGAAGCCGAAAACAGGCGCCTGCGGGCGCTGCTCGATTCATCCTTCCAGGTCGGCAAACGTCCCATGCTGATTGCCGGACTGCTTTCCGTGGATATGGATCCCTACCGCCATCAGATTGAACTCAACAAAGGCACACTCGACCACCTCTTCGAAGGTCAACCGCTGCTGGACAGCCAGGGCGTGATGGGACAGCTCATCCATGTTGGCCCCTTTACCGCCACCGCCATGCTGATCACTGACCCCAGCCACGCCATCCCGGTGCAGGTTAATCGCAACGGCCTGCGTACCATCGCGCTGGGCACCGGCGCCATCGACCGCCTTGAACTGCCCCATATACCCGACAATGCGGACATTCGAGTGGGTGATCTGCTGGTTACTTCGGGGCTTGGTGGGCGCTTCCCACCCGGATACCCGGTCGCCGAGGTCATTGACGTGGAACAGGATCCGGGGCGTGCTTTTTCACACGTGACGGCGCGTCCGCGGGCGCTGCTGGATCGTAGCCGCGAAGTGTTAGTGGTCTGGCCACCGGAATTGGAGGGCCCTCCTCGCCCGCCGCCAGCCTCGACAGCGGACGAACCCGCCAACAGCGACACATGAATCTGACCCGGCACCACGGCGGCACACTCATTCTGCTGACCTTCGCTATCGCGATGTTGCTGACTATTATTCCGTTGTCCGACAGTTTTCGTGCCCTGCGACCGGACTGGGTGGCCCTGACACTGATTTTCTGGTGCCTGGCTTTACCCTACCGGGTCAGTGTCGGTTCCGGCTTTGTCGCCGGGCTGCTTCTGGATGTGCTGACCGGCACCCTGCTGGGACAACACGCCCTGGCACTCAGCCTGATCGCCTACGTGTGCGTGCGACTGCATCAGCGCATTCGCATTTATCCCATTTGGCAACAGGCACTTACGGTATTGGTTCTGCTGATTTTGCACCAGTTGGTAACCTTGTGGATAGACAGCATCATTGGCCGTCCATCACGCCCGCCGAGCTATTGGCTGCAATCCCTGGTCAGCGCGGCACTATGGCCGCTGGTATACCGCCTGATGACAACCTTGCGTATCAATTTCTCGGTGCAGTAATTCATGCCGGTACGGGTCACCATCAAGGATTACCTGTTCGAGAGCCACCTGTTCATGCAGCGTTCGGTTCAGGCACTGATATTTGCGGCCGTGTTGGTCGCCGTTCTCATCGGCCGACTGGTGCATCTGCAGGTACTGGCTCATGAACATTACATTACACTGTCCGATGACAACCGCATCAAGATCCTGCCACAACCGCCCAATCGCGGCCTGATTTTTGACCGCAACGGTTTAATCCTGGCAGACAACCTGCCATCCTACCGTCTGGAACTTACCCTGGAACAGATTCGCGACATCGACGCCACGCTGGATGCCCTGTCGAAACTGGTCAACATCCGTGATGTGGACCGCAAACGCTTTGAAAAACTGCGCCAGCGCACGCCGGTGTTCAAACCGGTGGCATTGCGCTTTCATCTCAGCGACGACGAAGTCGCGCGATTCGCCATCAATCGTCACCGTTTCCCGGGCGTGGATATTGTCGCCGGTCTTTCCCGGCACTATCCGCACGGTCCGCTGGCAGTCCACGCTCTGGGTTATGTCGGGCGCATTGACGAGCGTGATCTGCAGCGGATTGACGCATCCGACTACAGTGGCACCACGCATATCGGCAAAGTGGGTATTGAAAGAACTTACGAAGACGTTCTGCACGGTACGGTCGGTTACCGGCAGGTGGAAACCAACGCCGAAGGGCGTATTTTGCGCACCCTGGTTCGCACCCCGCCGGTACCGGGTGAAAACCTGTACCTGACCGTGGATGCAGAACTACAGAGTGTCGCCGAACAGGCTTTCGAAGGAAAATCCGGTGCCGCCATCGCCATCGACCCGAATAACGGCGACATACTGGCATTTGTCAGCCAGCCCACTTACGACCCCAACCTGTTCGTCAACGGCATTGATACCGAAACCTACCAGGCACTGCGCGACGACGATAAACAACCCCTGTTCAACCGCGCCTTGCGCGGCCAGTATCCGCCCGGTTCCACGCTTAAACCCTTTGTTGCCCTGGGCGGCCTTGAACAGGGCATCACCAGCGAGCACGCGGATACCTACTGCCCCGGTTTTTATCGACTGCCCGGCAAGGCACGTAAGTACCGGGACTGGAAACGCGGCGGACACGGCACTGTCGATTTAAGCATTGCCATTGCCCAGTCCTGTGATGTGTATTTTTATGACCTCGCCCTGTCTATGGGGATCGACCGTTTGCACGGTTTCCTGTCACTGTTCGGCTTTGGCGAACGTACCGGCCTCGATATCACCGGCGAATTGCCGGGCTTGCTGCCCTCCCGGCAATGGAAACGTGCGGCCCGCAACCTGCCCTGGTTCCCGGGCGAAACCCTGATCGCCGGCATCGGCCAGGGATTCATGCTGACCACACCGATTCAACTGGCCAGCGCCACGGCAACCCTGTCAAAATTCGGTCGGCATTTAAAACCGCACATTGTCGCCTCAACCCAGCAATACGACGACATCGAGCTGACGCCTGTGCCGGTTGAACCGCTGGCGGATACCCCCGTTGAAGACCTGCATCACTGGACCATCGTGATTAACGCCATGCGCGAAGTCGTGCATGGGAAACGCGGTACAGCCCGAAAAATCGGCGAGGATAGTAAATTCGAATTTGCCGGTAAAACCGGGACGGCGCAGGTCTTCGGCCTCAAGCAAGAGGAAAAATACGAAGCCGATAAACTGGCTGAAGAACTGCACGACCACTCCCTGTTTATTGCCTTTGCACCGGTCGATAAACCACGTATTGCCGTTGCCGTCGTGATTGAACACGGTGGCAGTGGCAGCGCCGTGGCGGCCCCCATAGCGCGCATCATTCTTGACCAGTACCTGGTGGAAAAACCCTCGTGAGCACACTACTCGACACCAGCCGTGAAGATGCCAGCAAGCGTGACTGGCAGCATATCCTGCACTTTGACGCGGCGTTGCTGTTTGGCCTGCTGGCAATCTCGGCGCTGGGACTGTTTGTGCTGTACAGCTCGGCCGGTGGCGACCAGCAACTGGTGACCCGCCAGATTGTTCGCCTGGGCATTGCCTTTGGTGGCATGGTAGTCGTTGCCCAACTGCGGCCTCAATGGCTGCAACGCTGGACGCCCTGGCTGTACGGACTCGGGCTGACGCTGCTGATCGCCGTGCTGGTGGTGGGCGATGTCGGCAAAGGTGCACAACGCTGGCTGGACCTGGGTTTCGTTCGTTTCCAGCCTTCCGAAATGATGAAGCTTGCGGTGCCCATGATGGTGGCCTGGTACCTGTCCGACAAGCGTCTGCCACCCACCTATATGAGACTGCTCATCGCCGGTACCCTGATTGTGACGCCGGTTTTACTGATTGCCGTACAGCCCGACCTCGGTACTTCGCTGTTGATTGCCAGTGCAGGTTTTTTTGCCCTGTTCCTGGCCGGCCTGTCGTGGAAACTGTTGGGCGGTCTCGGCCTGCTGGCTACCGCGGGTGCCCCGGTGCTTTGGCATTTCATGCACGACTATCAACGCCAGCGTGTCATTACCTTCCTCGATCCGGAACAGGACCCGTTGGGCACCGGTTACCACATCATTCAGTCGAAAATCGCTATCGGTTCCGGCGGCCTGTTTGGCAAGGGCTGGCTGAACGGCACACAGGCCCACCTGGAATTCCTGCCCGAACGTTCCACCGATTTTATTTTTGCTGTGCTGGGTGAAGAATTCGGCCTGTTCGGCATCGGTGTGATCGTGGTGATTTACAGCTTCATTATTGTTCGCAGTCTGTACATCGCCGCCCAGGCCCAGGATACCTACGGGCGTCTGCTCGGCGGTAGCCTGGCGATGACATTTTTCATATATTTTATTGTTAATACCGGTATGGTAACGGGTCTGTTACCGGTCGTGGGCCTGCCGCTTCCCCTGGTCAGTTACGGAGGCACATCGATGGTGACCCTGATGGCCGGTTTCGGTATCCTCATGTCCATACATACACACAGAAAACTGCTAGCTACTTAAGGACGTCACGTGTTTCAGAAAAAACATCTAGGTACATTGTTCGCGAGCCTGTTGGGGACACTGGCCGCCGGCCCGGGTTGCGCGGGAGACTTTCAGGATAACGCGGACACTCAGGCGTTCATCAAAGAAATGGAACAGCGCCACCAGTTCGACCGTAAGGAACTGGAAGCTCTGTTTGAGCAGGCGAAGAAACGCGACGATATACTCGAGGCCATTTCCCGGCCGGCTGAAAAAACCAAACCCTGGTATGAATACCGCAATATATTTCTTAAGCCCAAGCGGATTGACGGTGGCGTCAGCTTCTGGAAAAACAATGCGGATATCCTGAAAAGAGCGGAACAGGCCTATGGCGTGGACGCAGCTATCATAGTCGCAATCATTGGCGTAGAGACCCGGTATGGTGCCAATACCGGCTCCTACCGGGTCATTGATGCACTATCCACTCTGGCTTTCGAATACCCGCCGCGCAGCAAGTTTTTTCGTTCGGAGTTGGAGCAGTTCCTGATTCTTGCGCGGGAAGAAGACGTCGACGTAGCCAGGGCTAAGGGTTCCTACGCCGGTGCCATGGGCTATGGTCAGTTTATTCCATCCAGTTATCGCGCTTATGCGGTGGATTTCAGCGAAGATGGTAAACGCGACCTGTGGAAAAATATGGACGACATCATCGGCAGTGTCGCCAACTATTTTCACCGGCACGGGTGGAAATTAGGTGAACCCGTCGCCAGCAGGGTGAACAGCGCTTCTCCCGTCGCAAAGTCCCAGATATCGGAAAACATCAAACCCGGCAAGAAAACAGCGGGGGATTTTGCCAAGGCGGGGATTACCACTGACCCACGCCTGCCCGTGGATCAGGCGGTGGCGTTGTTGGAATTTGAACAGCGTAATGGTCCGGAATTCTGGCTGACAGCGAAGAACTTTTACGTCATTACACGCTATAATAGAAGCCCGCTGTACGCGATGGCGGTCTATCAACTGAGCAAAGCGATACAGGATGCCTATCAGAAAAGCCGGTCCTAGCAGCATGAGATCGGGGAAAGTCATATTGACCGTGCTGTGCATCACCGCGCTGCTGACGGCCTGCTCGACCAGCCAGAAGCACAGCAGTAGCAGTCGCTATGCACAAGCGCAGGACAGCGCACCTGATCGTGCCATCGACCTCGCCGCTGTCGAAGATGCCATCCCGCGCGCCGAACCCAAAAGCCGCTATGGCAACCCGGCCTCTTACGTGGTGTTTGGCAAGCGCTATCACACCCTTGCCAGCAGCAAGGATTACAGTGATCGCGGCATCGCTTCCTGGTACGGCACCAAGTTCCACGGTCACCGCACGTCCAGCGGCGAACCCTACGACATGTACCAGATGTCGGCGGCACACAAAACACTGCCATTACCCACCTATGCGCGCGTTACCAACCTGGGCAACGGCAAGAGCGTGATTGTCAAAATCAACGACCGTGGGCCGTTTCACGACAACCGCATCATTGACCTGTCCTATGCCGCGGCCTCCAGACTGGACATTCTCGGTAAGGGAACCGGACTGGTGGAAGTACAGACCATCGACCCGCACTCACACAACCCGGAACCGGCCAAACGTACAGTATTGGCCAGCAAGCCCAAAGTCGCCGGTATACAGCCAGTTGACAACGTCGAACATAAAAACACTGAATATAAACCCTCCCTGTATCTGCAGATCGGAGCCTTTCTCAGCCGCGGCAATGCGGAACGCCTGAAGACCCGGCTGAGCTCGACCGAGCTGCCGGGCACGCTGCAGATCAGCGAAGGTCTGTCCGGGCAGAAACCCATCTACCGGGTTCGTATAGGCCCCCTGGCGAGTGTCGAAAGCGCTGATAAACTTACGCAATTTCTCGCTGAGCAGGGTATCGAATCACCCAGAGTGGTTATTGACTGATTCAATCTGCATTGAAAATCCCTGTGCACGCGCCGACAATGCGGCGCTTGATTAAAAGACATCCAGACCTATGAAAAGAATCCAATCGTTATTCTCTTTGTTCCTCGTTTTCAGTTTGATGATCAGCGCCTGGAGCCAGGCCGCCACACCGGTGCCCAAAGCACCCGCTATTGGCGCAAAAAGTTACTTGCTGCAGGATTTCCACAGCGGTCAGTCGATAGCGGAGAAAGATGCCGACCAGCCGATGGAACCGGCCAGCATAACCAAGTTGATGACAGCTTATGTGGTTTTCACGGAAATCCGTAACGGCTCCCTGGCGTTGTCTGACAAGGTCCGCATCAGCGAAAAAGCCTGGCGCACAGAGGGCTCGCGCATGTTCGTGGAGGTCAACACCCTGGTCAATGTTGCCGATCTCTTAAAGGGCGTGATCATTCAGTCCGGCAATGATGCAACCGTCGCGCTGGCGGAACATATCGCCGGCACAGAACAGAGCTTTGCCGCGCTGATGAATCACCACGCCAAAGAGCTTGGCCTCACGCACAGCAATTTCATGAACAGCACCGGGCTGCCGGACAAGGAGCACTACACAACAGCGCACGACATCGCGCGTATCGCACATGCCCTGATTGATGAGTTTCCCGAATACTACCAGTGGTACTCGGAACGCGAGTTCACCTACAACGACATCACGCAATACAACCGCAATAAACTCTTGTGGCGCGACGAGTCCGTGGACGGAGTAAAAACCGGACATACTGATTCAGCCGGTTATTGCCTGGTGACCTCAGCCAAACGTGATGGCATGCGTCTGATCAGTGTAGTACTGGGTACCAAGAGCGAGGAAACCCGCGCCGACGCCACCCAGTCCCTGCTCAATTACGGCTTCCGCTTTTTTGAAACCCACAAACTGTACGATGCCGACAACAAGCTCACCACTGCACGGGTATGGAAAGGTGCCACAGAGTCCGTTGACTTAGGGCTGGATAAAACCCTGTACGTGACCATCGCCCGCGGCGAATACAAAAACCTCGATGCCGCCATGCAACTGCAGGATCAAATCATCGCCCCGGTCTCCCAGGGACAGGCCCTGGGGCATGTAGTGGTGCGGCTCGCCGACAAACTCGTCTCCGAAAAAGACCTGGTTGCGCTGCAGGCGGTGGATGAAGGCACCTTCTGGCAACGCATCGTTGATGAAGCCATGCTGTATTTTGAATAGGAGAACACCGGACCTGCAGAACAAACGCCCTATGTCCACTGTCTACCTGAACGGAAAATTCATCCCCATCGAAGACGCCCTTATCCCCGTCACTGACCGTGGATTTCTGTTTGGCGACGGGGTATACGAGGTCATCCCGGCCTATGGCGGGCGGCTTTTCCGGCTTTCGCATCATTTACAAAGACTGCAAAACAGCCTGGACGGCATTCGCCTCGACAATCCACACAGCGACGGTGAATGGAAAGCAATCCTCGATACCTTACTGGAACACAACCGCGGACTGGCCGGGGGCGATAACGATCAGTCGGTTTATCTGCAGGTGACACGGGGAAGCGCTGCAAAACGCGACCACAGTTTTCCGGAAAACGTCATACCGACTGTTTTTGCTGCCAGTAACCCCATCGCCGACCCTGACCCTGCAGTGACAGAACAAGGTGTCGCAGCGATTACGCTCGATGATATACGCTGGCAGTACTGCGATATCAAGGCCGTCACCCTGTTGCCCAATGTATTACTGCGGCAGCAGGCTGTTGACCGGAATGCCATGGAAGCCATACTGATTCGCAATGGCCTGGTTATTGAAGGATCAGCCAGCAACGTCTTTGCCGTCAAGGATGGCAACATTCTTACACCGGCCAAAGGGCCACAAATGCTACCCGGCATCACCCGCGACCTGGTTCTGGAACTCGCCGAACAACACAGGCTGCCCTGTCAGGAAACCGATATCAGCGAAGACAGGCTTCGGGAAGCCGATGAAATCTGGATAACCAGCTCCACCCGTGAAATCATCCCGGTCACGGTACTGGACGAGAAAGCGGTCGGCCAGGGGTCACCGGGGCCGCTGTGGAAAACCATGATCGGATGTTACCGGACTTATAAGGAATCCGTCCGCAACGGCACCACCGAGTAGCGGTTTAGCCGAAGGGCTGCGCTTCTACTCAAAAATCCCTTGCAAATACCAGTGCCGTTCACCAGTGAGTTCGCGATAAATCCAGTAACACGAACCGGAAGGATTTATGGCGACAAAATAGTCACGTGCTACATCCCGTCCATCCCACCATCCGGATTCGATACGTTCGCAGCCAGGTTGCAGTTTGAGCTCACCTTGCAAGCGCGGCCGTCCGCTGCGGGTTTTGAGCTGTCGTGGCACGGCTAGCAGCCATAGCGGTCTCTGCTGACCGTTGCTGTCTTTCCGGCTGTGACCAGGTTCATTGTGGCACCAGGCATATTCGGGCCTGTGTTCAGCGACAGCACTGAGTCCTTGTACGGCCTGGTCGCCCAGTCGCGCGCGTAAACGATCGAGCAAATCCACCCCACCTCGCACATCAGTTTTATCGAACATATCCAGCGACTGTGCCTCGATTTTTACAATGTGTTCTGCACGAAGTTCGACTGCGATAACGGCTTCCTGCAAGCCTAATCGTTCCAGGCGTTCACGTAACAGGACGGTGAATTGCTCCGCATCCCTGCTCTCCTTGTGCATACCTATACGCAAGGATGTGTAGCGCCCTTGTCGATGCCATAAAGTGATATCGAATGTCTGCACCCCTGCACCCAGGCCCTGTAACCAGCCGCACAGTTCCAGCACCAGTCTTTGCAAGACAAACAGCAATACCTGTGCGTGTTCCGCTTCTGACGGCAGCTGCAGACGGTGTTTAAATTGTGTGGGTGGTTGGTACAGGGTTTGTGGATCCGGGTGGCGGCCGAGCATGCGATCCAGATAAAGCAGGCTTTGCTGACCCAGTCGGCGCACCAGTCCGTCACGCGGCAGTCGTAACACATCACCCAGCCGGCGCACACCCATGCCATCCATACAGTCCAGCAATGTCTGCTCCCAGTCCAGTACGGAGATGGGCAGAGGAGCCAGGGCCGCTGCCAACTGATGCGGTTCTTCGACCATTTGTTCACGCTGACAGCGGGCCAGGCTCAATGCAGCCAGCGGTGTCGGTGCGCCGGCAAGCCGAACCTGATAGCCCAGTTCTGCAAGCCCTGCGCGTAGTGTCTTGAGTAAGGCAATACGCCCGCCAAACAAGGCCAGACTGCCCTGCACTTCGAGTAACAACGCACAAGGCGGGTAGAGACTGACCTGGGAACTGAATTGATAGGTCCAGGCGGCAAGACTGTGCAATGCTGCCTGCTCAGCCTTGTGATCCCTGGGCTGGATAATCAGGTCATGGGCCAGCGCTCGCGCGGCCGCAACCGGCATGCCAGGGCAGATGCCATAGCCTTGTGCGGCTTCATTACACAACAACACACTGGCTCGCCGTCCCTCGTCACTGACGGCCAGTGGCTGCCCTTTATTGCCACTGCGAGCGAAAATTTCCAGTGGCAGTTGTGGCACGCGAATGCAAAGCCAGTGGACCATGTGCCTGCAGGGAAGTATCTAGGAGCCTGTTAACACCATGAAAGCGGCAGCGTTGCCGCCCAGCCTCCACGGCGTTTGAGGATGGAGACCGACAGGCTGCCATCGATTCCGGGGGCCAACTGAATGCGTAATGCCGCCGCTGATGGCCGCTGTGCAAAGCGCCGGGGGCGAAACAGGACACCCAGGGCATCACCGGCTTCGGCCGCCAGTTGCAGGCGCCGCAATATGACCTTGTCGTCCAGCGTCGGCCAGGCCAGAACGGCGGCACAGTTTCCGGAACGCAGACTTTGCTCCACTGCCCATAAACCATCCTGCTGCGCCCTGGGATGCACCAGTAATATGCGGGACAAATCGATGCCGGCATTGACCAGGGCGGGGGCATAGGGGATATGCGGAGGTGCCACCCAACATATCCAGCGGTCACCCCGACTGAGTCGTGCCAGCGCCGGCATCAGCAGACGCAGTGCACCAATACCCTGGTGAGGCATCATGATTTCGGTTAAGGCGCCCTGCGGCCAACCGCCGCCCGGCAACAGTTCGTCCAGCCCGGAGAACCCGCTGGGCACGGCCTTAACGGCGGCGCTGAGTCGGCCACCGCGCCAGATATCCGTACCTTGTAACAGAGCGTCGAGATTCATAGCGACTGGTTACGGAGAATCCCTACGCCCAAACCTTCGATAACCAGCGGTTGTTTCCGCAAGTCGACACGAATGGGTTCGAAGTCTTCGTTTTCGGGCAGCAGGTAAACAATGGAGCCTCGGCGGCGGAAACGTTTAACGGTTACTTCATCGTCCAGGCGCGCTACCACAATCTGGCCATTCTGCGCCTGCCGGCTACGGTGTACGGCCAGCAGATCGCCGTCCATAATGCCGATATCGCGCATACTCATGCCGCGTACCCGCAGCAGGTAATGCGCCCGCGGGTGAAACAGTGCCGGATCGACGGGGTAATGGTCTTCGACATGTTCTTCGGCCAGGATCGGCTCACCGGCCGCCACCCGACCCACCACCGGGATGCCCTGTTCCTGCTCGGCATCCAGCAGGCGGATACCGCGTGAAGAGCCCGGCAACAATTCAATAGCACCCTTGCGTTCCAGCGCCCGCAGATGCTCCTCGGCCGCGTTGGGTGAGCGAAAACCAAAGGCCTCGGCAATTTCCATGCGGGTCGGCGGATAGCCTTCGTCGTAGATATATTCCCGGATCAGGGCCAGGATTTCCGCCTGCCGTGGAGTCAGTTCTTCCATTGCGCCACCTGCTGTAATTTTATCCAGTGTACTGGAATTATATACAGGCATTCTCCGGATGCAAGTTTTCTATGCCGGCATCCCCTTGCTGCGGCCGAGGGCACCAATCTGGAAGCAAGTGCTTTTCCAGACCAACGGCTAAGACTATCATTAGCCACTGACCGCTCACCGCCGAAACCCGATGACCCCGAAAAGTTCTTCTATCACCCGTCACTCTACCCATGCAGTCGCTGTAGGCCCGGTATTGGTGGGGGGAGATGCGCCCATCGTGGTGCAATCAATGACCAATACCGATACCGCCGATATCGATGCGACGACCCGCCAGGTGGCTCAACTGGCGCAGGCGGGTTCCGAGCTGGTCCGCATCACCGTCAACAGCGAAGAGGCCGCCAGGGCCGTGCCGGCGATCCGCGAAAAGCTGGATGACATGGGAGTGGCTACGCCATTAATCGGCGACTTCCATTTCAACGGTCATAAACTGTTGGGTAACAACCCGGCCTGCGCGCAAGCGCTGGCCAAGTACCGCATCAATCCGGGTAATGTCGGCCGTGGTAAAAAACGCGATGAACAGTTTGCCACCATGATCGAAACCGCCTGCCGTTATGACAAACCGGTACGCATCGGCGTTAACTGGGGCAGCCTCGACCAGGAACTGGTGGTGCGTTTAATGGACGAAAACATCAAAAGCGCTGAGCCCAAAGACTCGCAGGACGTTATTCACCAGGCGATGGTGACGTCGGCCCTGGAAAACGCGCAGCGTGCTGAATCACTGGGTCTGACTTCCGACAGCATCATTCTGTCCGTCAAGATGAGCGGCGTGCAGGATTTGATTGCGGTATACCAGGCGCTGGCGGAACGTTGCCAGTACGCCCTGCACCTGGGCCTGACCGAAGCCGGCATGGGCGCCAAAGGTATTGTCGCCTCCACCGCCGCCCTGGCGGTGTTGTTGCAACAGGGTATCGGGGACACCATTCGTATTTCGCTGACACCGGAACCCGGCGGCAGCCGAAGTCAGGAAGTACGGGTTGCCCAGGAGATCCTGCAATCGATGGGACTGCGTTCCTTTACACCCAGCGTGATCGCCTGCCCGGGCTGCGGCCGTACCTCCAGCGATTATTTCCAGAAACTGGCTCAGGACATTCAAAGCTATCTGCGCGAACAGATGCCAGCCTGGCATAAGCAATACCCCGGCGTAGAAGAGATGACCGTTGCAGTTATGGGTTGTGTAGTCAACGGTCCGGGTGAAAGCAAACACGCCAACATCGGCATCAGTCTGCCGGGTACCGGTGAACGACCGGTAGCTCCTGTGTATGTGGACGGTGACAAAACGGTTACTTTGAAGGGCGATCACATCGCCGAACAATTCCAGCAACTGGTGGATGAGTACGTAGCCGCAAGGTATGGGCAAACTGGTGAAGGGAAAGCCCACTGAGGGCTCGAAGCCCACCCTCTACGCTATGTTACTAATGAGTACAGGCTTGCTCTATAAAGACAAACACATGAAAGAAACATTGAAGCCAGGCATTAAATACGAACACAATTTTCTGCTTCCGCCATCAAAAACTGTACCTTATCTATACCCGGAGTCTGAAGAATTCGTTGCGATGCCAGAAGTATTCGCTACTGGGTTCTTGGTGGGTTTCCTGGAATGGAGCTGTATCAAGGCAATCAAACCCCATCTTGATTGGCCAAACGAACAAACTGTTGGTACACACATTGATATCAGCCATGAGGCGGCCACGCCACCTGGCTTGGAAGTCACAGCTTCCATTGAGTTAGTCGAAGTCGATGGAAGAAAGCTTGTGTTCTCAGTAGAGGCACACGACGACGTAGACTTGATATCAAAAGGACGCCATGAACGTTTCGTTATTAACAAAGCCAAATTCGATGCTAAAGTCAACGAGAAGAAAAAGGTCGCGCATAACGAATAAGGTTGGATTGTGTGAGGAACGAACCACAATCTGAAGCGTTTGTTGGGCAAGCCCGTTGGTTTCGAAGGGGGTGGCACTTTATAGATAATATCTTTTCGCTCTCACTGGGTCAGAGGATTAGCGGCACTCCAGTGATGGCGTAATGGCTGTATTCAAAGTGTATATCCGGCTTTTCTCAGTGCAGCGCCAAGCCGGCCTTCGCTGAAGCCGTTGAGCCGCTGTTCTCCAACAAGGATGATTGGCACCCCGCTGCCCCCGAGTTTTTTATAATCCCGCTGGCCTTTATTTGAATTTTCAACATCGTATTCCGTAAACGCAACACCCCTGCTTCTGAACCAGGCTTTCGCCTTTTTACAATACCCGCAACGGCTGGTGGTATAAATCACAACCTTTTCCCTCGCGGCTTTATGCACATTCTCCCGCCCCTCCACTGCGCTACCTTTATAGGTATTGACGCGCACAGAAATCTGTTGCGCACTGGACGGATCTGGCGGCTGGTCTCCAATATGTACCCGGCCGTTTGCATCCTTCCACTTGTAGATTGTCCCGGCCATCGATCCCGGCATACACACAAGCATGGCGGCCAATCCCAGGCAGATAACACGGGTCTTCATTTTTACCCCTCTTCGTGAAGCGTCAGTTACTGTTGCCCGGTATTCGACACAAACAGGGGCCTACTTGAGGCGGCGGCGGTGAAATCAGATCAATGACAATGTGGGTTGTGCTTGCTGCTCCCGCGCTCTATGGTCGAAAATCCGGCACAATTCAGTGAGTTCGTGATGACCCTGCACCCGGAGTCGAATGCTGTCAGCCTGCCATTCGAGCCAGTGTTTCTGCTCGAAATCACGCAGGCACTTAGTCTCATAGGCGAAAAACCTTTTAAATTGAATACCCCATTTTTCTTCGATAGCTGCGACGCGGATACAGGAAGCGGCCAGAATCATGCCCATGATTTCACGCCGCAGCACATCGTCCGCTTCCAGTTCCATACCACGCACCACGGGGATTTTCCGCTGATTCAGTAATGCCTGATAGGTGTCCCAGTGTGATTCATTCGCCGCGTAGAACTCCCCCACCGCCGATAAAGCCCCGGGTCCGATGCCAATTACATCGGGGTTAGGCATAACCGTAAAACCAAGCAACGACCAATGCAGCGTTCCGGCAGCCTTCGCCTGCAAGAAAAAATCATCCGTGCGTAAAAACCAGTCAAGGCCGATATTCTGATAGCCGATTGAGGACAGGATCCGGGTTAATGACTGGTATCGGTTGTCGTGATCACATTTCAACCGAACCCGGTCCGGACAATGCTCAGCCAGAAAGCGCTCCATCATCTGTATCGGTGTGAATACATGCTGCTCGTTAAGACTCAAATCCACCACGATTTGCCGGATACCTAACTGACGTGCCTGTTTGATCGCCACACCCAGTTTATCCAGCGCATTCCCCGCATCCGCATGATCCGAAAACTTAAACCGCACGCTACTGAATCCGAGGATACGCAACAGTCGCAGACGAGCCTGTGGAGGCATCACAAAACCCATACAGGCACACCAGTTGGCTATGCCACTTTGATTGACTGAAAAGAATTCCTGAACAACCGCGACCAGCCGGTAAAGCTGATCGTCAGTCCATTCAGTAGAAATGGAACCGGAACAGACGAATTGTTGTACAGGCCGGTCCGAGTCGAACAACGCTCCCTGCAGGGACAACTCGCATTCGATCGCATTTAATCTGCGCGAGGAGGATATGTCCGCACCTCGAACCGGCGGCGAATCGCCTCCACAGGAATCCTGGATGTACAGCGCCAGTGGCGCCGGCAGCGGATCACCATTACTTTGTTCTATCCAGCTGCAATAATCCTCGGCACTATAGTCACTGCTGAACAACGCCACCCCCGGATACAAACCGTAGGATTTTTCCACGACATCAGGAACGGCAAGCGCTGAACACTTTGTATCGATGGAAGAGAACATGACTCGTTATCTGCTAAGCAACGGCAGATATATTAGACAGGAAACCCGGCGGATACTTTGATTCAGATCAACAGCCCGCAGAAATCGCCTCCATCCACTTTCTTCAGCATGCACCTGAAGATACAACGACCCTGCCGAAGGACGGATAGAGTCATTCTGTCGGAATCCCCGATTATTTGTCGGGAAATCTTACAGAAACAGCGAAGGCGAAACAGAGGGTTTATGCCCTAACATCTTGTTTTGTAATATCTTGCACACAGATCGCACGAACCTTGCATGTCGTAAACCAGAGCAACTGTTAAAAGTTGCCTCAATAACAATAAACCTGGAAGCCCCGGTCACTGGGGCAATAATTGGGTAGGGGAAAATCACTATGAAATACACTGCCATGACGCTGGGCGCTACACTGTTTCTGATCAGCTTTGCACCGTTTGCCGCTGAAACCATCATATTAATCGCACTTAATTTCGGGCCACCGCCTCTATTACACCCCTGAACCGTTCGTAGTGCGGTCAGGAACGCCGGGGTAGTCCAACGGATGCAAAAACCGCTATTGGGGTACCCGCGGCTTGTGCTGTCGCTGATTTGCAGCTTGTTACTGAGCCCTGCGGTCTCAGCTGAACAGCACCTGAATGCACCGCTATCCTTTTCCGAGCTCAATCGGCTCGCTATGGCGGTCAGTGACGCTCCGACACCCGTGCGGGTGGATTTCGCCGTGGCTGCCATCTCAGAGATGGTAATAGCCCATCGCAACGAAGCAGACCGCGCACGGCAGGATGCGCGCCACAACATAGCAGGTCGAAGCCCGGCGCGCTGGGCACTTGCGGTGGACGCCTACGCGGCAGATCTGACGGTGGTTGTAAACAGCGTGACAACTGACACACCCGTCGGAATCGAAATCGGCCCGGAAAACAGCGTCGCTTTGAACATCGATGGTAAACCCGTCATGGTGAGCTTCCCGAAAACACTGCAACAGGCTGTCTTCGAGCAGCGGGTGATTGAACGTTTCTGTAATCTCTACCGGTGTGAGGACCTGATCGCTGAGTATCACCGCACGGACCAGTCGCCGCGGGTTAAGAATTCACCCCCGCTCTGGAGTTTCAGCGAACAGGCAGGCCCGGTCTGCGCCACCGATGACGGCCTGGAGTTCCAGTTTCAAGACACGGTGAATCTCAGTCAAAAACGAAAAGCATGCGGCCAGATTGTCGCAGAACTGAACGCACTCGCCGAGCTTATCGCCAAAAACCTGTCGGGCGGAGTCCGCATTGACTGGAACAGGCTTGCCATCCGCCCCCTCGCGGGAGAGGACCAGCACCTGGTCGAGCTGGATGGCGAAGGCGGCTCTATCCGCATGCCCCTGCCGGCCCTTGCCGCAACAACGCAGCTCTTCATACTGGTACGTCCCTGGCTGGCGGCAAAGGTGAAAGGCGACGACGTCCGGCAGGTGGTGATAAACGCCGACCGCTTGATGGCTCCACTGCTCCCAGGCGCAGATAACAATTAAGCCATTGATTTAATGGTGGGTCGTATAGGATTCGAACCTATGACCAATTGGTTAAAAGCCAACTGCTCTACCAGCTGAGCTAACGACCCGTATGAGAGGCGGGCATGATACCGAACCAGCAAAAAATGACAAGTCTCTGACCAGTCTGGAAAACCCTATGGCGCCTGCAGCCGGCGCAACGCTTTCGGCAACAGGCGTTAATCCCGGTAACAGGTCGGGTCTTCGACCCCTGCTTCGGCAAACCCACGAGCGCGCAACCGGCAGGAATCACATCTGCCGCAGGCCCGTCCGGCTTCATCGGCCGTGTAGCAGGATACGGTCAATCCATAATCCACACCCAGGCGATTGCCGGTTTGAATGATGGCCGCTTTGCTCAATTCAATGAGCGGTGCGCGCACCTGAAAAGATCCACCCTCGACACCGGCACGGGTGGCGAGTTGACAGAGACCCTGAAAGGCTTTGATATATTCCGGCCGGCAATCCGGATATCCGGAATAGTCCACGGCATTGACACCAATGAACAGGTCCCAAGCGCCGAGCACTTCCGCCCAGCCCAGCGCCAGTGAAAGAAAAATGGTATTGCGAGCAGGGACATAGGTGACCGGAATGCCGTCAGCGGAGTGATCGGGGACTTCGATGGCGGAATCCGTCAAGGCGGAGCCACCAATGCTGGTCAGATCGAGCGGGATTATCTTGTGTTCCTCGGCCCGCAGTGATTCAGCAACCCGTCGCGCCGCAGCCAGCTCGGCACGATGGCGCTGACCGTAATCCAGGCTCAACGCGTAGCAGTGGTATCCCTCACTCCGCGCTATTGCCAGTGCGGTCGCCGAGTCCAGACCACCGGAGAGCAGAACCACGGCTTTAGCGTCCAGGCTCATTACCCCAGAGTATTTTGTGCAACTGAATCTGGAAACGAACCGGGAGGCGATCTTCGAGCAGCCAGTCAGCCAGTCGGCTGGCATTCTGTTGGCCGGCACTGGGAGAGAAAAGCACTTCACAACGCCCGGGCAAGTGGTATTCATCGAGTATCTGTCGCGCCCAGTCATAGTCGGCACGATCGCAGATAACAAACTTCACCTGATCACGGGGAGTCAGGCAGTCCAGATTCTGATAGCGGTTCTTGTCCAGCTCCCCGGAAGCGGGTGTTTTCAAATCCATGACCTTAGTGACGCGGGTATCCACCTGACTGACCTCCAGCGCCCCGCTGGTTTCCAGAGAAACCTGGTAACCGGCATCACACAGACGCGACAACAAGGGCAGACAGGCGGGCTGCGCCAGCGGCTCACCGCCGGTCACAGTCACATGCCGTACCTGGTAAGCAGCCACGCTGGCCACCACCGCGTTGGCTTCCATGTATTGACCGCCCCGGAACGCATATTCGGTATCACAGTACTGACAGCGTAACGGGCAACCGGTCAGGCGTACGAACACCGTGGGCAAACCCACCAGTGTCGATTCGCCCTGCAGGGAAAGAAAGATTTCGCTGATTCTCAGGCGCTCGCTGACAGCTGCCGGCACCTTTCGCGCCACGGGTTCCATAGCGTTATGGTAACACTATGCATTCGGTGCCTACTAAACCTGTCGGGATGGCTGAAAAGATTACCCACACCGGCGGCCCTAGGATTCGCTTACTGACTCGCTTTAACAGGAAAAGACACCATTATACTTAATGCCCTTCCCGCTTCATGCGATCGAGGCGCTCCTGCGCCAGTCTGGCGGTGGTGGTGCCGGGATAAGCCTGCACCACCTGGGCGAGCATCTCCCGTGCTTTTCCCCAGTCTTTGAGCTCGTACTGAATGTAACCGATTTTGAGTTTTGCATCGGCTATCTTGGTACTGTCGGGATATCCGTCGACCACCTTGCCAAACTCGCTGAGCGCCGGCTGAAACTTTCGCG
>Ga0114922_10000646_pt1 | contig 33546 bp, 21 predicted proteins | sample AartaG_FD_100975 | JGI IMG/M metagenome (GOLD analysis project Ga0114922, IMG submission 100975) | Deep subsurface microbial communities from Aarhus Bay to uncover new lineages of life (NeLLi) - Aarhus_00045 metaG | ecosystem: Environmental > Aquatic > Marine > Oceanic > Sediment | place... | reverse complement strand
TGCTCGTCCGTCAGTTCGTCTCTTCGCATGCGCCCTTCTCCGAAAGAGGACTGGGATTATCACCAGCCCTCGTACCGAAGACCAAAAGCGCATTACAAGGGTTTTTCAGACAGAGCCTAGCCCCGCCACCTGGTCGTGCCTTCCCGCCGGCCGTTGACGCTCACTCCAGGTGGGCGTATGCTCAGCACTCGATGCCGCGGCGCGGCAGAAACAGGAGACCATCGGCTCGGGGAGGTCGCGATGCATCGGCTATCGGGGAAGTCTGCTCTGCCAATCTGCCTGTTCATGGCCCTCCTCTGGTGCGCACAGTCACCGGGAGATGCTCAGGAACGTGCCGACACGGTGCTGCCGGCCGGGGTGAGCGTCGTCTGGGACCTGGACAAGGCCCACCGCGAGACAACGCCCACGCGCGAGCGCATCTGCATCAACGGCCTGTGGCGCTGGCAACCGGCAACGGCGATTGCGGACCAGGTCCCCGCCGAGAAATGGGGCTTCTGCAAGGTCCCTGGCGCATGGACTGACGTCACGCAGACCATCTACCCGCACCCTGACTGGCAGAACAGCGCCTTCAGGGACAGCACCATGGCCTGGTACCAGCGGGAGATAAGCATTCCGGCCAACTGGCAGGGGCGCCGCATAGCCCTCTACACAGAGTACCTCAACTCCTACGCCGTCGTCTGCATTGACGGCAGGAACATGGGCAGGATAGGTTTTCCAGGAGGAGCGGTCGATGTTACCGCCGCCTGTCAGCCTGGGCGGAAACATGTCCTATCCCTCGGCGTCAAAGCCCTGCCACTGGCCGAGGAAGTCGCCGTTTTCAACGACACCATGGCACCCGCGAGACGGCGAGGCCGGGTGGCTCGCAAGGGCCTGTGCGGCGACACCTTCCTGGTGAGTACGCCAGCCGGCGCCCACATTGGCAACGTCAAGGTGAACACGTCTGTGCAGAAATGGCAAATCGCCCTCGATGTGGCGCTCGCCGGCCTTGATCCGGACAAGCCCTATCGCCTGCAGGCTCTGATCACCGACAAAGAGCAGAAGGCGAAGGATTTCGTGAGTGCGCCCTTCAGCACTGATGACGTCGAAGATGGCCGGCTGGCTTTTTCGTCCCCCTGGAAACCCGACAGGCTCTGGGATATTCACACCCCACGGAACATGTACGACGTACACGTTTCACTGCTTGACGCTGCCGGCAAGGCACTGGACGTCTTCCGCCCGATACACTTCGGCTTCCGCGAATTCTGGATTGAGGGGCGCGACTTCTACCTCAACGGCTCCCGCATCCACTGTTTCGCCAGCCCCATCGACAACGCCCAGATGGGCGCCGCTTATTCCACGTACGAGGCCTGCCTTGAGACTCTGTCGCGTATGAAGGCCTACGGAGTCTACGCCGTGTACACCCATAACTACGGCTCCCAACCCGGTGCACACCTCAGCTTCGAAGGACTGATGAGCGCCGCAGACGATGTGGGAATGCTCGTCGCCGTCAGCCAGCCGCATTCCAGGCATTACACTTGGGACGAACCGGATGCGGAGAAGACCAACGGCTATCTTCGCCACGCCGAGTTCTACGTACGCATGGCGCAGAATCACCCGTCTGTCGTGATGTACTCCACCAATCACAATGCCATGGCCTACGCCGGCGCCTGGGACCCTGACCTCATGGACGGCAAACACAATGAGGAGGGCCAGCTTGCTCCGCGCGATGACTCGCGGGCCAGGAGCGGACTTAACGTCCAACACATACTCGAACGCCTGGACCCCACGCGCGTCGTCTATCACCATCATTCCGGCGCCCTGGGGAATATGTTCACCCTGAACCTCTACCTCGACTTCGTCCCGATCCGAGAGCGCTCCGACTGGTTCGAGCATTGGGCCACCGAAGGCGTGATCCCCCTCTTCCTCGTCGAATACGGTGTCCCGTGGGGCATCAATTGGACCATGTATCGCGGCTGGTACAAAGGTGTCCGAGCCTGGGGCAGCGCCCGCGCCGCCTACGAGTTCACCGAAGGGGAGTGGAACTCCCAGTTCCTCGGTGATATGGCCTTCGAACTGAACGAGCGGGACAAGCAGAACGTGCGCTGGGAGGCCCAGCAATGGAAGGCCGGAGGTGAGTGGTACAAGTGGGATTATCCCTACCAGCCTTCCAGCTACTACGCGTGGGGTCACCCCAACAAGGATCGGGTCTGGGCCATGTACATTGCTGACAACTGGCGCGCCTTCCGGACGTGGGGCGTCTCTGCCTGGACCGCCTGGGGCTGGGATTCCTACTGGGAGCTGCGCCCCGGTGTTGCCCCGGAGGTCATAGAGCTGAAGGTGGACTGGGATCAGCTCCAGAAACCGGGCTTCAGTGCCGACCGGTTGGATCAACACAACACGGGCATGGAAACGGCCTTCGAGCGTTCCGATTGGATTCCCACGGCGGCCGCCAACGCCCTGCTGCGTAACAACAGTCCGCTACTGGCCTACATCGGCGGCAAGAGTGCGCGCTTCACCACCAAGGACCACAACTTCCTGCCTGGCGAGACCTTCCAGAAGCAACTCATCATCATCAATAACTCTCGGGAGACCGTCGGATGCGAGTGCTCGTGGTCACTCGGTCTGCCAAAGCCCGTGGGGGAAGGCCGGAGCGTGTCCGTCAAGACGGGGGAGCAGGCCCGCATCCCAATGAGCTTCGCCCTGCCGGCCGACCTCAAGCCCGGCAGCTACAACCTCAGCATGACGGCCAAGTTCAGTACGGGTGAGACGCAGGCCGACACCTTCCAGGTGAACGTACTGCCGCCCAACGAGACGCCGAACGTGACGGCGCGGACCGCGCTATTCGACCCCAAGGGGGAGACGGCGAAACTGCTGTCGGGGCTGGGCGTGCGGTTCGACAGGGTGAACGCGGATGCGGACCTCGCCGGGTATGACCTCCTGCTCGTCGGCAAGGCGGCACTGACGCCGGAGGGGGCGGCGCCGGATATCTCGCGTGTCCGTGACGGACTGCGGGTGATCCTGTTTGAGCAGACCTCCGATGTGCTGGAGAAGCGGTTCGGGTTCCGGGTGCAGGAGTATGGGCTGCGGAGGGTGTTCTCGCGTGTGCCCGACCATCCACTCCTGGCTGGGGTGGGCGACGAGAACCTGCACGCCTGGCAGGGGGAAGCGACCCTCATGCCAAGTCGCCTCACTGGCTACACCATGCGTCCGCGGTACGGCGCGAGCATCGAGTGGTGCGGGATCCTCCTCCCGCGGGCGTACCGGGCCGGCAACTGGGGCAACGTGGCCTCCGTGCTCATCGAGAAGCCGAGCAGAGGGAACTTCCTGCCCATCGTGGACGGTGGATACAGCCTGCAGTACAGTCCGCTCATGGAGTACCGCGAGGGGGACGGAGTGGTTCTCCTGTGTCAGATGGACGTGACCGGGCGGAGCGAGCCCGAAGCGGCTGCGGCGCGGCTGGTCACCAACATGCTCAACTACGTCTGCTCGTACTCGGCCCCGACGGTTCGGAAGGCGGTCTACGTTGGTCCGGAGGCGGGCCGGAAGCACCTGGAGCAGATGGGGCTGACGCTGGCCGTGTATGAGGATGGCGCCCCGGGAACTGATGAGGTACTGGTGGTGGGACCAGGAGGGGGCCAGACGCTGGCCGGCAGCTCTGACGCCCTGCGCCAGTGGGTGACGGGCGGGGGTAACGTGCTTGCCGTCGGACTGGGTGAACAGGAGGCCAACGCCATCCTGCCGCTCACGGTCAGGACGGAGAAGCAGGAGCATATCTCGGCCGTCTTTGCCCCCCCCGGGCGGAGTTCGCTGCTGGCCGGGGTGGGACCGGCGGACGTCATGAACCGCGATCCGAGGGATGTGGACCTGGTCAGAGGGGGCGCCACCGTGCTCGGCAATGGAGTGCTGGCTGAGGCAACCGATGTCAAGGTGGCCTTCTGTCAACTCGTCCCGTGGGACTTCGATTATCAGAGGTACTACAACCAGAAGCGGACATTCCGGAGGACGAGCTTCCTGGTCACGCGAGTGCTGGGGAACATGGGGGTGGAGGAGCCCACGCCGCTGCTGGCCCGGGTCTCGAGTCCGGTCCTGGCAGACGAAAAGGAGAGCCGCTGGCTCGAGGGCTTCTACCTGGACAACCCCGAGGAATTCGACGACCCGTATCGTTACTTCCAGTGGTGAGCGGGACGGCGTGGGGCCTCCGGTGCCGCTATCGAAGAGACCATCTCCCGTGCCCGTGCACCCGGAAGGTTCGGAAAAGCGGCGGGGCTGTATTTCAGCTCAAAGCGGCATCAAGAGGACAGCCTTCGCAGCCACGCCCGACTTGCCGTCGAAGCCCACGTCCGGCACAAGTACACGAATTACGATGAGAGGCTGAGTCGAGGGGAAGGCAATGAGTGGAAAAGGATGGTCCGCCAAGAAGTCCGGGAAGATGTGAACCAGAAGCGCAAAGAGTGGCAGGACAGTGGGAGTGAAGAGGGTGAGGCCGAATAGCCGCTAGTTCCAGAACAGTCTGAGAGCTGTCCTGAACGATACCTGAGTTGACAGTCCACCTCCCGGGGCCACAGGTCCTGAAGGACGGCTTCTCCGGTCTGTTCCGCCGTTGACGCCGTCTGCGGGTCCGAATCCCGTCGCCCGCTCCACGCCCATCTCCGCGGAGGGCCCGCTGTAACGGTCCGAGAGCGCCTATCTCTGCCGACCCGCGCAAGTTGTGGCCCTGCCAGGCTGACAGCCATCCACTCCCCAGAGGCCCTCCGTCTGCCAGGGAGTGACAGAAATGGACAGGGAGTGACTACGACTGACTACAGTCTGTGGAGATTCTTGAGGAAACCCTGGGGGAGAGCCTCGCCGCAGCCCCCGCGCGGCCTCCCCCGCGTGCGGGCCGGGAGGACTACCGTCGAGCTGGAAGCCCCAGCCGCGGAGCGGGTACACTGCTGCGGGAAAGCAAGTGTCCGTTAGGCCAGCATGTCACGGAGGAATCCATGCGCAAAGGCAAACCAAGCAGGACGGCGTACAAGGTCGCTGCGTGTATTGTGACTCTGGGTGCGATGCCGGAGATGGCTGAGGTGTTGCCCCCGGGAATTGTCGCCGCCACAGAGAGACTGCTGATCGCGTCCGGCGCGGTCGGTCCAACCGCGGTTCGATGGTCTCGCTCGCACAGGATGGTTTCCGTCTACAAGGCGTTCGACTGGATGTTGCCGGGGCAGTTCGAGGCTTTTGGCCACCGAAAGGCCTTCTGTGAGCGCCAGGTACGGGATGCTGCTGGTGCCGGAGCGGCACAGGTCCTTGTCTTGGGAGCGGGCTACGATACGATGGGGTGGCGTCTGGCGCCTGAGTTTCCTGGGGTGAGCTTCTTTGAGATCGATCACCCGGCCACCGCTGACCTGAAGGCCAAGGGAATAGAGGCGATGGGACGGCGGGACAACCTTCGCCTGATCCCCGAGGATCTGGGCAAACGAAGGCTGGTAGATGTACTGAGAGCCGATGAATCATGGGACCCGACCGCCCGGTCTGTCATCATCGCTGAAGGCCTTCTGATGTATCTGCCTGGCAAAGCAGTCCCGGATCTGTTCTGTCAGTGCGCCGAGATTACTGGTAGCGACAGCCAGATCGTCTTCACCTATATCCCCGCTGGTGCGGACGGTGGCCCTGATGTCGGCCGATGGACAGGCTTGATGCTATGGCTCCAGAAGCTAATCGGAGAGGCCTGGAACTGGAGTATACGGCCAGACGAACTTCCCCTGTTCCTGGAAGGAACAGGATGGGCAATTTCTCCGGAACTGGCCGGGTGCGCCGAGAAGCATGGTGTGGAAATCTATAGTGTGGCTAGGAGACGCGCTTCCGTGCGAGAGGTGAGCCTTGCCTGCGCCGAATCTTGCGTACACGGAGTTCTTGGTCATGCCCAAACGCCTGACACCTGAGGGATAGAGGATGCCCTCCGGACGGGCCGGCGGGGCGGGGTGGCCTTCGGGTCAGCAACTACGCTCAGCTTCGACCGCATTCTGACCCACCTTTGTCCCAGGGAGGTCGGCGGGCAGGCGAAGGAAAGGAGGTGCGCTATGAAGACGCTCCTCCTTGCGGCGGCTGGCTACAACCTGGCCGAAACCGGAAGAATGCTCGGAATCGCCAGGGCCGCGAGGAAGCACTTCGACATCCTCTTCGCCAGCTACGGTGGGCGGTTCGAGCAACTCATCGAGGACCAGGGCTTTCGCCTGGTGAAGATGGAGCCGCGGCTCACGCAGGAAAGGCTGGCTCGCCTGCGCATCGTGCTCAGTGGAGAGACGCTCAACACGGTGGGATACCTGTCGGCGGAAGAACTCGAGGCGCGGGTCCTGCGCGAAATGGCGTTCTTCGAGGAGGTGAAGCCTGCCGCCGTGCTTACCGGCTGGTGCCTGAGCGTCACCCTCTCGACCCGCACGGCCGGGGTTCCTTTCGTCAACGTCCTCCACTCCACGACCGTCAGGGAGTATTACGAGGCGGGGCTTCAGTCCTGGCCCGACCGGAGCGACTTCGGCCTTGTGCGGTGGCTCTTTCGCAACGATGAAGAGAGAATGTGCCGCTGGATCAGCAAGCTGGTCCTTAAGCTGGCAGCCGGCATACGGGCCTTCAACACCGTCGGGCCGAAGTACGGGCTGCCCAAGTTCAAGAACTTCATTGACCTGATCGAGGGCGATCACACGCTTCTGGCCGACATCCCCGAGTGGGTCGGCTTCCGCGAGGTCCGTCCTTCGCTGCACTACGTCGGACCTCTGCCGACCAGAATCGACCGGCCGATTCCCGATGAAGTGGCCTCGATGCCTCGCGACAAGCCTATCGTGTACTTCGCCATGGGGAGTTCGGGGAAGCCGGCGCTCGTTGCCGAGATCCTGGAAGGCTTCACGGGCGCGCCCTACCGCGTGATCGCACCCGTGAAACCGCACGTCGAGCGGATGAACGTCGCGGTTCCGGAAAACGTGGTCGTCACCGGGTTTCTGCCCGCACACAAGGTGAACCCGATGGCGGATGTCTCCGTCATCCACGGCGGACAAAACACGGTCATGAACGCCTGTCTGTCGGGCACGCCGATCGTCGGCATCGGGATGCACCCCGAGCAGCAGGCCAACCTGGACGCCTGCGTGCGCAAGGGGTTTGCCATCCGTCTGACCAAGGAGCGGGCAACGGCTTCCGACGTCCTGGCGGCGATCGAAAGGCTACTCCACGACGAGGCCGCGAAGGCGGCGGTGAAGGTCTTTCAGGGACAACTTGCAGCGTGGGACAGGCCGGAGAACGCTGCTCGCTTCCTGAAAGAGACCTACGGGTAGCCGGACGGCGGGTGCGGCGCTGTTCGCCCCGACCGCGAACCTCGGCGGGTCACCCGATGGTGACCGGCCGGTTCTCCCCCCCCCCGCGCGGGACGACGGGGCGGGCTGTGGGACAACTACCTTGCATGTATGGCTGTCTGCCAGTAACGTGTGCTGCGTTAGGCATCATCCAACTGGCAGGGAGAGATGGCGATGGCCAAGCCCAAGCTGAGGAGTGGGGCGTGGTCAAAGGATGAGGTGAAGCTGCTGAAGCAGGTGTTCCGTAGTACCAGCACGGCAGGGGTAGCCAAGAAGCTGAGGCGTACGGTGTCCAGCGTGCAGAACAAGGCAAGGGTACTGGGCCTGAAGAAGACGAAGAAGTACCTGAAGTCGATCGGCAGGGCCAAGTAGGACGATGACGCGTTCACCATTGCAGAAGTCACTGGCGACAGGGGCGGGGGCAGTTGGCCTTGCCAATGTAGCCGCAAACGGATCTGCATTCGGGAAGAAGGAGGTCGACCGGTGAAAGTGTTCATTGCCGTCGACATGGAAGGGGTCGCAGGCCTGGTTCAATGGGATGAGTCGCGGCTGGATCAGGAACGGCGGCTCATTACGGAGGAGGCAAACGGTGCGGTGCGCGGCGCGTTCTCCGGGGGCGCTGCCGAGGTCTTGGTGGGCGAGAGCCACGGCAACATGCGCAACCTCCTGCCCGAGCTCCTCGACCCGAGGGCCGGTTTCGTTTCCGGGCAGCCGAAGCCCATGAACCACATGGGCGGCGTTGACGCCTCGTTCGACCTTGCGCTTTTCGCAGGCTACCACGCGAAAGCCGGCACATTGCACGCCGTAATGGCCCACACCTTTGCGGGGCACATATTCTCACTCGCCTTCAATGGCGTGGAGGTCGGTGAGATCGGAACTGACGCTGCACTGTGCGGGTTCCACGGTGTGCCGGTCGGCCTGGTTGCCGGCGACCGGGCCGCGTGCCAGGAAGCTGAATCGCTCCTGGGCAATGTGAAGACGGCCGCAGTCAAGGTGGGGATTTCCCGCTCCGCCGCGCGATGTCTGCCGCTGGCATCAGCACGGAAGCTGATCGAAGAGAAGGCTGCCGAGGCAGTGCGTCACGCTTCGGACTTCAAGGCCTTCACGTTCGACGGCCGCGTTGGTGTGCGGGTGGTGTTCACCGATCCCTCTTACGCGGATACGGTGGAGCATCTCGACTTCGTCACGCGCCTTGACGGACGGACTGTCGAGCTGGAAGGCAAGGACTACCTCCAGGCATTCGAGCGGTTCAACGCGCTACATTTCCTGGCGCCGGTGGTGCATTAGGCGGCATCTCTCACAGGTGCTGGGCTTCCACAGGACGTGCGGGGAGCCGCGGCCGTTCTTTCTGCGCCCGCAGTCAGACCAGGGTCAGTTCGGACCTCCGCGCCGCCAGCAGGCCACCCGCGCATGTCGCTGCTCGGAGCGACCGAATTGATCACCATACCCAGGGACTTCGATCGAACAGTCTCAGGGCGACAGACTCGGCTTTCGGTCGTCCTGCTACGGTTCTTCGAACCTCCTCAGGAACTCCTCCGCTTCGCCGACGGATGTCTGGATGTCTCGGATTAGCTGGTCGACCTGTACTTCGATCTTATCGGCTTCGATCTTGAGGGAGCCGACTGCCTGGGCGTTGAGGTTGTGCTTGAGGTACAGGACGTAGTCCTTGAGCTGCTGAAGGACGGGATCCATCCGGCGAGCGGCGCGGTTGGCAGCGTCGTCGAGGCGGCCGTAGCGCTGGCGGGTCAGGCGGAGCGAGCCCTCGCTCTTGGAGCGCAGGTCGGTGTTGGAGATCTCCGCAATCTCCCTCTCCCATTCCCTGAAAAGGTCGCTGGCGACCTGCTCCATGTCAGAGATCCGCGTGCGGACGGACCCGGCGCGCCCGTTGCAGTCTTCGTAGTCGGACAGCAGCTTGCGGTACATCTCCTCGAGATCGCCGCCGTCGAAGCCATACATCTCCTTAAGGCGCGTCAGAGCGTCCTTGAACTCCTGGGCCGCCTTGTTCTGCTCTTCCGACACGTCCTCGATGCGCGACGCGAGGATGTGGCGCTTCTCGCGGCCGAACATCTCCATCGTCGAGTAGTACATGCTGCGGCAGCCGGTGGCAGCGAATACCACCACGAGGACGGCGACCAGTGCGGAAAAGCTGCGTTGACGCATGTCCTGCCCCCATCTTGACCCGTGTAGTCAGTTCAGTTCCCACAGAAGGATATGGCCACGCGCTCGGGATTTCAAGCCGTAGCGACCTTGAACAGCCTGCCGTAGGGTCGTGGAACACCGCACGGCGGCAGGTCAGGACGGACTGGATCTCCAGGAGCGTGTGATCATGGGTGGGCAGCCCGTCGCGCCATGTCTGCCGGCATTGATGCCGAGCGACAACTCCGGCAGCGCCTCAAGCGCACCAGCCACGTCGAGCAGCATGGGGTCGGTCTAGACGTTCATGGTGAGGTTGGGCGACGAGTGCCGCAGCCTACTCCGCCGAAGCAGTCCTTGCCTGCGAAGGCTGGATGGCCGCGTGCGCCGTGCGGGGGGCCACGCCGTTCTTGCTGAGGTGCGTGCCGAAGATATGCCGCCGCAGCGATCCACGACCAGACCCTTCGTTGTCAGCGACGCCGGTCCTTTCGGGCGCCGAGGCGGACAGGATCGTCTCGGAAGGAGCCGGATTTGGTACACCTCGCAGCTCTGCCCCGTGGTGCCTCGTGAGATGGCATGTCCATAAGATCGTTCACAGGTCCTCCTCAGGGCTCAATCTGGTGCAAGAACCGGTCGTGTCCCGGTCACTGATTGGGGCAGGCGGACAGGTCTTTCGGCGTGTTCCGGCGCATCCCCTACTCGAGAGGTACCGACGTAGCCCGCACGCTCTTTCCGACCCAAAGACGGGCAGGAAGGTCTAATGCGCGGCACGTTCTTTCCGATAATGAGAGTAGAGGTGGGGACCGGGCAGAGGTCATGGCCATTGGTCACGGGATTGAGGGCAGAAGATGAGCGAGATCAGGATCAACCATCCAGACCTGCGGGCGACAGGGCCACACGCGAGCAGGCATGCACGAGGCCGCGCGGCTGAGACCACAGACGTCGAGCGCGACGAGAGCACTCCTCCCTCGGAGCCGTTGATTCACACGGAGGCGGCAAGTGCGGAGGCGGCAGAAGGTGGGACTGAAGGAACCGTCAGCGTTCAGAAGAAGGCGAAGGGGGTCCTGCGTCTCCTGCAGGAGGGGCATTTCAGGGGCGTGGCTGACGTCCGCCTGCGAATCAACTTCCATGAAGAAATCAACGCAGCACGGTACGAGGCGGCCAAACCGGTCGTCCAGGACAGTGCCCGAGCCGTCGTGGACGCGGTGAGTTCGCACCTGGCGCTCGCGCTTCCGGCGGACGGTCTCAGTCAAGAGGAACTCCATGCCATCCAGGAGGCGGAAGATGCCTTTGGCATGTCGGTGCACGCGCACACCGATGAGGCGATGGGTGTCAGCCCGCCGGACATGCAATCGTTGATGGAGAAGCTGACTGCCTCCTTTGACAATCTGGTAGAATCCCTTCGGGCCGTCCTTGACAATCTGGCCGAGACACCAGCCGACGGTCCGCCCGGACCCGATGAGGTCGATCCTGTGGCCTTAGATCCAGTCCCGCCGGACGGCACGCCCGAAGCGACAGCCGGCGCAGCCCCGCTCGATCCGCTGCCCGGGCCGGCTGAAGCGACGGGTCTGGACGCCCTGATCGAAGGGCTCTCGCAGGCCTTCATGGCCGCCCTTCAAGACCTCGACGCAGCGCATAGCGCTGCTGTGGCCCTTCCCCCGCTGTCTCCCCCGACCGGCAACGGTGTGGCCTACTGGAAGTTCCTCGAAGTCTACCGGCAACTGAACGGCCTGGTCGACGACGACTCTGTGCCCCCGACCGTCGACGCCACGGCGTGAGGCGAATTGGTCACGCATCGTCAGGCCTCAGCCGGAGGGCATCCGCGCCGCAGCCGCGATCACCCGGGCCAATGCGCAGGAAGGCGTCCTCACCATCGTCAACGTCAATAGCCACTACGAAGGCAGCGCCCCGTTGACCATCGAGCGATTCCTGGACGAGCTCGGCAGGACGGGTGAGCACGAACCGCCCTGTTAGCGATAGCGATGGGGCTGTCTGCCCCTCGCCGTAGCCCCCGTTTCCCGCCCGCTGTGCCATCGTGTGTCAGGAGATGTCAGTAGTGGACAGCGTTTGGGGAGGATCTGGGTGAAACAGTAGATGAAGTTCTGGATAAAGCCCGCGGCGCGTCCCGCACTGTTTGTGACTTCCCAGGCTGACATTCTCCCACCGGCCTGTTCTCTGCCGCAGACGGTGTGGCACAGGACGGAGACGTGGACGCTCGCGGCGTAGACAGTATCAGCCTGACCGCTACCTTCTCTTCGAAACGTCCGGATATTTGCGCCCCAGGTGGTGTCTCTGGCTAGTGATCAGACCGACCTGCTTCTTGAGGAAGCCGGCTTCCCGCTGTATGATCGCCGAACGACAGCGGATGGCAGAAGCACAGGGGGAAAAAGCAAATGAAGTCGACCCGGCATCCACATGCGCACGTTGATCCCCGGCAGCCCCGGAACGGTACCAGGCCGTGCACCAACCCGCCGGTGTTCGCCTGGAAGCCGCAGGACGGGGCAGACCGGTTCTCCCTGCTCGTCGCGCGGGACCGGTCGTTGAACGATGTCGTTCTCGCTGAGGCCGAACTGACCGAACCGACCTACCTCCCGGAACGGACCTTTGCTCCGGGCCGGTACTTCTGGCAGTGGTCGACGCCGAGCGCGGAGGGCGAGGTCTTCGAGTTTGAGATCACCCCGGAGGCAGTCGGCCTGGAGGTCCCGTCCCCTGCTGTCTGGCTGGAGCGGATGCCCAAGACACACCCGCGGATCTGCGTCAGTCCCGAGGATCTACCTGCGATACGCGCGTCGCGCCACAGAGAAAGGGCCGGCCTGTGGCGGGGCCTCGAAGCTGACGCGCAGAAGATCCTGGCTCAACCGCACGAGATCGAGGAGCCGCCGTTTCTCCCGGAAGAGAGTTCCGATTACGGGAACTGGTATGCGGTCTTCTCCCGGGGCATGCGCGATTCCCATGGCTTCATGCGCGGGGCAATGACGCTGGCGCTGGCGTATCTGGCCTCGGGCGAGGCGCAATATGCCCGGGCCGCATGCAAGCGGATTGCCTCCATGTCCATGTGGGACCCTGAGGGCTCGAGCCATATCGGCCACTTCGACGAGGCCCACATGGCGGTCATCTGGAACGGTCCGCAGGCCTCCGACTGGGTGTGGGACCAGTTCACGGAGGAGGAGCGGGTCCTCGTCATCGATCAGTTTCGGCGGCGCGGCCAGATCACCTTCGAGTACATGCACAACCCCGGCTCGGGTGGCGTGACCCGGCTTGATTCGCACGGGAAGGGCTCACGGCCCGCACCGATGAGATCCAACCTCGGCTCATATGGTGTCACCCGGTTCGATTCGCACGCTGGCCGGGAAATCGTCTTCCTGGCGATGATCGCCCTGGTGTTCCACGAGGAGATACCGGAGGCGCTGGGATGGCTCGAGTGGCTCCGGCCGGTCCTATGCGGCATCTGGCCGGTGTGGGCCGGCGACGACGGCGGGTGGGCTGAGGGGCTCTGCTATGGGTTGTCCTACGTCAGCATCATGACGATGTTCGCCTCGGCCCTGAAGCTTGGCACAGGCGTGGACCTCTATCGGCGGCCGTTCTGGCGCAGCCACGGCGAGTGGAGGCGCTGGTGCTGGCCGCCGTACGCCGAATGGTTGGGTTTCGGCGACCGCACCGAACGTTGGGGCCAGACCTGGCGTAGCAACGCCGATCTGGTAGAACTCATCGACCGGGAGACCGGCACGGGCAGTCTGGCCGATTACGTTGCCGATCTCCGCCGCGAGGCCGAGACCTGCTCCACGCCTGCGGCACGGCAGGGACCGCAGATCGCGCCGCTTCGGTACCTGTCAGGCTCCCCGACCGGCGCGTCCAATGCAGCGGGGGAAACGGATTCAGACCGGATGCTCCGGATGTTCCCTGCAGCGGGCTGGGCGGCGATCCGGACGGATCTCACCGATCCAGCCAGAGACGTGGCGTTCATCTTCCGCAGCTCACCCTACGGCGCGGTCAGTCACTCCCACGCGAACAACAACGACTTCATCATCCATGTTGGCGGCAAGGTGATGGCCATGCCCAGCGGATACTACGACGGCTATGGGTCTGAGCACCACATGCACTGGGTATGGCACACGAAGAGTCATAACTGCGTGACCCTCTCGGACGCGTCGCAGTTGATGTGCTCCTACAACTCGCGCGGCGCCGTCGAGCGCGCCTTCGAGGACGACCGGCTCGCCTACTTCGTCGGCGATGCGGATGCAAGCTACGTCCTGCAGGCCGAGCGCTGCCGTCGCCATGTGATCTTTCTGAAGGCGCACACGTGCTTCGTGATGGTCGACGAGGTGGTGCTGAAGCCCGACGTAACCGGAGGGCTCCAGTGGAACATCCACGCCTGGGCGCCGTTCGAGGTCGACGAAGGGGCGCGCACGTTTCGCCTGGACCGTGAAGGCCGACGACTCATGGGTCACTTCCTCCACCACCAGAATTCCTTCTTCTCCCTTTCGGAGGGCTGGGATCCCCCGCCGGGATCGGCCAGACCAAGGGAGTCGTGGCAGAATCAGTATCATCTGCGCTTCACAGCGACTAACCTGATCCCCAGGAGGAACCTCGGCGTGGTCCTTTGCCCATCGAGTCCCGACATCCACGCGTCCGAGGTCATTACGGAGCGTATCGGTGAGGTTGAGATCGCCCACATTGCGGGAGACACGGTGGTCGTTAACCAAGGCAAAGGAATCGAATATGAGGGCGTCAGCACGCGTGCGCTCGCCCTCGTGCTGCTCGAGGGAGCGCGCTACGAGGTCTCAGATGAGGGAATCCGCTCAGTCCGCACATGAGCTTGGGCCGCATGACGTCGGCGCTTCCGCGTGAAGAGAGACGCAAGCCCCCGAAGTAGCGCGTCTTTGGCTCGGGAGACCACGCTCCCGCAAACCAATCCGTTCGATACGGCATAGTCGGCGGTGGCGAGATTGCAGTCCAGACCGTTGACGCGCGCCTGACGGCACATAATGGAGGCCTGGGCGGAGCGTTTCACCTGCAACAGGAACTTGCGCAAGACCTCGCCGGCCGACTCGATGCGGCGCATGTGCAGGGCAGGAGGGCCTTCTTGCCTGTGACGACGGTACCGTCAACAAGAGAAGCCGTGTCGCGTCGAGGGCAACTGCAGAATGCCGGAGGAAAGGGAGGACCAGGATGTCTATCAATCCGCTAGGTATTGCCATCGGAAGTCTGACAGATCTCCCAGGAACGTACACCTATTTTCGACGTGGCACCTATGAGGCTTTCTTCCCCGACCTCGCGCCTGAACACGGCGGCGACCGTGGGAAGATACCGTTCTCCGAGGGCAGCCTCTTCTGCCCTGAACAACCAATCGGATGGAAAGCCCTGTCGCTCTTAGACCTTGGGGTCGATATCCAGATTGACCTGAAGAAGTCGGTGTTTATCGACCGCGTTCTCCTCACGCAGGACATCAAGGCTGGTTCCGGGGTGGCGGCCATCGAAGTCCTCGTATCGGAGGACGGCAAGGTGTTCCGGCCGGCTGGCCGCCTCACGGCCGGCGTGGACGGCGAGGTCACCGACGAAGAGATCGCCGTCCCGGTAGGCGTGACGGCATGCGCGTTGCTCGTTCGCCTTCACGGCTGTTTCCGCAATATCGTCCTCAAGCAAGTCGACGTGCTCGGTTGCGCCTTCGACTCCCCCGTTGTGTACCCGTTGCCGAAGCACGCCGAGTTCGCCTCGAGTCGCGGGGCACTCCCACTCCAAGGGGTGAGGGGCATTGCGATCGCTGAGGGAGCTTCGGAGGACAGCCGTTTCGCCGCCGAGCTTCTGGTCGCGAAGATCTCCGAGGATTTCGGCGTCAGTCTCGAAGTGTGCGAGCATGCGCGCGCGAAGGGCCTGTCGGGCACGATCATCGTGGGCCTGGCGAAGGAGCTAAGGGCACTGAAGCGGCACAAGGGGCGCGCCCCCAAGCCGGATGGCTACCGTCTGAATGTTGCAAGAAAGACTGCCTGCCTCGTCGCACCCGATCGCCGCGGCCTCATCTACGGCGTGGAGACGATCCTGTCCCTTCTGCGGCAATCTCCGGCGTCGGCCATCCCCGCCTGCAGCATCGCAGACGAGCCAGCGATGGAACTGCGCGGCGTCCACATCGGCTTGCCCGCCCGCGAGGAGATCGGTTTCACCAAGCGTCTCATCCGTTGTCTACTTGCCCCGATGCGTTACAACACGATCTTCTTCCAGATCACGTCGGGCATGCAGTTCGACAGTCACCCCGAGATCAACGAGGCGACCGCCGAAGTTCAGGCCCGCGCCGCGCGAGGTGAGGGCCCGCGCCTTCCCCATAGCGGCATGGTTGCCGGGGGATCGTGCCTCACGAAGGACGAAGTGCGCGACCTGGTGGCCTATGCACGCGAGTACGGCTTCGAGGTCATCCCGGAGATACAGTCGCTCTCTCACGTGCAGTACCTCACTGCAACCTACCCGGAGATTGCCGAGCGGGAGCCGGCGGAGGCGAAGGACGAGGCCGACGTCGACCTCCGGAAGGCGGACAGGCGGCCCTCGGGGGTGTATGCGCACTGCTACTGCCCATTGCTGGAGAAGCCCTACGAGGTCGTCTTCGACCTGATTGACGAGATCGTCGACGTGATTCGTCCCTCCCGATACGTGCACATGGGCCACGACGAGGTCTACCAGATCGGCGTTTGCGAGCGCTGTCGCGACAGGGATCCCGCGGAACTCCTCGCCCTCCACGTCAACAGGCTCCACGAGTACCTGAAGTCCAAGGGCCTCGGCATGATGATCTGGGGCGACATGCTCCACGACTGCACGCGCTACAAGACGCCGCCGGCCATTGACCGAATTCCAAAGGACGTCATCCTGCTCGACTTCATCTGGTACTTCCACCTCGGCAAGGACATCGAGACACACCTGCTCGGCCACGGCTTCAAAGTCGTCATGGGCAACATGTACTCAAGTCACTATCCGCGCTTTGCAGCCCGGCGGAGCAGGAAGGGCGTCATCGGCGCCGAGGTCTCGACCTGGAGTCGCGGCGACGAGTACACCCTCGGCTCACGGGGCAAGATCTACGATTTCATCTATTCTGCCAACATGATGTGGTCAGCGGCCTATCGCGAGGAGCTCCGACTGACCTATGATCGGATCATCACCGGCATGGTCCCGCACATCCGCTCGCGCCTGCGCGGCCGGACGTTTCCCTCCCAGGTCAAGGGCAGCAGGTTCTCGGCGATTTCACTCGGAAGGAAGGCCGGCGCAGATAGGGACGCGGCCCTCAGACTTGAACCGGGCCGCCGTGAACTGCGCGGCGTGTCCTTCCGTATCGGCCATGCCTTGGGCGTTCAGAGCAAGGCCGCCCGCGAATCAGGGCATCCGCACCAGGTGAGTGTCGCGGTCAACCGCAGGGCGGATAGTCTGATTTTCCTGCATGCTACCCACGGGAATGCCAAACGCAGCCCGTCGTCCCGCTTGACCACGGTGGGCGAGTACGTGATCGAGTACGCCGACGGCGGCAGGGCGAAAGTACCCATCGAATATGGAGGCAACATCGCTGCGTGGCACCGGCGCCATGCCGAGCCCTTGCACCACCCCATGTACCGGCACAGCGGCTACATGGCCACCTATCTGGCAGACCCCTTGGTGCAGGAAAAGACGGCCGACGGTGAAGACGTCACCGTTTACGGCTATGAATGGCTGAGCCCTCGGCCGAACCAGAGCATCCGCCAGGTCCGCCTCCGAGCATGCGGGCCATCCGACGCAACGGTGTTGCTCTTTGCCCTGACGGCTGTGAAGACTCGGTGAGACTCACCCCTTGGGCACCCGAGCCGCGCTCGAGGACGCCAGTCGCGCGGCCGTCTTTGGCTCCATGCCCGGCAAGATGGCGGCTCTCACGCCCGGCTGGTGGCGATACGAGGACTGGCAACTCCAGTAATCTGCCTTCCTGACCGGACCCGATGGAAGCTCGTGGCTGGCGAACGGATCTGCAAGGGAGGCAAGGAGCGTTCCCCCGTGCGGCCGGCGAACGAGCGTTACCGTGCAGTCTGCCGGGCGTCGGCCCGCGACTGCCCACTCACCGACAGATCAGGCAGCGCCTCCATCGCACCAGCGACATCAAGCAGCGTCGGGTCAGTGTAGAGGTTCCCGCCATAAGGCCGGCGGACAAGCATGGTGAGATCGAGCGAGGAATGGCGCAGCCTACTCCGCCGAAGCAATCCTTGGCTGCGAAGGCTGGATGGCGGCCTGGGCCGTGCGCGCCGCGACGCCGTTCCTGATCAGGCCTTCGCCCGCCGAAGCGGGCTATGGCCCGCGAGGGCACGTGCATACCGAAGGCGTGGCGGAGGGCGCGCAGGTCCACCGTGCGGCCGCGTTCATCGCGCTCTGCAACGCGACCCGCGGCAAGGTCCGGGTCGAGAGGTGTTGACGGACAGCCACCAACACCGTACGGTATTGACACAAGACAGAAGAGTGAGCAGCAGGGCCTGTCTTGTCTCTGGAAGCCTCTTCGCGTGCCCGGGGTGTCAGTGCTTCATTGCGAATGGGGGCGGCGCATGGCAGGCGCACGCGGGCCGTCTATGGTGCATAGCGACACGTCGGGCCGCATGGACATAGACCGTCGGGGGTTCCTGGCGGCCGCTGCAGCGGCATGCTTCTCGTCCGCGGCACAGGCCGCAGGCCTGATGGGCACCCAGACTGGAGACCGTATGATCATTGACAACGTAGATCGGTTCCGCGTGAGGGAGCCTCTGTTCGAGGGCGCCCGCATCGTCTTGGGTTTCCTGGGCGAGACCTACACGCCGGCCTACATCCAGGGGATCTCCGGCGCGGCCTTCCGCATCGCCGGCATCTGCCCCTGCGCCACGACCTGCTCAAGCCAGATGTGGACGACGGACCTGCTCAAGCTCCTCGGCTACCAGTATACCGAGAACATCCTGGGCTGGATCGGCGACGTGGATGATGCGAAGCGGAACATGGCGGCGCTGATCCCAAAGATCAAGGACTCCATCCGCGCCCGCCGCCCTGTGTTGCTCTGGTACGCCTTCAGGGACACTGCGTACGAGTTCATGGACGCTGCGTACGAGGTCGTCGTGGGATATGACGACGGCGAGGATGTGTTCCTGGGCTGGCACGCCCATCAGGGCCCTGAGGAGGGTCTGGCCAAGGCGAAGCAGAGCCGAGCCCAGGAGGCCGCTGCGTTCTGTCCGGCCTTGGGCGCCATCTTCATCGAGGAGAAGGTCGGCGCGCTCGACGCCAGAGCGGCCGAGGTCACGGCGCTCAAGGAGGCCGTGCGCCATGCCCATGACGTCACGAAACCTGGCCTCCCGCCGCACGAAGGGCTGGCGGCTTACGAGTACTGGGTCCAGAAGTTCAAACAGGTGGAGGCCAAGCGCGAGGCGGGCGACTCTCACTGCCACGCCATCTACAGCTCCACACATCGGGCCGCCGGCGAGTTTCTCAAGGAGATTGCCCCCAGGTACCCGAGGGCGGCCGGCCACCTGGCCAAGGCGACCACCGAGTTCGCGGCGGAGGCCGACACATTGGACGAGGCAGGCAGCCTGATCGGGTGGCAGTCGCCGGAGCAGGACCCCGACCGCAAGCTCTGGCCGCTGCTCGCGGAGGCGCGCGACCACTACGCCGCAGGCATCGCGCAGATCGAGAACGTCCTGCCGCTGTTGGGCTGACCCGGGTCGACGCCGTTCTTGCTCAGGCCGTCGCCCGCTCCATGTCATTCCGCGACATGCGTTATCAGCGGTTGGCTATCGTTGCCACGCGTCCAGGCTTCTGACCTGCCCCGCCCACCCATCCCCGGTCATCCTGTGCCATGTGCGACATGAGTTGTCAGGAGTGGACAGGAGTTCGGGAAGACCCGGGTAAGGTGCCGGATGAGGGTCCGGATGAAGTGGGATGCCGGACACCGCGCGCCAGCCACGTCGAGCAGCGTGGACCCAGCGTCAGCACATGAGGATTCTGGCGTTGGTGCCGGCGTTCGTGACGGTGCTTCGTCACGCCCAGCTTCCTGCAGGCCTGACCGACCGTCTGGCCCTTGCCAAGCAGCACTTCCGCTTCACGCAGCTTGCCGATGATCTGCTCAGGCGCATACCTCTTCCTGCTCATCCCGAGAAGCTCCTTCGATCGAAGAAAGGGGCGCCAGGCCTCACACAGAACCTGGACTCGTTCTCGGGGGGCATGCCAGCTTGACAACCGCGCGCCCTGTGCCTAGAGTCTTGTCTCCGCTGTCCGGCCCCCGGTGGCGTGCCGCCGGGCCGGAAGGCACCCGGCAACGCCCCGCGGAGGTCGCCGCGTGAGTTGGCGTGCGTTCATCATCGGCCTGCTGGCCGTGGTCGCCGTCTCCCTGGTGGAGGTCTACAGCGGCGTCGTCCATGGTTACGGGGGCATCACGTCCACCTGCCTGCCGCCGGCCGCCGTGCTGGTGCTGGTCCTCCTGGCCGTGGGGGTCAACCCGCTGATCAAGCTGGTCCGCCGCGCGTGGGCGTTCCGGCAGGCCGAGCTGATGCTCATCTGGTGCATGGTCCTGTGCGCCTGCGTCGTCCCCGGCGACGGGCTGGGGGCGTTCTGGTACTCCGTGCTGGCGGGCGGCCCCTACATGGCCCGCCGGGCCGACCTGGCCTGGGAGGACGCCGGCTCCCTGACGGTGATCAGCGAGGACCTGGTGCTCAGCAAGGACCCGAAGTCCTTCGCAGCGCGGCGGTACTTCGAGGGAGCGCCGGAGGGACGCGTGCCCTGGCACCTGTGGGTGCGGCCGATCGTCTGCTGGTCGCTGTTCTACCTGCCGATGTTTGTCGCTGTGCTGCTTCTGTGCGCCATCCTGCGGCGCCAATGGGTGGAGGTCGAGCGGCTGATGTTTCCCCTGGCGCGCATTCCCCTCGAGTTCAGCGAGGGGAGTGCGGAGGGGGGCCTGCTGCCGAAGCTGTTCGGAAACCGGGCGTTCGTGATGGGAGTGGTCATCTGCGCTGCATTCCGCTTTGTGCGCGCGCTGCCGCTCATGTTCGTCGGAGACGCCGCGTGGTCCCTGGCGCTGCCGCTGAGGACCGTCTTCGCGGGCACACCGTTCGAGACCATGAGCTTCCAGGACATCACGCTCAACTTCACGGCGATCGGTTTCGGCTACCTGGTGCCGGCGGACGTCTCGCTAAGCGTCTGGTTCTTCTTCCTGTTCAGCCGCGTCGAGCTTCAGGTGGCCAATGGCCTGGCCATCGAAAGCGCGCAGGGGGGCACCTATAGCAAGCTGATGAAGTGGCAGCAGTTGGGCGCCAACGTCGTCTTCATCCTCGGCATGTTCTACATCGCCCGACGGCACCTGTGGGCAGTTCTTAGGAAGGCGCTCCGTCCGTCCCGTGGGGAGGAGGATGCCTCCGAGCCGGTCGGCTACTTCTGGGCGTTCTGGGGCTTCGTGCTGGCGATGGCGTTCTGCATCGGCTGGCACATGTACTACGACGTGCCGTTCTGGGTAGCGGCCTACGGCATGGCGCTCCTTCTCTGCTGGTTCCTGGCTTACGCGCGGTGTGTTGCCCAGGGCGGGCTCTACATCGCGCGGCCGATGTGGTGGATCCAGGACACGATCCACAGCACGACGGGCGCCCTGAGCGGCAGCGGTGCCGTGCTGATGACGGCCCACGAGAACATGCTGCTTTACGGGGCCAACATCATGCTGGCGCCCGTGGCGATGGACGCCTTCCGCATCTCCGACGCCATCCCGAGGCGCAAGCGCCTGCTGGTGCCTGCCATCATGTGCGCCCTCGTGGTGGCAATCGTCGCCACGTCCTACATGTTTCTGAGGCAGGCCTATGGCGTCGGGGCGGTCAACTTCGCCTACTCCTGGGCGACCAGGACCGTGCCCCGCTATGTCTTCTCCTGGTCGGACGCCATCATCAAGCAGCCGAGTCAGCAGGTTAACCCCTATTACGGCTCGCTTGCTTCTGGCGTCTTGCTAACGGGCTTCATCATGTTCATGCGGGCGCGCTTCCACTGGTGGCCCATCCACCCGATCGGGCTGCTGGCGTGCAACAGCTACGCCGCCCAGCGCATCTGGATCCCGTTCTTTCTCGGCTGGCTCATCAAGATGGCGATCATGAAGTTCTCCGGCGGGCAGCGGCTGCGGGCCGTGCGCTTCTTCTTCATCGCTTACATACTGACCGAGATACTCCTCAGCGGCATCGCCACGGCCGTGCGCATCATCACCCACGGCGCCGTGCCGTCGTTCTGAGGCCCTATCACCACTTCGGCTTGCCGCAGCCCTTGCTTTCCGTGAGCTTGCGGGCGAGCCGTGCGACGTCCGGGTGATCCGTGGATCCACCGGCCAGAGAGCCACCGCCTGCAAGACGGACAACTCGACGACATCCTCCGCGACCAGACCAACGCGGAATCCCTGTTGTCCTTGCCATACCTCAGGCCCCCAGCCTCATCGTCATCCTGACGACCCTGAGATGAGCCGAGGTTTTCCCTCCCGGTGCCAACGTCACGCTCGCCATTTGCGCCTCGCCCTTGGCAGTGATCGGCACGGTGCGCACCTTCGGGCACGCGGCAGTGATCGCCGGCCCGACCCATGCAGGCCAAACTCTTGCGTCACGGAACACAGACGCCTTCAAACTGGTAGGAGGTCGAGAAACGAGGAGGTCACGTGACGGTATCCTGGGGAGCTCCACCAAGCGAGTGCAGCGGCCGCATATCGGGGGCAACGAGCTGCCAGTCGAGCGGGGTGAGGCAACGCGGCTCATTGCTCAGAATGGAGATTACACATGGGCTGGGGCGGGAGGTTGCGGGGCTGGCAGATAGCTTACAGCACGTTGATCTCGTCGTCCTGGGGGGCAAGGTGGGCGTAGATCATGGTAGTACTTGTCCCTCTCCCCAGCTGATCGGGGCGCAAGTAAGCTCAGGCCATCTGCCCTTGTCGATGCATGTGTCCGTGGCCCCTGATAGCAGCCGTGATAGCAGAACCAGCGAAATGATAGCAACCAGCGAAATCGGAAGGCGCTGAGGACGCCAAGTATGCCCCTCTCAGGCGTTAGCGCAGAAGCCTTTGGATCCAATGGTTGGGGGTTCGAATCCTCCCGGGCGTGCCATTCTCCGTAAGCGCCACCTTCCTCAGTCCCGGCAGGGGCCGGTCGCAACGGCCTATTCCGAAATGAGGGTGCGCATGTAGGCGACGCTGGCGCGCGCCCAGTCCGCTTCCTTCGCGATGGTGTCCGCGAGGCGCTCTTCCGGCGCAGTCCAGAGCTCCAGGATCGTGTTCGGGTCGCGTCCCATCTCACGCAGACGCCCGAGCAGCCACGGGATGTCGAGCAACCCCTGCCCCGCCGGGCATCCCTCCACCACCAGGCCGAGCCGATGCTCGAACCGTCGGGTGACGAAGTCCTTGACGTGCAGGTTGACCGCCAGCGGGCCGAGCGCCTCGACGACCTGCGCGATCCCCTCCTCTGCCCCGAGCGAGTTCGTGGTGTCCAGGCAAGAAGCCGACTGAGAGGCGGCCCAACGACACGCGGAATGGAAGGGCGTGCACCCGGTTTCCCTACTCCTTGGACCAGATGCGGGTGTTCAGGTCCAAGTCCTTGACCACACTCGTGGCAAACTGCAGGTCGCGCAAGTGCTCCAGCACGACTTCCTCATGTAGGAAAGAGCGGAACATCCGTGGCTCGAACATGTCCTTGTCTGTCTCTATGGCAATGTAGACGTTGGAGAGGGCGAACGAGAAGTAAACCTGTCGCCCTGCTTTGCGCTTGAATTCCACGAGTCGCTGCATCAGCGCCGGCGTCAGGATATAGCGTGCTTCCACTTGGTCGTCGCCGTACACGACGAACTCGCGCTCGAACTCGGGATCCTCGAGCTTGACAAGCTCGCCCCGTCTGAACACGTCGAAAGTGTCCTGGAGCTTCTGCCCGAACCACCCCAGTGTGCGCTCAGCAACATCCGGTAAGACGACAGTCATGCCGCGGAAGTGCTTGTTGAAGTCTGCGATGATGAACAGACCCTTGAAGATCGTGCGATAGGTTGTATGGGTGCCTTTGCTGCCCGCGCTGGATTGCCTGTGCTGCGCGTGCACTTCCGAGAACCGGATGCCCGTCGAGCCGACCCGACCCCAGAACAGATCCTCTCCCCGGTAGCGATTGATGCTATCTCTGAACAAGCCGCTCTGCCGGAACTCCGCCTTCGTGATGTAGCGATCGGGTTCGTAGCGCAGGCTGGGATCGATGAACCGCGCTAACGCGCCGATTATCGCGACCTTCGCCCGGCGAATGATGGATCGAAAGAGCAGATGCCAGCCGCCAAGGAGACAGATGGCACCGAGGATCACAGCCCCAATGGCAAAGCCCCACGATGACAGCGCGGCAGCAACGGCCGCAGCAGTCCCTGTAAGCAGAGCTATTGCGCCCGCCACCATCGACCAGGCACGCCCCGCGCGGCGACGCCGCTCCTCCAGCGCCGCGAGAACCGGGCGGACTTCTGCCTCGTAGTAGGAACGGAAATCGCCACTCATCAATCTGGCGTCCGATCGCGAGGATGAAGGCGCTCACCCACGTCAATGGCCTCGTGCTCTTCCCTTGGAGTCACAAGGAAGTGCCGCTGCCGGAATCCCATCATCGAGGCGACGATGTTGCTGGGAAACATCTGCACGGCGGTGTTGAGGTCCATGACTGCGGCGTTGAAAGCGCGGCGGGCTGCGGCAATCTGCTCCTCGACCTCGTTCAGAGCGCGCTGGAGTTGGAGGAAGCTCTTGCTGGCTTTCAGATCCGGATAATCCTCCACGACCACGAGCAGGCGTCTTAGAAGTCCCGTGATCTGGTTGTTGAGCACCACGGTCTCATCGCTGGGCAAACGGCCGGACACGGATTTCGCACGCAGCTCAGTCACCTGGGCCAGCAGCTCCCGTTCGTGCTTCGCATAGCCTCTGACCGTCTCGACCAGGTTCGGGATCAGGTCGTAGCGCTTCTTGAGCATTACGTCTATGGTGGCGAAGGCATTCTCGCACCGGTTCCGCTTCACCACCAGCCCGTTGAAGATGAAAACGAGGACAAGAAGCACTGCGACAACAGCACCGATCGCCACGGCCATTGTGCGCTCCCCCTGGCAACTTATGATGACGGCCAGAATCATAGCTGATCCGCCCGTGATACGCAACGCTTGTGTGGCAGAGCCCCGCGTGACGACGAGTGCCTCCTGCCCCCAGCTCCGGCAGCGCCCCATGCACGCCGGCGCCTGGGACCACACAGGCGGCTGCTGCGTCGCTCTTTCCTGTTCAAGCTGTCCTTGCGCCAGTCAGTGACGGACCGGGCAGGAAGGCCAGCGCCCCCGCCACGGCGAGCAAGCATGGTGAGGCCAAGGGGGCGGCGTGGCTGGCCGGAGTCCCCTGCCAAGGCTGGCCGGGCGAGGGCCTACTGGCCCAGAGAGGGCTGAGCGTGTCAGCTTGGGTCTTTCTCCCGAGAGCGGAGCCTCGGCAGGAAGCGAGGCACCTCTCGGCTATACCTCCGGTACTCCTCGCCGAACCGCTGGGTCAGCTCGCGCTCCTCCAGGACAACCACCACGTAGATGACAGGCGCGTACAGGACCAGAAGCACGTAGACCGCCAGGTAGTTGCAGAAGAGCGCCACCGAGGCCAGGACGAGCCCGACTTCTGCGTAGCGGGGATGCCTTAGCTGGGAGTAGATGCCTTCGGTGAGGAGTCTGCCAGGGCCCCTTCCTCGGGACACCTCGGGCAGCCCGAACATGATGCTCGGCGTGAGAAGTCTGAAGCGCCGCACCCCAATGTACAATCCCGCCAGAAGGAAGGGCAGAGCCAGGCAGACGAGTGGCCAGCGAACTCCGAATCGGATCCGGAGAAGCGGCCCGCGGATCAGGTACATTGCTAACGTAATGGCCGCTATGGTGGAGCCAGCCGCTGCGTACGCACACGCAGCGCCCAGACGGCGCCACAGCGGGGCAAAAGGATGCACCACGAACCACAGCAGGAGAAAGGGAGGAAAGGCTATGACAGTCAGCAGCGCAATCCAGTATGCCGCCGTTTCCATGCCATCATTCTAACGCCCCAGCGCAGCTTGGCGAAAGTAGTCCGCCTGTCTCGTACTGCCGAGCCAAAGGATGGACAGTGTTCCAGGCACGCCGGCGACGTCGAGCAGTATCGGGTCGGTGTAGACGATCTCGCCGAGGCGAGCAAGCATGGTGAGGTCGGGGGACGAGCGGCGCAGCCTACTCCGCTCGCCGTACGGCGAACTGCAAAGGCTGGATGGCGGCCTGGGCGGTGCACGGCGCCACCCCATTCTTGGTCAGGCCGTCGCCCGCCGAAGCGGGCTATGGCCCGCGAAGGCAGGTGGGTGCCGAACGTGTGACGCAGGGCGCGAAGGTCGACGGTGCGGCCACGCTCGTGCTTCCTCGAGACGCTGGCTCCGCGACCTCACTCTCGACGGCCTGCACGTGCCTCGGCGGATGCTTCCGGCCCCGGCCCACAGAGGAAGCCGAAGATGGCAGCGGCGGGGCCCATGTTCTGATGCACGGTGAACTCGCTATTCATCGGCGAGCAGCGGTTGTCGTACCAGCGCTCGTTGCCCGGCCATTCGTCGATGGACGGATAGAGTGTCTGGTTCGGCCAGTCTTTGTCCCACGGTCCCTCGCCCAGGTCCTTGTCCTTCCGCCACGGGCCGTAGGGGATGATGCCGGGGTGGAACTCGCCCTTGCCGTTGTACCAGGCATCCATGTGGAAGACGTGGTTCGGGTGGCGCGGGCCGAGCCCGGTGACCCACGTCATGTTCAGCGAGTTGCCGCCCAGGAAGTAGTCGCACGTGGTGTAGAGCGCCGCGAGGTAACGGCGTGCCCTGGCGGGATCGGCCCCTTCGGTCAGGGCGTGCCCGACGGCGACTTCGAGCGCCCAGGGCGTCGTCTGCTGGCCGACGAGCATCGGCATCCAGTAGTTGCCGCCCCAGCGCAGGGCGCGTTTGGAGGCGGTTTCCACGGCGACCTCGTCAGCCGTCGTAAGCAGCGCCCCGCGGATGCGGTTGAATACCTCGGGGTCCGGGGCTGCCTGCCCCCCGCCGAGAGCATAGGCCATCGGCCCGTAGCGGCGGTCGTCCCACACCAGCGTCGTGGCCGTGATGTCGGCGGTGTCCGCCGCAAACTGCTGCTCATAGGCTTTGTCGCCGGTGAGACGGAAGAGGCCAGCGGCCGCATAGGCGCGCGGATCGCCCAGGGATGGGCCCTTCCCCTCGTCGCCCGGCCGCGTGTTCTCCTGCGCCCAGGCGTAGGCTTCCAGCGCTTCCCGCCGCCAGTCCACTCCCTCAGGGTCGGTCACCCCGACAATCTGGAGGCAGTGGGCAAGGTGGGCGGCGGCGCCGGCGTAACGGTAGGTGGACCAGGGGTCCTCGCCCGAGGCGATCCACGTGCGGTCAACGTCCTCCCATGAGCCCTGGCCGACCTTGCGGCCGTCAGGCAGGACCTTCTCGTCTCCGCCGAAGGCGTCCCCCGCCACGCGCAGACCTACCCCGCCGGTGCCGTAGCCCTTCTCGATGAGCTCGTGGCGCAGGCGGCAGCAGAACCGCGGCAGCCACGCCGCCTCGTCCAGGATGTCTGGCAAGCCGTTGCCGCTCTCCGGGATGTTCAGCTCGCCGTCGGAGAAGTTGCTCCGCGCCATCTCGTAGACGAAGAGAAGCTCGTGGGCGACGCGCAGGTGCGTGTAGTAGCTGTCCCAGTCGCCAGCGTCCTGGTACCAGCCGCAGGACTCGATCGGCCCCTTTGCGTTGGCCAGCAGGTTCTCGGCGCTCCCGCCCTCTGAGCCCCATTCGGTGAAGCGAACGGTGGTGTAAAGCAGCTTTCCGGCAAAGCGGGGCGTGAGGCGCGGGTTGTGCGGGGCCGGACGCGTGAACTCCGTGTAGGGCTCCACCAGCGCGATGCCGCTGCGGTTGTGGTAGAGCCCGCACGCGACGGCGCGAAACGCCTCGCGGTAGACGTCCGCATCGATCCGGAAGGGGAAGGAGCAGCCGACCCCCTCGATCGCGATCACGTAGCTGCCCGGCCTGTCGAACTCGGAGAAATCGCACTCGTAGACGTCGGCCTTCAGGAAGTTGCCGTCCGGCGGGGAATCGCCCCTGTGGCCGGTCTCCTGCTGCGTGGCCGGCATCCGGAAGACAAGCCTGCCGCTGAAGGCGGGCTCGCCGCTCTGCCGGTCGATGAGATGGAACGGGCGCCCGGCGTAGGGCTTCAGGTCCAGCGACCCTTTGTCGCCCATCCAGTAGAACGCGTAAGCGAACTTCTCCGGGGCCGTGGGGGCGTAGCCGAGCAGGTTGACGTGGACCGCCTCGGAACGGGTCGTCCGTTCGTCGAAGGCCAGTTCCCACTCACGGCCGTTCGTCGCCAGGTCGCCGGTCCGCAGGGCGTACGTGCTGCCCCGCTGCATTGGATCCGGCAGGAAAAGGTACAGCCAGTGCTCCTTGGCGTGGTCGGGGCGCGTGTTCACTGCGCGGTTGTTCTCCCACTTGTCCACGAACCACGCGAAGTCGGTTCCCTTGGTCTTGCGTCCGACGTCGACGGGCGGGCGGCCCTGAGCGTAGGCGGGGTCCTGTGCGCTGAGGATGCGGTAACTCTCGAGCCGGGAGGCGGCGTCCGCGTCAAGCGGGCTGACGATCACCTGCTCGTCGGAGCGCGCCTGACCGCGCCGGTGGTGCAAGACATGGCCGTCGTCGAAGTGGACCATCACGATCCGGTCGGTCAGCGGCAGCACGTCCACGACCTCGGACGCATGGACGTCATGCCCGGCCGGGGCCACAGCCAGCAAGAAGACGCCAACGCTCAACGCGAGCTGAGCCGCAAGCGCCCGGCCGACGAGTCCCCGGGAGGCCGGCCTGTCCTCGAGATGACGGATGCTGCAGCCCCTGCAGACGGCCTGCATGGTGTCCTTCTCCTCGTTTCTGCATGCCCTATGGCGGAACGCTTGCCGGCACGAGCATTGTAGCTCAGAGAGGCGGTGCGTCAACCAGGTCTCAACGCGTTGCCGTCTCCCACGGCAGGTCCTGAAGCGACAGGTCTGGTGAGGTCGAGGGACGAGCGGCGCAGCCTACTCCGTCCGCCGTACGGCGAACTGCGAAAGCTGGACGGCAGCCCGGGCGGTGCGGGGGTGCGACAGCGTCCGCGCCAGGGGTGCACTGAAGGTGAGCCGCAGTCCGGCGCAGGGAGCACCTGCTAAGGCAGCCGGCCGAAGGTCTCCCGGCGGCCGGCGAAATCGCCATCGGGGATGACGACAAGGGCCCACGGTTTCTCAGGCGCCTCGACCTGCAAGTCCCAAGCGACGGCCTGCTCGAGGCCGGCGGTCAGGTCAACGTGCAGCTCCAGGTCGTCGCTGGTGGCGTTGAAGAGGCGGACCTCCAGGCCGTGCTCGCCCGCGCCACGCACCAGGGCCTCGACTCGCACTCGGCCCTCGCCCTTGGTCTCAGAAGCCGAAAGGTCGACCTCGATCCAATGCTGCGGGTCCAGGGCGAGGGTGTAGCTGCTCCCTGCCAGCAGATCCAGCCGGCGGTTCATGGAGCCGCACTCGACCGTGTACGCGCCGGGAGCCAGGTTGAGAGCAAAGCGGCCGGAGACGGTGGTTTCCACACCCGTGCGGCTTTCGGTGAAGGTGGCCTTCGATGGCGTGGTGCCCTCCACCCGCGCCGGCGCAGAGAGGTAAGCCATGTTCTCCAGGAACCGCGCGCCAGGGACGACCCATATCTCCTTGTAGTCGGAGTCGTTGAAGCATGTCCACCACGGCGCGTCGTCGGCCATGCAGTCCATGCCGACGGGCAGCGCTCCCACCAGGTTCCGCAAGCAGTAGGCAAACAGCGGCTGGAAGTCGTAGCCCTCGCCGTACATCAGGCACTGCGAAAATGGGTTGCCGCCGAAGACCCACTGCAGCTGCCGTCCCGCCAGATCCTGCAGGCGGCGGTCGTTGCGCAGCCGCGCCGCAGCACTCAGCGCGACGGTGCCCGAGAGATGCACGCCGGTGTTGCCGTGCTGCCGGTTGTTGACCCAGATGGGGAAGACCCGCAGCCGGTGGCCATCGCCGAGCGGCGCGCCGTCCTCATACTGACGGATCAGCGGCTCGGAGTCCCGGTCCTCGGCCCGCCACCGCTCCGCCATTGCCTCTATCTCGCGCCGCGACCAGACCGAGTTAGGCAGCAGATCGTAGGGGGAGGATGCGGAGGTCCCGCGCGCAAGGAAGTACTCGGAGTAGACGATGGCGGCGCCGTACCACTCCGTCCAGTCCTCGTGGTCCGGCAGCGCGTCGCAAAGCGCCTCGAGGGCAAGCAGCGGGCTGTCCTCGAAGCTCATGTGGTGGTCGTGGACGACCTGCTGCCGCGAGGTGTCGCGGTAGAAGTACCCGGCGATCGGGATGCCGTCCACGAAGTGCTGCTCCTGGCACTGGAGCAGCAGGCGGCCGAACTGGGCGGCCTCTTCCGAGTAGCGCGCCTCGCCAGTGGCCCGGTAGAGCTCGACGGCAGCCAGAGCAGCGTACGCCGCCTCATCCCGCGTCGCTTGCAGCCAATCGGAGCGCGCCTTAAGCGTTGCCTGGTAGTCCTCCGCGGCCGCTGCCAGGCTCTGGGCTGCCCGGTCCGGATCAGCGTCCGCCAGTACCCGGCCGGCATGCGCCGCCACGGCCGCGAAGAGGAAGTTCTCGAAGGCGACGTGCCGCGCCTTCGCGATCGTGTCGTCGATGGTGCCGATCTCGTTGTCCGTGTAGACGTGCGCCGTGAACCACGTGATGCGGTAGCCGTCACCGAACCGCGTGCTAAGCAGCCAGTCCAGCCCCCAGCATGCCTCCTCCAGCAATCGCTCTTGCAGCTCGGGCTGGACGTCGCGCCGGCGCAGTTCATCGTAGATGCGCAGCATGCCGTAGACCGACGGCGCGGTGCGGAAGCTGCCCTGCGAGAGGTCGCCGGCATCGTGCCACCCCCCGTTGATGACCTTCATCGTGTCGCCCCGCCTGCCCCGCAGGTCGGCGTGGCAGATGCCATGAACTCCTGGCACGGGGAACCCGCAACGCTGGCCGTAGTAGAAGTTCAGCGCCTTCCCAATCGTGCCGTACCAGAGATCCTCCGTGATGTCGAACGCTCGTGACGCGCTGTCGCCGCAGCGCAGCAGGTACCGGCCCGGGCGGGTGAAAGCGCTGAAGTCGAGTTCCGCGAAGCGCCCTCGGTCGTTGCTGACGTGCTTCACCGGGAACCGCGCCACGGTCTCGCCACTGCGCGCAGCGACCAGTTCAAACTCCTCGGCGCCGGTGTCGGCAACGAACGCAACCTTGGGTCCGGAGGGCCGGTGGCCCAGATGGTGGAAAGCAACCTTGCCGGGGGCCACCTCCCATCCCTCGTATCCCTCGCAGTCGACCCGTTCCAGATCGATGCGGTCGATGTTGTAGGTGACGATCCCGCCCTCTTCGGGTCCGTGACCCCGCAAGAGCTGACCGATCGAGAAGCTCCTCACCTTGTTGCGCTGCAGGTCGGGAATCTCCCAGACGATGTGGTTCCACCGGCCGGGCTCCAGGTCCTGGACGAAGTGGACGGCAAGCGGCGTGACGGGGCCGGCAACAGAGCCCTCGCAGTCGAAGGAGAGATGGAAGGCGTAGGAGTGCATGAGACCCGGATGCACGTAGACCCAGAGGGAGATGCGGTTGTGGGCGCTCCAGTCCCGGGGGGGGCGGAAGTCGAGCGTTGCGGAAACGCTTCCGCCCTGGTTGCATACAAGGGAGCCGTCCCGCACATGCGCGCGCAGGTAGTCTTCGTCCCGCATGGGGATCCGCAGCTGCATGGAGCGGCTGCCAGTGCGGGCGATCTCGGCCGTGTAGCTGAGCCTGCCGATGCCGCTGACCCGCCAGCCGCGGTCGGATTCCATGTCGTCCAGCGTGACGGACTCGTGCACCTCCTTGGCAAGGTAGCGCCTCATCAGCGAGTTCTCGAAAGAAGCTTCCATCAGCGGACGGTGCGGGAAGTGTACCTTGGCCATCTGCTTCCTCCTGGCGTGCGCTTGCGCCGGGTGCGCGGCCGGCAGGATACCCTCCGTTCGGGAATGGTTCAACACAACGACCTGCGAACAGCTATAGGCGTCCCCTCCGTGGTCATCTGGGCGGACTCGCCGCTCCGGAGACTGGGGACGAGTCAGCCTGGCGGGGAGTTGCGGCGGAGGGCATGTGGCGCCATAATGTACGTTTCCCAAATCTCGCCTGTTTGATGCCTCCAGCGGCGCGCGCCCAATCGGCCGGCCGCCGCGTCGCTGTAGTCTCTGCTACTTGATGGGAGGTCCGCACATGCGCTGCAAGTCCACGGCTGCGGCGTTCGTGACTGTCTGTCTCTGCACGCTGGGCATGGTCGCGCGTAATGCAAAGGGCGGAGAGGCGGCGGGCCCGCAGGGCGCAACGGCTCCTTACGTGCATTTGTTCGACACGGGAGTGGCTCTGCCGGCGCCTCTGCCGCGGGAGGCGTTTGCCCGGACGGATAGATGGACGGAGCTGGGCGAGGCTCAAGCGGACCACGGGTTCGCGGGCGATGCAGTGGTAGCTAACGACAAGTTGGCGGTCGTGCTGCGTGCCAACGGGCCGGGCCTCGAGGTCTACTCGATGGGCGGCCCGGTTTTTCAGATGCGCGCCGTGCTGGCCCCGGACGCTCCTGGGCCACTGGCGGGCCTCGCGGCGGTGAGAGCGACGAGGGTCAGCCCGGAGGCCGTCGCCCTCGAGGCTGCCTACCACGTCGCGGGAGGAGCAGACGTGGCGCTGAGTCTCGAGATGAAGATGGGAGAGCCTCAGGTCAAGACCGAGCCGCGCGAAGGCCTGAAGGCCCTGCTCGTGAAAGCGCCCTGCCGGCTGGCTGTCCTGCCGGACTTCTTCGCTGACGATATCGTGATTGATGCTGCCCAACTAAGCGTGGCGGAGGCCGAACTGCCCGCCGAGAACATGCTACTGCACATGATGCCCGATCGCGAAGCCATCGTCATGGCCGTGTGGAACACCACTAACCAGGACGTTCAGGTGGACCTTTCGGGGCAAGGCGAGCGCCGCATGCTCACTTCCACCCGCATCTATTACGGTGAGGACCCGGGAATATGGGTGGCCGTCCTGGACGCCCCCGGCGTCTGGCACGTGCGGGACGTAGCCGCCGACGAGGCCGGCGAGGTGATCCGTTTGGACTGGCGCGCCCCCTGGCCTGCCCACTGGCGCACGGACTGGACCCGGAACGACGGCCTCGTTGACAGTTGGGAGATGCTCGCGCAGAAGCCGGACGCTTCATACCTGAAGCCGAACTGGTTCGGCAGCCGCGAAAGGGTGCGCGCCGACCGGCAAAGGTGGACCACCGTGCTGGGAACCTTCAGCTACCCTTGCTGGGTGGAGCAGGATGGGCAGGGCTATCTCCAGCCCCTGAGCCAGCCGGGAGAGTGGAACACCCGCCAGGTCATCCAGTTTCGGGGACCCGCTTTGATCTACCCCATGAACCGCATCTCAGCCACGCCGCTGGACGCTTCCACGGTCCTGGACATCGTTCGCATAACGCTCGGAGTGGGGCCCTGTCAGTACATCTTGGACACCGAAGCGGGGAAGTCCAGCAACAGAGGCCTGGCCACCTGCGGGGCCAGGGATCGGCTGGACCGCATATACGCCGCGGGCACACAGAAGGAGCGTAGAGGGCAAGTAGAGAAGGCCCTCGATGACGTCCTGACGTTCATCAAGTTCATCCGCAGCCGGATAGACACGTACGTGGAGTTCGGGCACGGCTGCCTGAGTTACCTGGCTGAGCAGAAACAGGCCCATCCGGAGCTGGCCGGTTCTCTGACCGAGCTCGAGAAGCTGGCGCGGACCATCGACGACCGAGTCGCCGCGCGGCAGGAGTTCGTCAAGACGCCGCAGTATGCCGCCCAACTGGCCGAGGAGTTCCGCCAGACCGTGCTTGACCAAGACGACCCCGGCGCCCTGGCCAGGTGCCAGAAGATCACCGCAGCGTGGGTGGAAATCGGTGGCAATCAGGACCACCTGGCTGGAGAGTGCCGCTGGGCGGTGAAGTTCCTGCGCCAGCGTGCCGGCCTGCTGATGGCCGAGGACCCGCGGGTCACGGAGGTCTGCCATGAGATCCGGAGCCGGGCGCAGGTGGCCATGGAAAATCCCGCGGGACACGAAGCC
>Ga0114922_10000645_pt1 | contig 33551 bp, 48 predicted proteins | sample AartaG_FD_100975 | JGI IMG/M metagenome (GOLD analysis project Ga0114922, IMG submission 100975) | Deep subsurface microbial communities from Aarhus Bay to uncover new lineages of life (NeLLi) - Aarhus_00045 metaG | ecosystem: Environmental > Aquatic > Marine > Oceanic > Sediment | place... | reverse complement strand
AGGTAGAATAATGAAGTACGTTGCTAAACATTTCGTGTGCTACCTCACCTACTATGTCATGTACTCTATTTCCCCCTTCTATCATTGGGGCGAAGACTACCTTTGCATTTCTTATGTTTCCATAGGGAATTGTATTTAATGCAGTGGTTAGTATTTCCTTTGTGATATTGTCATCTGGTATATCTAAAAAGTAGATTTCTACGCCTAGTTTTTTCATTGCTCTTTGAGTTTCCAATCTTCTTTGTCCGGGAGTTATTCCATCACCTCTAAGATATTGTATATGAGAGTCTGTGACTATCAGCACTAGGGGTTTTTCCCTCATAATGGTAAAGGCTCCAAAGAGGGCTTCATCATCGTTGTGGGGTGAAAGGAATAACTTTGCGTTCATAGTCGTCTCCTTTTTTATAGCAAAATATCATTAAAGATGTTCCGTCTCTTGCTATTTTTTGGCTAACCTTATAAAATTGTTTTAAGTAATCAATTATTTCTTTCTGATTGCCTTTGTGGAGCTCCATTGAAATCTGTTTGACCTTTTCAAAAGGCACATCCTTAATAAATTCGTATTCTGCCCCCTCACAGTCAATTTTAAGTAAATCGCAATAAGGTATATCTTTAAAGACGTGCTGTATTGTAATTATTTCTACTTCTTGAGTACGGTTGTTGCTAGATTCAAGCGTAGCATTCCCTGAGTTTTTAGGATCAAGATAGAGCTTTCTTTTTCCCGGAATGCCTACTCCCTTTTGAAAACAGTCTATTTTGTTTTCTAAATTATTTAGTTTTATATTTTCTTTCAGGAGTTTAAAATTTTCTTTTTCAGGTTCATAAGCATAAACCTTGGCCCCTAGCCTTGCAGCTAAAATAGAGGTTCCTCCGATATGAGCGCCTATATCAACTACTACCTTGGGATTCCATGGTATTTGATAGTATCCCAAGTTAAGTTCACCAGTAAGAATTTCCTCATCCCATTGTCCTTTTCTAAATTTGAACTTCAAACCAAATTGATTAGAATTTTCAGTGCTGTCTTTCAAAAGCTTCCATCCTTTTTTTCTTAGTTCTCTAAAGATTGATTCTTTATCTATTGTTGAATATGTGTCTTTACCATCAACTAAGATCCTGCAAGTTGGCTCAATTTTTATCAGTTTCATTCCGTGCTTCATTCGTGCCACAAAACTTAGAAACATATCATCTGTCTTATCAAATGGTGGGGGGATGTTCTGTAGCAGAGGTTCTTTATCAATTATTTCTCTATCCATAACTAGTCCTCCAAGCCCTATATAATCTACTTCCTGTCCGTATCTGGCTCCATGGCTCTCCCAGTATTTCTCTTGATAGAATGTTCTAGTAAACCAACCCAGGATACAGTTGGGGCCGAATTTCAGATATTCGTTATAATGATATTCAACAAAGGTGGGACTTAATTCCTCATCATCATCAAAAAAGATTATTGGATTCCCAGTTGTCTGCTTGGCTAACTTGAAACGAGATTGAGGACCGATATTATATTCTGAATTAATAACTCTTATTCTCTCAATAGGAAAGCTACCTATATTTAATACCTTCCCACTATTATTCCAAATATTCACATTAAAGTTTTGGATTGTTTGAGCTTTAAGCTGCTCTAATATTGCAGGTAATCTTTGGGGTCTCTGATAAATCGCAAAACAAACTTCAATAAGTGCTTTCACTAATTCCCCCTGTAAAACATCTTCATGTACTCGCTCCTAAGCCACGAACTCAGTGTGACCTTTGTCCTACTATTCACCTTTTACCCCTGGAGAGATATTTACCCTTTTTAAAATAGCTCTTCCCAATGCTGCTATCACCGGCACGCTCACCGCATTCCCCATCATCTTGTAGCGTTGGGTATCAGAACATTCTTTAGTCCAATCATCAGGGAATCCTTGTAGTCGCTCACATTCTTTTGGGGTGAGTCGCCTAATTTTATGAGTCTTAATGATGTTGTCTTTACCTTCTCCCCCTACTTTTAAGGCGTTCATTAATTCAATCTTAGGTTCAAACCTGAATCCTCTCTCATTTTCTTCTTGTCTCTTATTGTATTCCAACATTTTCTTTATATATCTATCGCTTAAATAAAACTTCTCATCTACCTTCTCTTCTAACACCGAAGATAAAGACCCTTTCGCGGTTTTGGGGTAGGAAAGTCTTAGTGTTAAGCACTTCCCATTGCACATTAAACCCCAGTTCATCCAGCGAGGATAAGATGATTTGGAATGTGCATCCTTTATCATGGCTAAGAAGCCCTTTAACGTTCTCAAGTAAAAGCCATCGGGGTTTCTTAGCTTTAAGTATTCGGCAGATTTCAAAGAAAAGAGTTCCCCTTGTGTCCTGGAATCCTTTACGCTTTCCAGCGACTGAGAAAGTCTGGCATGGGAATCCACCGGTAAGTAATTCAAAATCGGGAATAGTATCGGGGTTAACTTCCCGAATATCTCCTTCAATAAGTTCTTTATGTCCAAACCTTTCTCTATAGATTTGACAGGCGTATTTGTCGTTGTCGTTTGCCCAGACTGGACGAAATGAACATCGGCCGTGTTGTGATGTTCTGCTCTTATGCAAGGTGCTACTTTTAATCCTATCCTGTCGCTCCGGAGTGCCGGGGCTATCTTGGTCTTTCTCGGCTTCCTTGCCTTGTAGAAATCTTCCACTACTCTCAAGCCCGAGTCTGAATCCTCCGACTCCACAGAACATTTCGATGAATCTGATTTCTTTTTCATTCACTTTTCTTCTTTATTTCTTATCCTTTTCCTCAGCCTTTCCCATAGGGTCTAACAACTCAAAGGCTCTCCCGACTAAAAGCACGGAAGATGGGAATTTCTTGTGAATCATCTCTTTCAGTAAAGTAACTTGTTTTGAGTCCAACTCGATATGTGCCTTTGCTTCGTGAACCCTTTTCAATAAATCATAAAGCTCTATCATCTTGTCTTCTTTGAAAGGCTTTTCTCTCCCTGTCCTTTCGTCAATATCCAAGGTTGGCCTTATCAGGGTTTGTTCGCAGACTCTCCGGAGAGTAATGGGTGGTCTGTCAAATTCAAAGTTTCCTTTCTCATCCTTAATGGGCTGGCCTTCCTTGTCTTCTCTTATTACCTGATCCCTCATATCCTTTCCTTTAAGAGTTTTAAGCCTTACATCTAATAAAATTTTCATTATTACCTCCAATTATTTAAAGGGCCAATGGGAAAAGGAGGTGATGCAAGCTGCGCTTGTTGCATACAAAACCCACCAGCCCTTAGTTTTATTTAAAATGGCAGCTCCTCATCCTCGCCACTAGGATAATCTTCCGGTCCTGGGTCTTCCTCTTCTAATCCTGGTGGGGGAGTGTCGTCTCCTGGCTCCCGCTCTGCCTTTCTCTCCATCAAAGGTTCTATGTTTATAATCTTCTGCTGGTCTTGGTCTCTCTTTGTTGGATGTGGACTAATAACGATTTCACCACGAAATGATTTGCCTACATAATCAGCCTCGTTACTTGATTGGACTATTTCACCTATCAATTTTTCATATGCCTTTTCCCATGGCCACATTATGCAGCTACTCTCTATTGCCTCATTGGTTTTTTCTGAGATAGCAGTAAACTTGAGAATAATCATAATAGCTTGACCGCGCTCCTCCAGGATAGGCTTCTCTAGTATGCGAAAGATATACTTCCCTGGGTCAAGTAAATCATATTTGCCTTTTTTGTATGCTGGCATTCCCATAGTCAATCCTCCAATATTTTTTTGCATTTTCAGACCTTGTTAGCCATTGACAATTATTGGGTTCATAGTTTCCATCATTGTCAACTCGGTCTATTGTTAAGTTATTTTGATAGCCATTTAAAATAGCCCAAGATTTAAACGTAGGATAGTCTTTCCATTCATCACAGACTTCTATTCCTCTGTCTCTGTATCGATGTGAGGTTTTGTGTGTTTTTCCATAGCATCTTCTATTCATTCCTGCCCATATATTGTAAAGTCTTTTCGTTTTTCCTCTTCTGTTGTCACCATGTTTATAAGACCTCTTGATTACTAATTCTTTATTTAAACACCCACATGATTTCGTTTTTCCGGTCCTTAAATTACTATCCAATACATTTCCAGTATTTCCGCATGAACATAAACATGACCAATAATATTTATCAAAATGATGAGTAACAGTTAATCTCCCAAATTTCTTACCCACAAGATTAATTTTCACTCTTTCTCTCCTTATCAATGAGTTAGATGCCAAAACTCAACAAGCTTTAGAAATGCTTGATAATGCTCATAGACCTCAGACTCTAATATCTCAAAGAACTCATATTTTCCTGAATAGTCTAGCCGGAGAACAGCAGCCCTCTCTGGAATAAAATTTGATCTCTGTTTCCAGCTATAGAAATATGCAGCTAATTGCATAGGCACTTCATCGTATATCCGGGGAGAAGTTTTAATGTCTATGAGGTATAAAGTCTTTTTAACTTTGTTATTGAAACAGGTGAGGTCAAACGTACCCTTGTAGCCCCCTCCGTCATTACTCCATACTGAACACTCGGTCTCGACTACCTCAATGTCATTCTCATTCCACCATCGTAGAAAGGCTTTAAAGGGTTGTTCTATATCCTTGTCAACTTCTATCGCAGTACCCTCTTGAGAATTTAAGAACTTCTCTATTGCAGCATGAACCCTCTTGCCGCGATCTCCAGCCCCGTCTCTTTTCTTTTTCCATTGAATCTTAGCCTCTTTTGCAATTTCATCAATAGTCATAAGGTCATCAGCAGTCTTAACGTTTGCTTTCATGTACTCTGCACTGAGACCAGCAGCCCAAGGGATTAAATCAGGCTTAGCCAATAAGCTAAGAATGGTAGTTACGTGGGGACGTGCTTGACTCATAATTTATCTTCTTTTGTCTCCTCATCTGGTTTTATTTTCTTAGCCTCTTTCTCAAAGGTTTCTGAATTGAGATACTGCTTTACAACTAGGTCCATGTTCTTGTGTAGCAACTTGAGGTCTTCAAGCTTTCCCTCTGTCAAAGACCAGTGACCAAATTTAAGTCCAACGAATACTCTGTCTGGTTTCTTTGGCTGCAGCTCCTCTGATAAATATTTCTTAAAAAGCTTTGGATCAATCTTGTTTTCTTCCATATATTTCTTTAAGATTTCAACAACATCTTCTTTTTCTTTAGGATCTTCTTCTACAGGTGGTTCAGGCTCAGGAGTAGGGGATTCCTTAGTTTTGGTGAAGGTAACTTTCTCTTGCTCTTCCTTGGCTTCTTCTGGTTCTTTCCTTATCAATGGAGAATCAGAGAAATCATCCATCTCTTCAACTGTATAGATGCCTAACAAGACCCCAGGGTCAAACGCTCTTAATCCTTTTGAAATACATCGGTTGAAGTACATCTCTTCTGGATATTTCATGTAATTATCTTTTGTATCCAGCCCAGCTCTCTTCGCATCTTCCTCAGTAAAGCTTGTCGTGTATGCAGCCCTGCCCTTTTTTGAAAATTCTAATGTGCAGCCCTTGGCATCTTTCTTTACAAATTTCACGTTTATCCCTTTTAAAAGAGCAAGCGCATATAAGGCTTTGCTTTCTATGCTTAGTTTTCCCTTTATTACAGATATGGTTTGGAGTGAGATTATAGGTTTAAGCCCGATCTCACGACCATACTCGATTACCGCGGCAGCCTCAAATTTGTTAGTTATGGAGGGAAACATTCCCGACTTGGCAAATGTATCGGATAAGTTCATAAGTTCTTCTGAGTCTGGCATAACTTTTACAATCCTGGTCTCAGCAGGTTTTTCTTCCACAACCTCTGCCTCGATTACCTTTTCAGGCTTTTTCTTTGGTTTAGGCTTTGGTTTTGTTTTAGTTGTTTTTTTTGCTGGCATTATTTTTTACTCCTATGACGAATCCTGTTTAAAATGAAATATATTGTAGATTTGGTCAGCAATCTTAGAAATAGCACAGCTATTAAGGGCGCTATCCCACCACGCACATCGTTTTTCTTCGCAATAATCAAAATCTGTTATTTCCTGGTCATAAGCCCCTTTCTCAACGTGGTGAGTTAGGGGGCATATTTTATTATAAGGCATTATTTTTTCTCCTTATATTAAATTCTTGTGGAAACAGATGTTTCCTGATAAGCACGAATCCCTGGAATGTTTGTTTTCTCTTTATCTGCTCTTACGATTGCGTTTACTTTGACACTATCAAGAACTAAGTATTCCCTAGGGACTTTGGTAATATCAGTAACCTCATACGTCCAATTCTTACGGAGATGTGTTCCCTCGGCCTTAACTGGGGGAGGTAGGGGAGTGGCAAGCTTTGTTTCTTCCTTTCTTATCTTCTCTGCCTCTTCTTCAAACCCTAATTTCTCGGCTTCCCTTGCTTTTTCAAATGCCTTCTCTTTCTCCTGCCTTGCCTCTTCCTCAGCTTTTAATCTTTTCTCTTCTTGCTCTGCCAGGTATCTTTCAATCTCTTTTTTAACAATTTTCTCAGCTTTTTCTGCAGGATTATCAAGGAAGTTAATTCTTTCCATCAATTCGGATTTAGCCTTATTCAAATTCTTTTTAATGGGGCCAAAGAAGTCCTTAACATTTTTCCTAAAAACCTTTACTGTTTTCAGAAATTCATTGGCTCGGTCCAATGTAGTCTGACTGTGGACTGTGATAAAACCAGCCTTTTCTGGCAATACTAATGCTTGTGTCTTTAATTCTTTTTCTTGCATTGTTCTCTCTCCTTTTTAGCCTTCTGGTAATGCCCGGAAGCTAATTGTTGTTTTATTTTTTCAGCCAACTCTTCAACCCAGTCCTTTCCTTCCAGGTAATCAATAGCAAGTTCATGGATACGAATTGCCATATTCATAGCAGAGGTTGAGATTGCTCTATCACAACTATATTCCTCATGCATACTTCTAAGGACTCCTTGTTGTTTCTTTATAAGCTCAATATGTTTTATTAATGCAATTAGCTTTACTTCGCTCTTATCTTTGCTCATGCTACCCCCATTGCCTTGAATAGTTTGTAAAGCCAACGGATTATAAAATACCAGAAGGCTGTACAGCCAGCTAACAGGACAATCCAGACTATAATGAGTGTCCAGTTAATTCTTTTTAGAATGTTCATTGCTTCTCCTTTTTAATTCAGCCTTTAATATCTTCTTCCAGTTCTTTAGCATGGGGATTCTTGTTTCACGCCATCTCTTTTTATTTCTTGCGTCCATTGCAGAGCGAAAATCAATATTTTTAGCAAAACGATTACAACCAATTTCTTCAATTATGTACCAAATGCAATTTTTGCAATCTCCAAATGATATAAGGCAACAAAATGGACATACCCTGACATTTGCTTTAATCTCATAAGTCCGAAGAAGTGCATTTATAGCTTCCAACCACTCATTAATCCTTTTGATTGACATTCTTTTAATCTTCAAATTTTGCATTTCATTTCCCCTTTTTATGTTTGATCCCAGGTGCGACCATTTCTAAGCCTTTTACTAGTGTCCTGGACCTGGAAGCCGGACTGTGAACAAAATCTTTCCAGAACTGCTTGCGTTGTTTTGCTGTCCATCCCAAATACATTTGCTGTCTATTCATCCACATTAAAGCCCTGAAGCCTTGCTTTATCTTTCTTTTTGCCTCTCTCTTGTGCCGACTACGCCTAAGCTTCTCCAGGAGACTCATTCGTTTTCCTTCTTCCTTTTTTTCTTCTGTCGCAGCCGGCTCTGTTAATCCTATCCCTTTTGCCTTGCAATCCTTTTCTGTGCCTAACTTTTTTAGGATCTCAAAGTTTTTAAATCTGTTTATTTCAAATTTATACCCTGCGCGTGGAGGACCGAATACTACAGTAAGCTCTCCATGTTCCCTTTTTCCCACTGAGTAGCTGACCTGTGCTTTGTTACGCTGTATAGAAATAAGAGAACCATCTTTATCTTTTATCTTAAAAAACTCGTCACCCTCCAAATCAAACCTGCAGTCCTTTGTAATATTTACCCATCTTTCTTCTTTGTAGCTCAAGCTACCAATAATCTTCTCCCACCTTTCAATCGTTTGCTTAAATGCTTCCTTGATTTGTTCCCTTGTTGGTTCAGACATTGTTTTACCCCCTTGACTAATAATTTTGCCACTATGACTAATAGCCATTGTTTTACCTCCTTTATTTAATTAAAGTTTTCAGAATCATCCAGAATAGAAAAATAACAAATGACCAACCCATTATTTTGCCGACTACAGACCAGTTTGGTTTTTTCATTTATGATTCCCTGTATTCCTCATTTCTTCTTATGATTGTTTCTAGAGCCAATAATTTATCTGACAAAGTCGTGCTTTCATCACATTCTTTTATTAATTTCCTGTCCCAGGAGTCTAACAGAGGACAGGATAGGTCTAATGAATCTATTCTTATTTCATAAACCTGCTCATTAGTTTTAAGGTCTCTATATAGTTTTGCTTTCATAGGCTTTTCCCCTTGCAGAAAAGCACACAGTTTACATAATCTTGATGGGATTTATTGGATCTGGTATGATTTAATCTATAAGTCATTGTGTCGCTTCATATTATGTGAGTTGACATAATAATCCTTATGCGTACCATATTTGTTACACTATACATTGATATTATTTTTTATAAATAGAATATGTCTTCAATCTTTACGCCTAGAGCATGGGAGACCCGAAGACAGAAATCAATCCCGGGATTCTTGATGTTGTAATTGCCGACTCGACTGATGTATTCTCTTTTATAGGGTGTTCGACTGGCTAACCAGGTAGCAGTTTTGTTGTTTTCTTTTAGGGCTTCTTTTAATCTGTTCTGTGACATTTGTAGGTAAGATATATCAAGCAAGGGTGATTGTCAATACCAAAAGGTAATTATTTTAAAAATGTGTATTTCTTGAACGTAACATATAGGCTACAACTCTAATCCTTTGCCACCTTCTAAGCCTTCCTCATATTCCTTTATCCTTATATCCTGGGACTGAATAATTTTCTCAATAGGCCAGGTCCTAAATGCAAAAATGCAATAGATTATAACATTAAGTCCTGGGACATACATTAGAAGGGTCCACACCCAATGATACCCTGCTCGCTGGACAATTCTAATGGTTGCATAAAACATTATTACAAGAATCAAAATTGGAATAAAATAAGTTATAAAGTTCATTTTTCTTCCCCTTTCATTATTTATTTCTAAAAATTCCAACCATGTATATATATATATATATATATTAAGTAAGTAATATAATATATTATATACTATACTCTGTTAAGCATAAGTATTATTTATAAGTATTATCTATAAAATAATAATAGACGGTGTAAACTGTGGAAAACTCCTGCTTTCACTCGGGGAAAGAAAACTGTAGAAATCCTGTGGAAATCCTGTGGAAAACTCAATATGCAGGGTTATTCCAACTTCCTAATAAATCCCTCTCCTTTTTCATAGCTGACAAAGAAGCTTTCGATGATAAATATCAGAAGCTTGTTTAGGCTCATGTTATTTTTCGCTGCAATCTTCTTTAGCTTGTCTTTTAGTGGCCGAAGGTCTCCCAGCCGGATTGATAAATCATGTGTTGGCTTTCGGTGAGGATCGGTCCTTATTCGGTATTCCTGTAAGCTTTCATCGTTTCTTATTTCTTCTTTCATTTTTAAGCTCTCCTTTTAAAGTATTTTAAAACTCTTCCTTTGAATTGTAAATAACTTCCTTACTCTTTTCGACCCACTCTGAGCCTTGACTTGTAACACTCTTTACATACAAGCCGGTCTTCTTCCAGGTCCCAGACCAAAGACATCTGGTTCACCCATTCTTTACAGCATTCACATTGTTGTAAAATCGTTTCTGTTTGTTCCATTGTCAAACCTCTTCCACCTTGATTTTCTCAATAGTATAGGTGGGAGGAAGATCAACTAACTTTTCCTTAATTACTTTCTTGAGAGATGCTTTCACAAAGGCGTTACTGTAATAATGAAGAGTTGATCTTTCGACCTTGATTGATACATTGACATTTACTTTCATTGTTTTATTTCTCCCTTATTTATTTTAATCATTTAAAATGCTGGCTGTTCCTTTGTTCCTGGAGTGTATGATTTATGATACTCTTCTTTTGTCCCGTTCCAGGTAATAAATCCGCTTGATTTCTCCGGTCTTCAATTTAATTGCGATCATTTATTTTAATCCTCAATCGAAGGCTAGATAAGCCTAGCCCTCTGATGAAGATTAAGAATTGCTTCTCCTTTTTAATTCAGCCTTTAATATCTTTTTCCAACGTCTAAGCATGGGGAGTCTAAGTTCTTGCCATCTTCTTTCGTGTTTGTGCAGCGCTGGTACAAAGCCAAACCCTAATCTTTCCGAAAAGTCATAACAATTTTCGCGCTCTATAATTACCCAAATACAATCTTTACAATCGCTGCGACCTAGACATAGTGGACAATCCAGACATTTTTTTCCGCCAGTATATTCGTTGATAAGTGCATCTATAGCTTCCAACCACTCATTAATCCTTTTGATTGACATTCTTTTTTCTGTCATGTTGTCTCCTTAATTTGATTTGTCCCTATATTACCATAGTATTGACACTATTGCAACATAAATAATATATTAGTTATCAATACCTGGGTAAAATAAGGAATGTTAAGGAATATCAGAGACAGTAATATATTAACAGGCTATATATATAGTAATAATAAGTAATATTAATAAGTAATATTAAATAATATATTAAATGTTAGTATTAGTAAGTGTATTTGTACTCATAATAGTACATTAATAGGAGTGTATATATTAATACTATGTAATTAGTAGTGTTTATATGAATAATAGGATAGGAAAAGAAGGAATGTATCTATTCATTAACATAAATATAGACCTAAAGTGATCAATATCTCTTGAGGAAAGGTAACATATAAGAGTTATTTAAGGCTGTTTCCCCTGTAAACTGTGTCGCAGTATAACTATTATGTCAACTAATTTAAGTCTATGTCTTACTATCACTTAGGGGTAGGGGGGATGGAGACCCCAGGAGTCCCAACACTATCCCCGTAATGATTACTTATAACATAAGTACAAGGTTTTAGTTTTATGAATCTTATTGTGTTCCCTGATGTTATCTAATACTTCTATATTCTCGGGTCTATTATCATCTTTCTTGCCATTTACATGATGTGGGACCTCTAGAGGCAATAAATATCTACCTAACATCTTTTCTGCGACCAGTCTGTGTTCTAAAACATATCCTCGGCTATTGCAATTTGGGTGATTGGGTTTCCAGATAAAGACATAGCCATGGTGGTTTTTTATTTTACCACCTTTCCACATTGGGTTATTCCTACCTTTATGATTGTACCTTTCTCGGGTAGGAATATTGAATTTTTTTAGCCAGTAATATATTGTCTTTGGATTGCAATTATAAATCTCTGCGATTTTCTGCATAGATAAGTTATTCTTAATGTATTCTTTGATAAGCCAATCTTTATTTATTTTTTTCATTCATATCTCCTTAAATTTCAGGATGGTCAAAGGAATCCCTTGCTCATTTTCCCTGGCTATTAAATAATGCCTTAAACTCCTTAACTTCATCTTTTTTCTCTAACGAGACTTGGTTAAATAAATATCCTAAATTAAGTTCCTTTAATTCTAGCTCCTCAACACATGATTCAATGTTTACCAACCAATTAATGAGTTTATAAGAGTTTAAAGGGTAGGTGTGAGGTTCTTTATTTTCGGTATATTTTTCATTAAATTTATTAATCAATTGTTCTATATTCAGGTCTTCTTTTGCCCTGACTAATACTATTAGCTCATAGTCAGAATATGCTCCATGGGTTATTACAAACAATTCGCCTTTTTTTAAGTCCATTCACATCTCCTAAACAATCCCTTATCTAGGTAGTTTTATTATCCTTCCATTATATTTACTTTTTAGGTATTCAATTGTTTCGTTAAGACGTTTATTCTTTTTTTCTAACGGAGGGGTAGAAATCATTTCTCTAATTATTGGATGGCTTCTCCTTTCTGGATGGAGAAGTTTTCTGATTGCCTTAGCTTGAATTTGGTTAACCCGGGCTTTGGATATATTCAGTATTTCTCCGATTCTTTTGAGTGAACATTGTGGCATCCCATAGAGTCCAAGTCGGTATTTAAGGACAGATTTTTCCCTTTCTGTTAAATCTGTTGTCATAATTTCAGCGAGTCTTTTTATTGACTCCTTATTTGTAATTGACATTTTTATAGGCATTGCTCAAGGAATCCCTTAATAATTCTGATAGGATTTATAATGTTCAAGTGGTTTAAGGTCCATATAGGCTTCTCTTTTTCTACCTATAATTTTATTCCATAGATTGCGAGGTGGGCTATTAAGCCTTTTAATATTCCAGAATTTACGAAGGCATTCCACGGTCTTGTTTATCATTTCACCATCAGAATAGCTGGTAGTAAAGACAAGGATAGAATCACTTTTACTTCTTTTATCATTGATATAAATTACGGCAATATCTTCTTCACGGAATTTCTTTTTAAGGATTGAAGTTATTTTCTTTTCAAGTACCAAGTTTCTTTTCATCAAAGGAATCCCTTAGTGAATTATTATGGGCTTCTCTGCCTTTGCTGGAGCAGGGGTGCTGAGGTTGATCATGCGGATTGTATTACCATGTTTGTCACACAGGAAGATAAGGTGGGATGGAATTTTATCAGTAGGTTTAATTTGGAGGGTGGAGAGGAACCTTGAGATTCGGGGATCGGTTATGCGGTGTTTTTCTTTCTTGATCTTCCTGGCAAAGTTGTAAGAGCAACGCAAAATAGCTGGCTTGGCAGCCTTAAGTTTTTCTTTTATGTCTGTGATGTCTATTGGGTCTTTAGGCATTTTTACGCTCCTCTATAAATTTCCTAATTTGAATAAGAGCTAACTTGCTTGGTTCTACTTCCTTTTTTATCCACCTATAGAGAGTTCGCCAGCTAACATTTAACTTTCTTGCCATGCCCTCATAGCTCAAATTTTCGTTCGCCATAATTTTTTTTATCACTTCTATTTCTTTTGTCATTTGCTATTAAACTATACAGATTTATGTCATCTGTCAAGACATCTGCATGATTATTTTAAAAATAAAAAAGGGCTACCCCGAGAAGCCCTATTAATTAAATCTTGATTTTCCGACATATCCGACTGATTGTATAGGTGTAATGCTAATTGGTCTAGCCTATTATGGTTTAACCAATCGGAGGAAGAAATGGCAGAAGACAAAGTAAAAGAGTCCCCTAAAACGGATAAGACTCTAGGACTGACTAACGACGAACCGCCAATTATTGGTGAAGGCGAGGAGTTAGTTGAAGAAGTAAGCGGAGGCACGGAAACTTCACCCCCTATTACGGGAGAAGGTGAAGCGGAAAAATTAACCCCTGAACTTGAAGCTTTAATGAAGAAGAAGGGGTTTAAGGACACCTCAGAACTTGCCAAGGCTTACGAGGCTTCTGAAAGGAAGCAAACCGAGTTGGAAAGCGAAAAACGACTCAGAACTTTAGGCCAAATACCAGTAAGGCAAAGGACACCTAGGCAGCCGATAGAAAGACCGGTCCTAACCAAGGACCCGTATGACATGACGCAGGAAGAGCTTAATAAGCATAACCAAAAGTTAGCCGATGCGATCAAAGATGAATTGAGAGTAGAGTATGAGGAAGAGCTAAAGGACCAAGAGTATAGGAAGGGATATATCGAAACGATGAAGGTGGTAAATGAAGACCCGGAACGATTTGAGAGGCTGAAACCGACGTTAGCAAATCTTCATAGGCAGTATCCAGAGGCTCCCCTGTCCGAGCTTATGCCCGTGGCTGAAGGGGTGGAAAAGACAGAGAAACTAAAGAGAAAGGACGAGTTCGTAAAAGAGGTTTTTGGTCCCGATGCTGATGTGGAGAAGATAAAAACTCTTATTCCACGGCTTAGGGGGCCTGCAACAATTGCTAGTGGGGTTGGAGCTGGGGCTTTAAATGCTGGCACAAAGACGGACAAGGCAAAGATGGAAGACAAGATCTGGGCGAATATCGCTAAATCCGACATGAGACGTGAATAACACGAGAGGAGAATTTAAATGGCAAATATACGAGGCTTGTTTGATACGGAAGATTATGAAGCTAATATTGAAAAACTTGATATTAGGGACAAAATCTTTGAATTACAGCCAAACGAGACTCCATTCGTATCCATACTAAGCAAGATGACCAAGCTTAAAGCAGTAAATATGCGCTTTTCTTGGTTTGAGGACGACATGCTTGGGAACTACACCCAGTTTGCCGTAGCTACCACAGCCGCAACCACTGATACTACCGTTACCGTTGACAGCACCGCAATGTTTCAGGAAGGAGATGTTGCTGCATGTTTTAGTACAGACGTAGGCGCAGCAGAGGAGATTTACTTAATCCAGACCATTATCAGTGCTACACAGATGCAGGTTGTTAGGCAATGGGGAGAAACCACAGTGGCTATTCAGGCTATTGATGACTATCTCTATAAGCTTGGTAGTGCTATGCAGGAAGGATACGATGCACCAGAGAGTCTTGTTACTGGCAAAACTGAGGTTTACAACTACTGCCAGATCTTTTCTAAGACTGTTGAGATTACTGATACGGCAGAGAACATAGATACTTATGGCGGGAATAGACGTAATTTTGAGCGACACAAGATTGCAGTTGAGCTAAAGAGGGACTTGGAATCTCAGTTTTTATGGGGTGAAAGAAAGCAGGATACCACAGGTAGCGCACATCCACGTTGGCAGACCCGGGGTGTTTACAAAATGCTGGGAACGACTGCACCAGAGCTTGATATGAGTGCTGCATCACTGACCGAGAGTGCTTTTGAAGGTTGGCTAAAGGATGTTTTTACTTATGGTTCTGATGAGAAATTCCTGTTTGCTGGAGCACTTGTTCTTTCTCAGATTTCTCAATTTGCGACTGGGAAACAGAGATTATCACCTGGAACTGTTGTTAAGTACGGTGTAAAAGTCCGGGAATATCTCAGTGCTATGGGAACTGTTAACCTGGTTCATGACAAGCATTTTCTGGGCGCACATGCTGGCAAAGGCTTGATACTCGATATGAAGGAGCTTACTTATCGGTATCTGCAAAATTCAGATTTCACACTGGCTTTGAATATTCAGCCTAAAAATTCCCATTATAAACTTGATGAATATAAGGGAACCGTTGGGCTTGAACTTCATCATGCAGCCATGCATGGCCGGCTTGTGGATGTAGCTTAGGAGGAAGATAAATGGCAGATTCAGCATTAGTTACAATCACAAAGAAACACAAATATTCTATGGGTACTCCTGATGGCGGTGGAAATAAAAGGATCATTGTGACGGGTGCTATTACCATGTCTAGTGAGACCAATAGCACGACTTCACCTGGTCTGGGTTTTGACCTTTCGGCAGACATTCCCAATATGGAGGGAGTGTTTGTTCAGGGCGATAGTGGATACTTTGTTCAATATAATTATTCTAGCAAAGCTATAGAGATTTACAATGTTGTTGGAAGCAGCATTTCAAACGCACTCCTTACAGCAACCACCTCAGTCGTACTGGATACCCTGGTGTTTTATTTCCAGGCCTTCGGGTTTTAATCAGGCCCTAGAGTAGAGACTTAATGGGAGATGGCCTGTACTAGAGAACCACTCTAATACCAAGCCATCTCCCTTATTTTTTTTAGGAGGAGATTAAATGGGAGCAGCAACGAAAGTATATTTAGAAGCCGACACCATAAACGAGAAGTGTGGGTTTGATTTCAAGATGATCACAGGGGTAATAACTTTCACTACTTATTCGACCAGTGGTGTCTCTTTTGATTTGAGCAAGCTAATTCCAACAAAGGTTCATTATTTAGCAGTCGAACCAAAGGGAGGCTATGTTGCGGTGTATGACTATACCAATGCGAAGATATTAGTTTATGAGGCAGGTTCGGATAGTGCGGCATTGGATGAGGTAGCAGCTAATACAGACTTATCTACCACAATGGCTGATACTCGCTTTTTTGCATTAGGCAAGTAGTAGATAAAAAAATCAAATTTTAAGGAGAGTTTAATGAATGGAACAGAGTCCCCTATTACGGATAAGGCTCGGGAACCAAAAAAGATTTACCTGGTAATTCTCAATGAGGGATGGATTAGGTGTGAACATATTAACACTGTTCTAATGATGTTAGGAACGGGTAATGTGAAGATTCATCTAGAAAACCCTGCTATTTCCTGGGGAATCCCTATTGCCAACAACAGGAATAAGATCGTGAAACGCTTTCTTGAAACAGATGCGGATTTTTTACTTATGTTCGATGATGATGTTGTCCCAGCTTTTAATCCTGCTCAGGCAATTTTGTATGATAAAGATGTCTTGGGTTTACCAACGAGGCGCAGAACCGGGCAGAGGATAGAGTGGGTGGTTTATGCGAAACATCCTGTTGTGAAAAACAGATATGCCGCGATAGACCTTGATAAAGTTAGAAGCGATGCAGACATTTTAAAGGTTGATGCTGTTGGAACTGGAGCTATTCTTATTAAGCGGAAAGTGCTGGAGACAGTGAAGGCTCCATTTATGGATGTTTTTGATAGTGATGGGCTGAGGATACTTGGACAGGATCTTAACTTTTGTCAGAAAGCAATCGAAGCTGGGTTTGAAGTTTTCGCTTCCCCTAAAATGATATGTGAACATGTTAAAGATTTTGGATTCGTGTGCCAGGATGGTTATTACATAAGTCAAGCAGGAGACAAAAATCAGGAGAAATATAGTTCTGTGTGGGGTGGAGAGGAGATTATAGAAAAGGACTGGGATTTCATTGAGCAGATTATTAGAGACGAAAAGCTAAAGACAGTCCTTGAGTTTGGGAGTGGGTTTTCAACATTGCTTATGTCAGAGATTGCCAAGGTTGATTCTTTTGAGACCAATCCTAAGAGACTAGAAGAGATCAAGGCTAAGCTCCCTAGAGGTAGGAGTGTTAATTTCTTCCTTTGGGGGGGGAGAGTGATTCCTGATTCGGGCAAATTGAAGGCGAAATATGATTTAGCTTTTATTGATGGTCCGGAGTCAGCATCTAACATTTCCCAGGTTGGAAGACAAGTTTCTATAGAGATTGCTGCTAAATATTCTGACAGAATTATTCTTCACGATGCAGGAAAAATACATGAAGCCATGCTGCAGGAGAGAATTTTAAGGGAAGACTTCTCTCTTATTGCAAGGAATGGTTGGCATCAAACTCATTGTAATTATTGGAGGAGAAAGGAAGTTGCCTAAAGAGTTTATCAAATGTGTTCGGGAAGGTGGGAGAGTTAGAACCATTAAACCGAAAGGTGAAAGTTCACGAAAGTACATGAAGGTTTGCTACAAGAGTGGTAAATCTTATGCGGGTGAGGTAAAGACCCGCAAAAAATAAATTTTTAAGGAGAGTTAATATGAATCATGTAGAAGAGTCCCCTAATACGGACAAGACTCAGGAGAGAGTAACTTTTATTACTCCGTCTTTACGTTATACCCTGCATCTCAAAACAGAGAGACCAGGGTTTAGCGAGCATGGGGTCCTAGGGGTTATTCCATCATTATTAATTAGGTTTGAAGAGGGAAAATACTCTACGAATGATCCCGAGATAATTAAGTTGCTTAGGGAATGCAAACCTTTTAGACGCGGTAAGATCAGGGAGATTACCGATACTATTAAGAAGGCTATGGAGGCTCCAGTACAAGAAACAATTCGGGGACCAATAACTTCTGCTGCAATACATGAAGAGGCTGGTAAGGTTGAAGAAAAACCTCAAGTCCAGGCTATCCAGGAAAAAGGAGTCACTGTGTGTGATGTTGTTGTGGAAGGTAAGGTTTGTGGAAAGACCTTTGAGCATGACTTTGGTGGAAGAAAGTTGAAGATGCACAAGATAGCAGCGCATCGGACAGGTATTAAGGGAGTAAAGGTGAGGAAATAATGGCTAAAAAAACAAAACCGTGTCCAGGCTCTAAAATTAGAAGCAAAGGTAAAGGTCGTGGTTTAGGAATTGGCGGAGGAAAAGGACCCATTGGCCGAAGAGGTAAGTAATGGCTACAACATTTGCTAATATTAAGACCAAGGTAGAGCAGTTTGGAGATGGTGGGACCTTTGATGAAGGCGACCATGCGATCTGGGCGAATGATTTAAGAACAGATGTTGTGATGGATTTCGATATTGCTGGTTTGAATGGGCTTTATTTTCTTTATAAGGAAGCGACTGTTCAAAATGGCTCTGTGGTAAGCCAGGCTAAATATGCAGTCCCCGATGATCATATTGACCATTTGCAGGTTTTTTACGATGGTGCATTGCTTACTAGCACTCCAAAGACGCTACTGGGTATAACTCAGCCAGATCCTAGCGATGGAACTCCTGAATGGGTGAATCTGCTTGGGTTGGAATTTGAGTTAGTTCCACCTCCGGATACAGCAGGTAAGGAAATAAAGTTGCTTTATAATGGACTTCCCGGGAGTGTTCCTGCGGCTAACAATGATAGCTTTACCGATTACTTCCTTAGCCATTGGCCTAATTTGCATGTTTATGGAATGGCTGAATCAGCATGGGAATACCTTGGAAATCTGAATAAGGCTGCGTATTATGGAAAGAAGAAGCAAGCAGAGAAAGCAAGGTTGATGTATCACAATCGTAGGCACTGGATGAAGAACGCAAAATTACGCTTCATGAATTTTGATGAGTATGTTGCTTACAAGAGAGAGGTCTTTCCACAAATCCAGGATACGTAGTATGAAAGGAACTGAATTTAAGGAATTGTTAAGCCAGAGTTGGTTAAAGCAAAAATATTATGAGGAAAAATTATCAACATATCAGATTGGAGATATTTTAGGTTGTTCTGGAAGGGTTGTTCGATATTGGATGAAGAAGTACGAATTTAAGATGAGAAGAATTGGTTGGAAACAAACTGATGAAACTAAAAAGAAAAGGAGTAGGGCACAGCAAAAATGGGCAAAAGAAAACCCAGATAAAATATTGCGAGGTGAGAAAGCCCCTATGTATGGCAGGCATCATTCTGAAGAAACGAAGAAGAAAATCAGTGAAAACAATTATTGGAAAGGCAAGGCTGGAAAATTAAGTCCACAATGGAAAGGCGGAAGATGTAAGAGAAGAGATGGATATATTGATATTTGGAAGGCAAGTCATCCTCGTTCAAAAAGCGATAGATATGTATTAGAGCATCGTTTAGTTATGGAAAAATACCTTGGTAGATATTTATACCCATGGGAAATAGTACATCATATTAATGGAATACGAGATGATAATAGAGTTGAGAATTTAGAGTTATTGCCAAGTGGTAAACACAATAAGATTGTCCAGGAAGTTTATAGGGAAAATCTTTTTTTAAAAGAACAATTGGCGAATTTTATGAATATAAGAGTTTAGAGAGGTAAAAATGTTAATTGAGCAAGATTTAACAACTAAGGGTGGAAATATTGGTGTAAAAGGCATGCTTGAGGCTAGGATTAAACGGGCTGGTTCTAATAAGTGGAAGAGGTTGTGGAAGATTCCAAATAAAATCGTGAATGCCGGATTAAAGCAGATGGCCTATCTCTTGATGAGCGCCACTCCTCTTCACTTTAAATATGGAGAGATTGGGACGGGGACTACAGCAGCCACCGCTTCTGATACTTGCCTGGGAACTCCGATATTATCAAGGACGGCATCAGTTCTTTCGACAGACACTACTGCTGTTGATGGTGATACAGCTAAGTTCGTGACGACCTTCACATCAGATACGACAAGTTATGCAGTTACAGAGTATGCCACGTTTGAATCCTCAGTCGGAGAGCCAGCGTTGAATAGAGTTGTCTTTGCTGCGATCACGTTAAACCTTAATGATGTTCTTGAATTTTCGTACACGGTGCAAATCCAAGAAGCGTAATAGTGGCTGATGACAACTTACCAGAAATCAGTAGCCGAGGGCATCGGAATTAAAGAAAAAACTCTAAAGGGGAGCAGGACGCATTCGGGGGGCGAAGATATAACTACGTTTATTTTATCATCCATTTGGGATGACATTGCCTCTGTTTCTACTGTTTGGGAGGAGTTTGGAACACGACAGAGAAGATGAATAGAATAGAAAATGGGGATTTTTCGTCTGGTTTTGACAACTGGGACAATGGCGTTGGTGGACTGCCCTATACTCTTGTTGCTGGGGAGGCAAAGGGAAGCTCAGACAGATGGGAAGGTACAGAATTAACATATATAATGTTGCAGCAATTTTCCTCAAGTGAAGAAGTGGTATCTGCGAAGCTAACTATTTGGGCTAAATGGGAGGCCATCTTGGGGAGGCGGAATGGACGAAATGTATTTGTTGTTAAATTACGGAAACCTGATGCTACCTTTGTGACCCTTGTGGACACGACCAAGGATGCAGTATCAGGTAGTGGTAATATTTTAGATGAATCTAACATCGCAGCACACATGACTCAATATGGGTCATATCGTTTGTATTTATATCTATATACTCGTTCAGCATGGCTTAGTATAGAACCAGATGTATATGAGCAGAGTTTTGGATGGTATGACAATATCAGTCTTGATATTGCTGTTAAGAAATACAAAACAGTCCATGAAAGAATGGGTTCTTCTGAAGAATCATCTATAGAAGAATCATCTCCCCACTATAATCATCAGTCGGCTTCAGAAATTGTAGGGCTTAGTGAGTCATATCTTAGAAAAATAAGCAAATATACGGATGAAATGATAGGGCTTGCCGAATCATACTTTAAAAAAACAAGTAAATATACGGCTGAAATGGTGGGACTTGGTGAATCATACTCGACAGACGTGTATTCGCCTACTCGCGAAACTGCTTCAGAGATTGTGGGGCTTAGTGAGTTATATAGCATGATAAGAACAGTGTCTTATGATATTGGTGAAGGTGCAGGCTTATCTGAGTCTATTCAAGCTAAAAGAACCCGGGATGGCGTAGAGACTACTTATATATTTGGGGAGCTTACTCAGTGGGATGAAATCTCCCAGGCAGTGACTCCCTGGATTACGGAAAGGATTGAAATAATTTAGAAACAACAGGAGGAAAAAATGACAAATACATATTCAAGTGAGCTGGGGATTCATGTTATTGACGGTACGGCCACGCTAGTAACAAGTGAATCAACGGTTATGATTGATTTGGTTACATGGTATCCAGCTACCCAGACTGCTGATGACCTTAAATTAGCAGATGACAAAAGTAATGTCTTTCTTGAAACTAAAGGAGCAAGGTTGACACCTATGGTTGTACCTTATAATCCCCCACTAAAACTAAAGGGGCTAGTGGTTGCGACCATTGATTCTGGAGTGTGTACAATTCGCAGATCAAAGAAATAATATGAGCAATCTTCAAGTATTAGGAAAAATGGTAGGCTGGGCAGGGATCAATACAGATTTTTTGCCAGAGAGACTGCCACCAGAGGATGAGTCTGCCTATCTTACGGATGCAGATAACGTGATAATCAAAGATGGAAGGATAATAAAGCTACGTGGTACAGACTATCTTAATTCTGTTTCTACTAAACTTGGAGAGGCAAGTAAGTATAGTCTTTTAGGGCTTTCGATCTACCGTCAATACGATGGGACAAAGGTACTCATGGCCGTTACTCCCTCAAAGCTTTATGAGCTTGTAAGCGATGAAACCTGGACTGAGCGTTCTGACACAGATATAGGTGGAGTAGATGATAGTATTTTAAGCTTTGCGAATGCTGCAAATAAGTTTTACTTTGTGCTTGATGGTTCGGGAGTGGTTTATGAATGGGATGGAGCAACTTTTCAGGCTGTTACGTTTACAGCAGAGGATGTAACTACCCTCAAGGCAAAGTTTCTTCTTGAGTATAAAACCTTTCTAATTCTACTTAATACCAATGAGGATGCAACTGCTTATCCTCAACGATTCTGGGCTTCAAACCCTGGTGTTGTTACCACTTTTTCAGTAGATGATAAGTTGGATCTTGAAGTTGAAGGTATTATAAATGGTGCAAAGAAGTTGGAAAATTCTATCATTGTTTATTTTGATAATGGAATTTATGAGGTTACTTGGCAGGAAGGATACGGGTGGACACATCGCTCAATAGTAGATGGCATTGGGCTATACTGTCCTAAAACTTTGACCGGAACAAAGGATGTTCACCACTGGATTTCCCAGGAAGGATTGATGGAGTTTAGAAAAGGGGAGATCCCACGATCAATTTCTGATTCTAAATTTGATAAGCTAATCTTGAGACAGATTGATCCAGTTTATTACTATCGTACCATTGCGCGGTATTATCCACATTTGCATCAACTTTTTATAAGTTATCCCAAGTCCGGAAGCACATATAATGACACGCAGATTATTTATGATACCTCTTCCAAAGAGTTAATATCCAAGAAGACGTTACTTAATGAGAACTATTCGATTTATGGCTCATACGAAAAGGACCTTAGTGGACTAACTGCTGATGAACGACAGAATTATGGATTTGGTTTTATTCCTCTTTTGGGAACCCACGATGGCTATGTAAAAGAACAGAAAATTGTTGGGTATCAGGATGGAGTAGGAAATTATGTTTCAAAAACTACTCATCCCCCTACGTTTTGGAAACATCCGGTTAGGAACAAGCGTATCCTAGCAATTGATTTACTTATAGAGAAATATACCGATGAGGATATTACTTTTGTTATTCAATTGGCCAATGAAGCTAACGAGAATTATGAGTATAGCTATTCAATTACTGGGAATGGGAATACAGGAATAAGGCGATATACTATCCGGACAGATGATAATGGAAACAGGATAGATTGTAGGGGAAAAGAGTTTGTTCCACAGATTAAGGACGAGAATAATCCTTATGGCTGGGAATTACATTCAATGATTTTCAGGGGATACTATTCAACAGATAAGTAAATGGGCGCATATATAAAAACTCAGTCACTTCCCCGGGTGGAAGACCCTCTCACGCAGAGGGCGTTATCTATCATCGAGGAAGAACTGACAAGGCTGGCAAATGCAACGGCTGGGACAGTACTTTGGGGAAATGGATTGCAATATGTGCCTGGGACCCGGGTTGCAAGTATAGATTATAATACAACCAATTTCAAAATAACGTCTGGCGAATTAAACACGATTCAAGATATAGATATAACTGCTGAGGTACAATTTGCCAAGGCTAAGCTTATTATGGCAAATAGTGCTGACTATGAGGGGCTACATCCTTATACTGCTTTGTTGTTAGAAAATAATGATGACATATACATTCAGCTACAGGGTATAACTACTGGTCATGCAGGCATTGCCTTTGCTGATGATGATTACAATCCACCTGCTGGCAGGATTCACTATAGCTTTAATGATGATGTGATGGACTGGGGCGTTGCTACTAATGTGGTCATGTCACTCGATGCAGATGGCCTTCTGACTGTTGTATCCCTTGCGCTGAATGCTCACAATGCAGACTCTTACTTAGCCTTTAAGGAAGATGATTCTCTCAAGTGGACGGTTGGGTTTGATTATGATGACGATTTAAAGTTCAAGATAAGCGAGGGGATTCCTGGTACTAATGATGTAGTTGAGATACAGCCAGGTCAAGGTAGTCTTCGCTTTGTAAGGGCGTCAGTTGACAAGGGTCTTCAATATCTGGACACGGGTGATAGCAGCAGATGGATGATGCGAGTTGCCAGTGGAACGGATGTTGTCGAGATTCTGAACCGTGCTGCACATGGAAAGGTAGAAATCCATGCCAACACGGTTACGGCTGGTGTTGACGGCGATACCCTTGTAGCGACCTTTGAAGATGACCTTATAACACTGGCCGTAGATATGAGTGGAACGGACTTAACACTTTCTAACCCAGTTAATATTTACGCCCTCAGCCATGATAGCTTTGCTGGTTTTGTGGCAGACGAACATATAGACCATAGCGGAGTATCTATTTCTGCAGGTGGAATCCTGTCTGGTGGTGGAACTATCGCAGCTAATAGGACAATTTCCCTTGCTCATGGAGATGTTGACCATGACCAGTTAGCCAATACACATAACCTCACAACCGATATTGACCACGATGCCTTAACGAATTATTTGGTAGCCGAACATGTTTCACTTCCTAGTACTATAGCAAGCGTTCTCTCTGACCATAATAAAGCTGCCCATACTGCGTTGGGATTGGCAGAGCTAGGGGCAAACTCTGATATAACCTCTATGAGTGGGATAACTGGTACTATTACTACTCCGACAAATCTGGCGACTAAGACCACAGGAGCTTGGGATAAATCTATCGGTGCTGGCGGTGACTATGCTGATTGGGCGACTATGATAGCGGCGATGCCTGATACCATTAAACATAGTTCTACCATTACCATTAAAGCAGCTACAACCTTGACCGAAGATTGTAATATTTATAACAAACATGGCATCGTTGAAGCAACATTAATTATAACGGCTGAAAAGTATTTCCCAACTTCAGGTGTAATACCAACCGCTGATTCTGCTACGGCAACAACACTACGAGACGCAGCATTAGCAGCGGCGGCTCTTGGTGATGATTATTTTAATGGGTGTTGGATAAAAATAAATCATGGAACGGGGACAGATAATGGATATGTTCTTATTACTGATTATGTAGATGCTACGGGTGACGTGGTTGTGGCTGCATGGCCTGGAACACAACCTGATAATACAAGTAGATATCTTATTTTCGGGGCATTAATAGATGCTGGAAGCGAAAGTTTCGGTTTTAACATTAGAAACAATACCATAGCTATTTATCTCTATGGAATTGGAATCAAGGATTCTGATGACTGGGGTTTTTATATACAAAATAATATATATACATCACTCAACTATTGTGGTGCTTATAATTGTGACCGTGATGGGATTGCTTGTCTCGGAAATCTAACAAGTTATAATTACTACTGTGGAGTAGTGAATTGTAACACTGATAATAATGCAAGTTCCGGTGGAATATATGCTGGGTTTAGTAATTCTGTGTATGTTTATAAATGTGGAATAAGCGATAATCTTCAGAGAGGTGTACTTGGAGAAACCACTACTTATATTTATGCTTCTAATAATTTTGGCGACCTCAATGGTAATTGGGGAATTTATGTTCAGAATGGGGCACAAGCAAATATAGTTGGAGTGGAATGTTCTGGTGCGGCTGGTAACCACAGCGACCCAGGCACAGCAGGAAACGCCAATGCAGACCAGGCGGCGGCATACTAAGGAGGCATGAATGTATTTTCTATATCTTAAATCGAATGGCGAGATTAGTGTTCCAGTCCATAGGGGCAATCCGAGTCAATGGGCGTTGGAAAAGAAGCCAGTCTGTGAGCTTGGCTCTGGTATCAAGTGGGAGAATGTGGATTTATTCTATGCCCTAGATGGTGAGTTTCCTGAAGATTTTGTTAGGACTGCACCGCTTGGGAAGTATCGAATAGAGAATAATGAGGTGAAAGAAAGTCTCGATTGGCAAGAGCCAGAGGAGGTGATATTTTAATGGAATTTTTTAGATTAACAAAAAAAATGAAAAGGTTGGTAGTAAAAAAGCCAGAAAAATTTTCTGCGTATATGGAAAAGATGGAAAAGAAAGGCAAGATTGAAGCTATCACAAAAGAACAGGCAGAAAAAGAAGGATTAATTCAATATGGCGATAACAAATAAAGTAGAAGAAATAAGAACAAAACAAGATGAGGTGGCGGATTTTCTCAAATCCGTGCCTCACTCAAAAGTGGATAGTTATGTCGATAAAAATGTAACTAATTTAGCTTCAGCAAAAGTGCTTCTCAAGAAAATGATTAAAGCAATTTTATTATTATATAAGGAATGAAAGAAATGAGTAAATACATAGCTGACTATATCTTACAGAAAGAGTTTAGGTGTAGGTGTTGTGGTAGATTGCCGCCTGACTTCTATGTGGATTTATCGTTAGGGGAAATTGCTCTCCCGTATCTTGTATTATTTAAAAACTTCAAAGATGTAAGAGAGGAGTGGAATAAGCCAACTCCTATTAGGTCTGGCTATAGATGTGAAGAACATAACTTGAGAGAAGGCGGAGAGCGTGTCAGTGTTCACATGTTTGGGCTGGCTTTAGATTTAGATACAGATTCAATCGGAGAGACACAAAGATTGGCATCTCTTATTCATAGGATTCACCCAGAAATGAGGATGGGAGTTTATACAGGGAAAGGCACGTTTGTTCATATAGATGTGGCCTATCTTATTTTTCCACGATATGACGAAAAGTGGAAAGAAGGAGTTAGATGGAGTGGTTAAAAAATTAAACACAGAAAAAGCGTATGTTTTTTGGGCTTTGGGAATTGTTTTTGGAGCCATTGCCAAGACCTTTTTCTCTAATTTCCCTTTTATAGAGTTTTCTGGAGTCTGGACTTTGGGATTTCTGGGAGTAGGGGCAAAGAGGTTGATGCAAAAGCGCACAGAATTTGGAGGCAACGTAGATTGAAAAGAGATTACGTAAAGCTAGCCTTAATCGCAATGGTAGTCATATTTGCGGTTCTGTTCTTACTAGAAAGGAGCTGTGGTGATTCAAATGGTAAAATCGGTGAGCTTAAAGGACAGCTTCAGGCATATAAAGAGGAGATGGAAGAGAAAGAACAAGCCCTTAAAAAGAGCATGGAGGATAAGGATATACAAATTGCAAAGAAAGACGAAGAAATACTAACTCTTAAAACTGATATTTCTAAGGAAGAGAAAGAGAGGTTAGTCCTGAAAAAGAAAGATGAAGAGAAGGATGATCGGATCAGGGAACTTAAAACAGAACTGGGCGGTCTTACGGATAAAGACCTTATTATTTCTAATCTCAAAGACCAGATTAAAGCGTGGGAAGAAAGGTTCTGGAACGAGAGAAAAGACAAAAACAAGGCAGATGAAAATATAAGACGGTGGGCTGCGGTAGCGTTTAAACAAGAATATAAGTATCTAAAGGAGAAGCAAGCGGTAAAGATGTTACTGGATCAGATGGCAAGAAAAGAAAGGCAATTAGAAATAGCTGATAAGCTTAATATAAAACTAGAAAAGAAGCTCAGGGGAATTAAAGTTAAGCAGACCCTTAAAGATGTGCTGTATAGTGCAGGATTTTTCTTGGGGGGTTATGTGTTGGGAGGTCAGTAATGGAATCGCCAGAAGTATGGAAATGGGTAATACTTGGGGTATGTGTTGCTTTTGTTGCCATAGAGAGAGCAATAAAGATAGCCCAAAGTTTTTCCTATCGGAGAAATGGAAGGGACAGAAGAAAGGATGGGAATAATCCTCATCCTTGTGCAAAACATGGAGAGAGGTTGGCTACGATTGAACAGGCCATTAGAGATATAAGGAGTGATATTAAAGAACTAAAGAATTTAAATAATAGGAGATGATAATGGCGGGTATAAAAAGAATAACTAAAGACAAAACTACAACCATTGACTACATTGTGAATGAGCTTCTGAAGCCTGAGATTAAGAATGTTTTGTTTGACGACATCGTGGGTGGTGGGAATATTTCTGATCTTCTATATACCAATGGGACTAAACTTTATGGTATTTTTTCTCAGGGGAAACCAGAACCAGCAGGTGTTGTGTTTTTTGTAGGGGTGTTTCCATACCGGATTTGTACTGTTTATTCGGCTATTTTTGATAAGGAAAATAGAAAAAAGGGAATGCTTACCGAGGTATATGAACAGATAAAAAAAGACATGATAGATAGACATGCAATTCATGGTGTTACTGCAGAGGTGGTTGGCAATAGTATTGCACCTATGAAAGCATTGGAGATGATCGGCTTTAAGAAGATTGGAGTAAAACCGAAAGCTATAATGGTTGACGGTAAATATGAAGATGTAACCATTTTTTATATGTTTCGGACAGAGGAGAAATAAATGCCAACTGGAATTTATGAAAGAACCAAAGAGTATAAGCAAGAAAGAAGCCTAGCTGTTTTAGGTAGAAATAATCCATTTTGGGGCAGGCATCATTCGGAAAAAACAAAACAAAAAATATCCAAAGGCAAGAAGGGACAAACATATTGGTTTAAAGGATTTACATGGGAACAGAGATTCGGTACAGAAAAAGCCGAGGAAATAAAAGAAAAACTAAGGCAAGTATTTAGCAGGGAAGGAAGTGCCCGTTGGAAAGGAGGCAGAATAGTTAGTTCTGATGGGTATATTTTAATCAAAAATAGAAATCATCCAAATTCTGATACACAGGGATATATATTAGAACATCGCCTAGTTGCAGAGAAGGCATTAAATAGATATTTAAAATTGAGCGAGGTTTGCCATCATCGGGATGGCAAGAGAGATAATAATGATTGGGACAATTTATTTGTTTTTGAAAATCGTGCCGAGCATTTTCGATATGAACAATTTTTACATAGAGACAACTAAAATGGTAGCAAGCATGATGAATATTCAATCGTCAGAGAAGCCATTATCAATGTTTAAAATTTTTAAGCCGACTGAGAAAAAACTTAGATTTTTGGCTCAACACTTGCTGGATGGGTATTTAAATCTTCCCGATGAAAAAAGAAACAGGGAAAATATAAATTCGATTATTAGGCATTATTTCTACGCTGGAAATAAAAACTTATATTACGAGGTTGGGAATTTTGGGGCAATTCTTGGTTTTGTAAATATTGTTTTTGGCTATAAATGCGAAGTCCACATGAAATTTTGGGATAAAAATGTTTGGAGCAAAGGTTCAGTAAGAGAAGCGAAGGAATTAATAAAAACCATAAAAAACCAGTTTCGGTTAGAAAAACTTACAACAGAAACTTCTGATAAAAGAGTGGTAAAAATGGCGGAAATAATGGGCTTTGAAATTGAAGAAATAAAGCCCCTTGATTTTTGTTGGAATGGAGAGTTTTTTCCCACTTATATAATGTCAATAATTAACAACAAGGAGGATTAAAATGGCATGTTTTGGAGGCTCAGATCCAGATATTACACAAATCGAAACCATGAACCCGGAGCAAAAGAAATTTCTAAATACTCTTTTAGATGTCTTTCCGGATATCATGGGTGGACAAACCATAGGAGAGCAATGGGGAGGTTCCGGAACTAAGGGAAAGCCCTTTACCATCCCAGGTGCAGGGGGAAAAGGTACAACGCCGGATACGGGCCCTGGACCTGGGAAAGGAGAAGAAGAGAATGATGTCCCACCAGGTGGACCGAATGGGCATGACCCCAATGAGCCACCTGCTCTGTCCCAGATATTAACAGGACCGATTGCTAATTCGTACACACAGGACCAAACTGGAAATTATCCAAAGAAACCAGGTGCGCTATAGGGAGGATGAAACGATGGCACAAATAAATTACGACCCCTACAGAAACTACTACAAGAAAAAAAGCCCACTTGATGATATTTTAGACCCAATATATCCTAGGCCTACTCCTACTCCTGACAAGCTTCCCCCAGGCCCCCTTCCTGGTCCTGATGTTACTCCTGAAGAGCCAATAAGACCACCAGCCCCAGTACCAGGTCCAGGCCCAACCCCAACACCTCAACCTCCCCCTCCAGACCCAGTTCCTGATGATGTAGTTCCTGATGATGTAGTTCCTGATGATGTAGTTCCTGATGATGTAGTTCCTGATGACATACCTGATGATACAGGCCCGCTTGATGATATATTAGGCCCTGAAAGCCCATGGCTTAATCCATTCATGGAAGTTTACGAGACTACAAAAGAAGGCGCAATGACGAACCTGGAAGAGCAGCAAATGTTGTTGGCTAAGAAGTTTGCTCATCGTGGTGGATACTTTGGTGGGGAACATGCTGTAGCTCAGAGTAAACTGGCAGCGGAGACCGGACAATTTCTTGATAAACTACTTGCAGAGGTAAGCCTTGGAGCTACGGAAGCTGAATACAAAGAGTGGGTACGAGCAAGGGGAGAATTTATGAGTTTAGTAAACATCCTTCCTGTATTGCTCGGTACGGAGTCATTCCAGAATATCATAGGACAAGAGGGCATGGATTGGCTTTCCGATATAATAGGAGCTATACCGGCAATAATTAGCGTTTTATAGGAGATTAAAATGTCTAGAAGACCCCTTGTATATAGAAAACAACCGACATTTCTACAGACTCTTCTTGGAGGGGTAGGATATGGAGTAACACAGGCTATGCAAAGAGCCATGGCTGAAAAAGAACGCAAAAGAGGCGCGACAAAGAATGTGCTGGAAATGATACTTTCTGGACGGATGCCACCAGGGGTTGCAATAACGGATATATTTAATAAATATACCGATGCGGTTGGAATAAGTGATATGCCAGAGATAAAAAAATTAAAGTGGGGAGAGCTTGAGAAACATAGGCCACCAGCAAAGACTGAGTTTTTACCAAGTGGGCAAGCAGTTGATATGCCACAGCCAATTTCACAAAAATTGGTCGAAGTAGGACTTCCATTTGAGGCTTACCAGGAAGCACAGAAAGAGAAACAGTATAAACTGGAAGACGAAGCATGGAAAAAGGCACTGGATAGAAAGCTGGAAGAATACAAGATAACGGATAAATTTAAGAGTGAACTTGCTAGAGAGAATATGTTGATTAATATGGTAAGGGCTGAGGTAGAAGCGAAGAAAGCTAACTATGAAATTGAGGATATTTCAGATATTGACTGGGCAAAAGGAACGTTCAAGGTTGATTATTTGTTGCCTGCTGAAAAAGAAGAGAAAAAGGAAAAGAGTGCAACTAAAAGGGCAGATATTTGGAAAAAGGATTATTCGGCATATAAATCGAATGGCAAAACAGCCAGATTGAGAAGGACGAAGTTGATGACGGACTTGGCAAAAGTTAAGGCTGGTGTTACTTCCGGTAGTCCAGCGATACAGGCTATCCTTGATAGTTATAATGTTAAATCTGGTGATCCCGATAAAATTTTTAGCATTCTATACAGAGAAGCAAACAAAGAAATAGACCAGTACAATAAAGTTGAGACTGAGGATGCCAAAAGGTTAAAACTCAAACCAGACCAAAGGATTCAGTTGAAACGTATTTCTCCTAAACTTGAAGACGTAGAGCCAAAAGAGGCACTTACTCCAGTAGAGACAAGGAGTGGTGTTAATTTACCAGCTCCACAAGATGTAGAGCCAACAGAAGAAAGTATAAGTAATGTCGCACAGAGGATTATAAGTGAAGGTTGGATAGACCCAGAAACCAAGTTGCCCTATACAGAATTGCAAGCCAGAGAATTTGCTAAAGCATATTTGAAGAAAAAATAAACAATGCAAGACTTAGAATCTTTCATGCAGTCTCAGGGTGCTATTGCCCCTAAAAAGAAAGAGGATAGTCTTTCCCAATTTATGCAATCTGTAGGTGCTATTGCCCCCCCAAAAAAAGAAGATAGCCTTGCTCAGTTTATGCAATCTCAAGGTTCAACATTACCTAAGATTCCAGATTTCTATAAACCTGAGAGTCCAATCCCTCAGATTATTCCTTCTGAGATGATAGAGCCTATGTGGAAGGGAATGGGGGAGACAGTGCCTACTAAGCCACCCCCAGTTAACAAATTGCTGCCATCACCGAGCTTGCCTTTACCCTCTATTAAGCAAGCCATATTACAACCTGGGGCTGAACTCTTGGGTGGATTCTATGGTGGTGCGGCTGGCTTTGCTGACCTGATGGATTGGGGGGCAGGCCAGATTGCTAAACTTACAGGCGTGCCTAAAAGTGGTCTTTTTGATATTTGGAAAAATGAGTGGATGACGATTTCGCAGCATTTTTCTGAAAAGGGACTACCTGAGGGTGTGATGAAGAAAATTCATTCAGGCTTAGGTTCTGCTGGTTTTGACATTCCCGTAATTATGGCTGTTTCGCTCCCAATGTTTATGGGCGCAAATGGCTTGAAAGAGGGTGGTGCAGAGGGTGCTGCTACAGGATTTGTGCAGGGAGTTGCTTTGGGAAAGATACTTCATACCCTGAGATATTTACCAAAGACATTTCAACCAGTTGTCGGTGGGAGTGTATTTGCAGCCATAGGTGAAGGTGATTTAGAGGAAAGAACTTCTCAGTTTGCCATAGGTGCTGCTTTAACAGGTTTTGGTCGCAGGGGTCCGAAATGGGATGAGTTTAAAAATACATATAAAAAGTCTCCCGAGATTATAGAAAAGGAAGCAAAAGGAATTTTAAAAGAAGCTGACATTGATTTATCCAAAGAAGAGGCTGGGTCTTTAGGTGGCTATGAAAAAGTTGTTGATAATTTAGTTCTAGAGGCTAGGAGAGAGAAATTATTAACAAAGAAGTATCCACCTGGTATTCCCAAGGATGCTGTTAATTGGAAAGAAGCCTGGGATGTTACAGGTGGACAAGGAGTGGCACCATATAAAGATGCTCATGGTAAGCCTATTGAGCTTGAAGAGTATCAAAATATGATTCCTAAGCAGTTGAGGCGAAAAGACAGTCCTTACGCACCTGATAAGGTTGCTCAGCTTTTAGGACTTGAAGAGGGAGATCGGGGTTTATATGAATTTCTAGGACGTAAAAAAAGGACGGGAATGACCGAGGCTGAATACTGGGAAGAAGAGGGCATGAGAATGGAAGAGGAAGCCCGGGGAAGACCAAGGAAAGAGAAACCAAGCCAGGCTCAAATCATAAAGACTGAAACTGAGATTCTTAGGGCTACAAATAAATCGAGTGAGCATATTTCAAAGTTTATTAAGAACGATTTTATGGATGGGGAAAGGCTGAGAGAGGTTACTAATGAGGTCATAGCTGGCAAAAAGACTCAACCTGAGGCTACGAAGGAGATTAAAGGATTAATTGAGGATACAGTGGGGGCAGAGGGATTTAAAGAAGTCTCAGCGGGAGAGGTAGAGACCCGGGTTGCACAGTTAAAAGAAAGGCTAGGAGAGACTGAAGATTTAGGCAAGAAGAGGATTATTCAGGCTGATATAGAAAAGCTTAAGGCACAGTTAAAAGGAGAGAAGATTCCTGAAATACCGCTAGAACGTCCTGAGAAGCCCGTAGAGCCACGAAAGCCTGAGGCTAAGGGTAAGCCAGCCACAAGAGAGTTTGAGATGAAAGAGGAGTGGAAGGTGAAGGCTACTCCAGAAGAACAGATGGCAATGGCTGATAGGAAAGTTGACGAAGCCCTGCGAGAGATTGGGGGGCTTGGTGAAGAACTAACAGGAGAGACCGAGGCTGGAGAGCCAATCAGCATGATTTCTAAAGAACAGATGAAGAGAGCAGGAGAGGCTGGTTATATAAAGCTTGAGGTTGGTAAAACATTCGGAAAGTCAATCAAGACTAAAGCATATCAAGATATTTTTGATCGCTTTCACAGCATTAAGAAATTAACAGATATAGTCAAGAAAGAAGGCGTGGAATTACCAGCCATTAAAGACCCATATATGGGCATAAGGAATTACTTGGGAGTACAGGGGAAGGCTGAAACAAAGATATTTTATAAGAGATTCAAAGTTGACGAACATGGGAATGTACGATTTAAGGGTGAATCGCTCAGGGATATTTTAAAACCAGTCAAGGAAAAACTTGACGATTTCAGGCGATACTTGGTTGATAGGCGAGTCCCAGAGTTGGAAGGCAGGGGAATAGAAACAGGGAGAAACGTTGAAGAGGCAAAGAAGTTTATTAAGGAACATATT
>Ga0114922_10000644_pt1 | contig 33613 bp, 30 predicted proteins | sample AartaG_FD_100975 | JGI IMG/M metagenome (GOLD analysis project Ga0114922, IMG submission 100975) | Deep subsurface microbial communities from Aarhus Bay to uncover new lineages of life (NeLLi) - Aarhus_00045 metaG | ecosystem: Environmental > Aquatic > Marine > Oceanic > Sediment | place... | reverse complement strand
GCATCACATCGCCCTGGTAGGGTTCCTCGCGGATGCTTGTTGTCGGGCCTGCGGCGACGAAGGAATAATCACCAGTATCCAAGCCTGCGACGACAGGTCCGCAATGGTATATTGCGCCACCATCAAGTATGGGTTTTAGCGCCTCATAGACCACCTCGTCGTCGCCCTCAGGTTTACGGCTCTTCTGGACGAAGGTGTCGATCATCCATTTATGCACGGCATCGCGACCGGTAATCATTACCCCGGTGAGGGAGACCGAATCACCAACTCTCAACTCGCGGATGACATCATCCGTAATGGGTAGTGTAATCTTCTGCATGGGGGCTCTCCCTTACTCGTATATCGTTTCGTCGCCGTGGATAGTCATGCGTCGCCGCCGGTGTGCCCAGCACATATAGGAAACGGAGACGAAGTAGCTGGCCGGAAGTCGGTGCAAGCTCTTGGCTTTGACCCCCAAAACCGTCGTCTCGCCACCGAAGCCCATCGGTCCGATCTGAAGCTGATTCGCATCTTCCATGAGTCGACTTTCGAGCTTTGCCAGGTCTGCATCTGTGTTTTCGTCGTCAAGGGCACGGAAGAGTGCCTCTTTCGAGGCGTAGTAAGACGAGCCGCGATCCCCGCCGATGGCAACACCAAGCACGCCGGGGGCGCAGCCTTTTCCCTGCGCGTTGAACACGGCATCCAGAACCACTTTGCGCACCCCTTCGAGATCTCGGCCGGCGCCGAGCCGGCCATTCGGCAGCGAGTACTGTGCGCCAACGTTTTCACACCCCCCACCCTTTAGAATTAGATCAACGATTAGGTCTTCCCCCTCGATTTCTTCGAAGTGAATCGTGGGGAAGGCCGGATCTCCCAGATTGTTCCCGCTATTCTTCCCGGTAATGGTATCGACGGCGTTCGGCCGCAGGTAAGTCCTTTTTGTGGCCTCGGCGACTGCGGCGCGGATCTGCCCCTTAAGTTTCGTCGTGCTCCATCCGGGCGGATGCTTAACATAAAAGATCGGTGTGCCTGTATCCTGGCATATTGGCGTGGAATTCTGCCGCGCCAGGGCGACATTTTCGAGGATCGTATCAAGCGCGCTTTGTGCCGCCGAGCCTGAAGCCTCTTGTTCCCGAGCACGCTTCAAGGATGTTTCTACGTCGGGGGATAGGTCGGTTGAAGTTAAGCGGACGAGTTCGAGGAAAGCTTCGGTAAAGTCAGGCATATTTTGCCTCCCTGCGTTGGACGAGGATTGATTTACCCTGTGAGGTGTTAGATCATCTAATTGTGAACGGAAAAGCAGCGACTCTCTAGTGATAAATGGCAGATTTTCTTTGAAAGGGTGTAAGGTATATTTAAAAATTAAATAGGTTTCCGCTTGGATCTTTCATTTCGAGGTCTTTTTATCGACCGGCGCTCCGCTGTGAGGATTCCATATAGGAAAAACGCCCAGAACAAAAAACCTTACCGTATGCCAATTCTGTGGAAATATACCCGAGGGATATCAGCCACAGTAATGAAGAAACGGGGGCGTATCTATAGGGGATGCTCAAGTTCATCACTGCGCATTCGTTTCCGTTCGAATGATTAGAACAGAGGTTTTTACGCTGGATAGCAGTTGAGGGCCAATCCGCCCCATGGCTAGATGGTCGAGGATGCGCCCCGGTTCGTGTGAGCCCATAACAATCAAATCGTAATGCTCCGTTTCACATGCTCGCAGAATTTCCTCGACAACTATGCCATGGCGCAGGCTGAGCTTGACGCTCACTCCGGCGGAGTCCGCCCGGCGCACAGTCTCTTTTAAATGCTGGGCGAGAGGTGTTTCTCTGGAGAGAATTTCCTCCAATCCCTCCTCCAGCGCGGGGAGGCCGATGTACATGGACGGGGCATCTGTAACGACATGTAAGATCGTAGCTTCTGCTCCGGAACCACGGGCGAGACGGATCCCCCAATCCTCCACAGGGATCGACCCCGGATGACCGCCCGTGCTAATCAAAAGATGATGCAATTTCTCCGGTGGATCGCACATCACAAGGACACTGTCAGCCAAATCTAAGGCTAATCGCTGACTCCTTTTCGTTAGATGTTCTGCGGGATCACGGCAGGAGGTTCCAAGGATCACGAGCTGGTAGGATTCACGATCTACTTCTTGGTGGAGGGCTTTCTCGAAATTCCCATTCTCCAGGATCAAACGCTGTGTGGATTCGGTTAGCAACTCCTGTGCTTGAGTGAGAATGCTCTCGCCAGACTCGACCTCTTCTCCCGGTTCAGGGACGTGCAGAAGCACGAGATTGAAACCGAGCGCTCTACTTACCTGCTCTGCAAACTGGATCGCCCTGGGCTCAGGATCCAGAGTGCCTACACAGATAATGGAATTTCCGACGGTTGCATTGGTCTCAGGGTCTACCATTTAACCTCCCATCAAATGCCAAGACGAAGAAGCACGAGTACTGCCGCGATGAGGGGGAGAATCGAGAACATCAAGCGGATTATTGGACCTGAGAAGTAACGTGTGCCAACGGCGCCGATCTGCGCTCCAATCCCAGCACCCGTAAGCATTGTTAGAGCAATCATAATATCCACGTTTCCCTTGAGCGAATGGGTGATCGTGCCGTAACCCGCGGAGATAACAATCTCGAAGAGATCCGTTCCTACAGCTACATGTGTGGGAACACCGATGATGTAAACCAACATAGGCAATCGTGCAAATCCCCCCCCCACTCCGAGGAAACCAGCCAGGAGTCCGGTAAAAAACCCGGTAAAGATAATCAACCATATTGAAATAGATTCGACACCAGAAACGGGTAATTTGATCAGAGGAGGAATGTTGAATAATCTGGATCGTCTCTTGATACGCACAACGCCGAGCACATCCTTGGCGGCTAACCGATCTGTGCGCTTTTTACGAATGGTGCGAATACTCTCCCAACCCGTAAAGAGTCCAATAACGGTCAGGATGAACACATAGGTATATCCGACAATAATATCCGCCTGTCCTGTCTTATCGACGACTTCAATTAATTGCGCGCCAATTTCAATACCTGGAATGGTTCCTATAATCATAACGAGGCCAAGGCGGAGGTCAACATTCCCGAGTGCACGGTGGCGCCTTGCTGCCACGATCGATTTGCCAGTCATATGCGCCAGATCCGTGCCGATGACAAAATTCATCGGCACACCGGTCCAGAACAGTAAAGGACCTGCCAGGAATCCACCGCCGACTCCAAAGAAACCCCCTAATACTCCAACAGCAAAGCCAATCGCAGCCAGGACGAAAGGATTGGTGAATACCTGCGAAATTGGAAAAAACATCGATCAGTGCCTTAAGCCAAAGCGGCGCAGCAACCAGGATGTGAGCCTTTCTAGCAACACTCCCTGGATAACGATGGCGAGGGTCGCAGCGATGGCATAGATGGGCAAGGAATCTTGGTAGAGCGAGGCAAATTTATCGCTTGCGTAGTGCAGAATCAACCAAAAATAGGCAGCAACAATAGGAAGATAGATCGCAACCTCCAGCAGGATGCTGCGCAGTAGAGGCTGCAACGAAGGATCTTGTTTAGGCGGAGAGGGTGATGAATCGGGCATCGATGTGTCTCATAAAGGTCTGCTGATAACCGTTTGAATTGTATGTGGCGCATTTAATTTGACACAAAGCTTCCCACATTATATTCGTGAATTTGATATTTGCTGTAAAGAAGTTGCGAATGGGGATCACAATGGGCTTAGCGCACACGCGTTCTTTTGAACTGACCTGCTGCGGGATTCCACCTGAAATCGTGTTACACTGCCGGCGATGGATACCAAAGATCTGCAAACACTAGAATTATCGGCTGTTCTTGAGCAACTCGCGAATCGCGCCGCGTTTTCCGCATCAAAAGAACTCGCCAGATCGCTTATTCCAAGCGACGATGTCGAGCAAGTGTCAAGCCGTCTAGCAGAGACGACGGAAGCGCGCCTGCTATTGAGCGTCAAGACAGACCTCACCATTGGCGGCGCACACGATATTCGCGCTCTGACTGAAGCAGCTTCCCGGGGATCTGTCCTTGAAGCTTCAGAGCTGCTTGATGTAAAAAGCACCTTGATCGCGGCGAGGACGATGAGTCGGAACTTCGATAAGCAAGAGGAATCGTATCCTGAACTGTGCCGCATTGCGCTCGACCTATACCCCGCCCCGGGTTTGATCGATCGGATTTCTAAAGCGTTCGATGAACATGGAGATATTGATGATGGCGCATCGGAATCGCTTGGCGTGATCCGGCGTGATTTACGCCATGCGCATGACCGATTGACATCCAAGCTGCAACGCTTGATCAGCAATCCCAAGATTATCCCCATACTCCAGGAACCAATCATCACCCAACGCGACGGGCGCTTTGTCATCCCGCTGCGGGCAGAGTTCAAGGGGCGCATGAAGTGTGTGATCCACGATCAATCCGCATCGGGGGCCACCATCTTTGTTGAACCGCTGCAGGTGGTGGAATTTAACAATAGGGTCCGCGAACTCGAGCTCGCGGAACGGGACGAGATACGGCGAATCTTGGCAGAGCTCTCGAGCCTTGTGGGCGAGCAATCGGAAACCATCGGGATTACGGTCGATGCGCTGGCGCGAATGGATCTGGCATTTGCCAAGGCGCGCTACGCGGAGACAATGCAGGCGAACGAGCCTATCATCCGCCGATTTGAGCCCCATTCGGGTGGAAAACACCCCGGCTCGACATTGAAACTCATACAGGCGCGCCACCCGTTTCTGAATCCGGAAAGCGTCGTCCCCATTGATCTGATCCTGGACCCGGATACGTATATTCTCGTTATCACGGGACCCAACACTGGCGGGAAGACGGTCACGCTCAAGACAGCCGGGTTGCTGGTGCTTATGGCGGAGTGTGGGCTGCATATTCCGGCTGCCTCCGGCTCTGAACTCTCACTCTTCAACGCAATCCTTGCAGATATCGGAGACGAGCAGTCAATTGAACAGTCTCTGTCCACCTTTTCGGCGCATATTTCCAACATCATCCGCATCCTGGCGAAGGCTGGAGAAAAATCGCTTGTCGTGCTCGACGAACTTGGCGCGGGGACAGATCCACAGGAGGGCGCTGCTCTTGCTCAAGCCCTCCTCCAAGAATTCCTCGATCGCCAGGTAACGACGATCGTAGCGACGCATTTCTCAACGTTGAAAATATTTGCGCACAACACCACCGCCGTGCGCAACGCGAGCGTGGAATTTGACATCGAAAGCCTTCTACCTACTTACCACTTGACGATCGGGCTTCCGGGGCGGTCGAACGCGCTGGCGATCGCCAGTCGATTGGGTATTGATGAGAAAATCGTTCAGTGCGCGCGATCGATGGTTTCTCCTGAAGAACTTACCGCCGATACGCTTCTGGATGAGATCCACAAAGAACGTGATATAGCGCGCGCGGCGCGAGTAGAAGCGGAGGAAGAAAGGGATACGGGGAAGCAGCTGCAGGTCGAACTAAAGCGGCGATTGGATGATATTGAGGTAGATCGCCAGGAACTCATGCAGCAGGCACGCGAGGAAGCACTGGAGGAACTTAACATCGCCCGCGAGGAGATGATACTTCTACGGCGTCGGATGGAAGTCGCTGGCCAATCGTTGGAAGCGGTCGATTCGGTCGCGGAGGACCTTGATGCGCTGACGGAGGATCTCGAGGAATCGGTTGCCCGACTTGAACCGGAACCTGAAATTCCGCACCGCCCTATACGACTTGGTGATCGCGTCTATTTGAGAACCCTTGACGCCGAAGGGGTCGTAACGGATCTGGGCGACTCAAAGGCTGAAGTGCAGATTGGGCGACTGCGGGTGCGTGCCGGGTTAAATGAACTCTCTCTTCACCGGGAACCGGGCTCGGAAAAGAAGAAAACCAAGAAGCGCATGGAAGCCACTCGAACTGCCGCTCTACCAGCCACCATGCCCCCTTTGGAACTCCACCTGCGGGGACAAACCGTCGACGAAGCCCTCGAGGTGTTGGAGCAGCGCCTTGATGCCGCGTATCTGACCGGCTTGCCCTTCATACGCGTGGTCCATGGCAAGGGCACCGGAAAGCTGCGCCAGGCAATTCGAGCAGCGCTTAAGGGTAACCGCTATGTGGCTTCTTTCGAACCGGGCAGCGCGGGGGAAGGGGGCGAGGGCGTGACGGTAATTCGGTTGAAGAATTAAATCGTTTTCCTCCAATTCATCTAGCCGCTCACCACCGTTCTCCTCTCTTCACCCGAAATTACATAGCAACTATACAAACCCCTCAAGACACATCAAAGCAGTTATATAAATCTATTGGAACCGAAGCATAAGAATCTTGTACACTAGAGTTGGATTCATGCAGAACTTCTGTTGATCATTAAATCCGGAGTCGGACAATCTCCGCATTGTCCCTTGCAGAGAAAGGCAGCAACCTGATGAACTCACTCGTTGAATCACTCGGTCCAATCTTCATCGTCAGCTTCGCCGTGCAGCAGTTGATTGAACTGTTTGATCCGATTCTGGACAAGGTGATCAAGCCGCACAAGGAGTGGATCCTGAGCGCCGTAACGCTGGTCGTAGGTTTGCTTCTGACGCTGGGGCTCGGTCTGCGCATCCTGCGCCCGTTTGGGGTCACGCGCTTGCACTGGCTGGATATCATCTTGACGGCGCTGTTTGTTACTGGTGGGACGAAATGGCTCAACGACTTACTCAAGATCATCACCTACAAGAAGCAGGAGGCGCAGGCACGGGCGATGATGGCAGCCCAGCCAGTTGCCGAGGATTGATGAAGCTGCCGGAAAATGCCCCAAGAATCGTCAGTGTGAGCAGAAAATCTAATCGAGCGAGCTGAGGTTATTCAATGGAAGATACTAAACGCTGCTTTGGCACAGGCGACCCGCTCATGGAGAAATACCATGATGAAGAGTGGGGCGTCCCTGTGTACGACGACCGCCTGCTCTTCGAGCATCTTCTCCTCGACAGCTTCCAGGCCGGCCTCTCCTGGCGCACTATCCTTCACAAGCGGGAGAACTTCCGCCGCGCCTTCCACGGCTTCGATCCACAACGCATTGCCAATTACAACGGCCAGGATCGGGCGCGATTGCTGGCGGATGCCGGAATCATCCGCAACAAGCTCAAGATCAACGCCGCGATCACCAATGCCCAGGCTTACCTGAACATCATGAACCGGCTCGGTTCCTTCTCGGATTTCCTGTGGTCATTCACGGAAGGGAAGACGCTCAAGGGACCATTGGCGAAGACCTGGCAGGATATCCCAACGTCCAACCCGCAGTCAGAGGCGATGTCGAAGGCACTCAAAGCGGAGGGCTTTAAGTTCGTTGGGAGCACGATCTGCTATGCCTTCATGCAGGCGGTAGGCATCATAGACGATCACCTCGTCGATTGCTTCCGCTTTTCGGGTCGGTAATACCCGGTAGATAGTGCATTCGGTTGGTAATCACAAGCGATCGCCGCTGATGATGGTTGGCTAATGCTCTCTTGGGTTGGTTTGGGGGATTTCCATTCCGTCAGCCTGGCGTTGGTGAGACCACATGCGATAGTAAAGACCACGCGCCATCAACAGGCAGTTATGGTCACCTCGTTCGACAATCCGCCCTTCTTGGAGCACAAGGATCTCGTCGACATCCTCCAGCTCGATCAGTCTGTGTGTGAACAGAAGCGATGTGCGCTGGCGCATAAGACCTTTAAGTGAGCGCATGATTTCATGCTCTGTCAACGGATCGAGATTCGCCGTGGGTTCATCGGCGATCCAGATTGGAGCGTCGCGGAGTAGAGCGCGGGTGATGGAAAGACGCTGGCGTTCACCTCCGCTGAGCATAAGACCGCGCTCGCCGATGGGTGTATCGAGGACTTGAGGCAGGGTGTGGACAAAACCGAGTAGTTGAGCCTGTTCGAGCGCGGCGAAGATTTCAGCATCTCCTGCATCAGGTCTTGCGCACAACAGGTTATCGCGAATGCTGCCATGGAAGAGGTAGGTATCCTGCGAGATCACGCTGTAAAGAGAACGAAGTTCTTCGAGTCTAAGTGAGCGTAGATCAGTTCCGCCGAGCAAAATTTGACCCTCGGAGTAGTCCCAGAATCTCAGCAGTAAATGGGCGATGCTGGACTTGCCCGATCCGCTCGGACCGATGACAGCGAGAATGCGCCCCGGAGCGATATCGAAATCGATCTCGCGCAGTGCCGGAGGGAGAGTGTTGGCATAGCGGAAGGTGAGCTTCAAGGCGTGAATGTGGGTCAACTCGGGCAAAGGCTTGGGTGATTCTGGTTCCACCACTGCAGGCGGTGCGTCGACGATCTCAAAGAGACGCCCGGCGGCTGTGAGGCTGTTCTCGAGGTGCTGAAAGGCGTCTGGCAAGGGGGCCACCGCTTCGAAACTGGCGATCGTGGCTATGACGACGACGGCAAGTAGATACCCTTCCAGCATTCCGAATTGAACGAGCGGAATCGCCCGCAGCAATATCGCGATCACGGCTAGATTAGTTGTAAACCCAACGAGACCGATGGATAGACCAGCGACCCAGGCGCTTCTTTCTCTCGTGCTTGCGATGCCGATTGTCAAATTGGAAACCAGATTAAGATGAGAAGGACCTTGTCCGAAGGCCAAGATGTCAGCGTTCCCCTGAACGCCGTCGACGAGTGCGGCATTCAGGTCGCTGCGCAGTTCGACTTCCCTCTCGCCAGATGGTCTTGCCAGTCGGTTGGTTAGCAGGGGTATGGCCAAACCAACGATGACTAGAAAAAACAACAACTGCATCGATAACCAGAAGTCGAAGCGCGAGATGAATATCGTTACCGCAAAAACCATCGCTACGGCAACGCCTGGCGGAGTGATCACGCGCAGGAAGAAGTGCTGAAGTGTTTCGATGTCGGCGACGATGCGGCTTAACAGGTCGCCGCTGCGCTGGCTCAACAATCGCGCTGGCGCCAGCGGTTCCAGTTGTTCATAAAACCACATCCGCAATCTGGCGAGCAGACGAAAAGCTGTATTGTGGGTCTGAAGCCGTTCCAAGTAGCGGAATACACCACGGGCGATGCCGAAGAAGCGTACACCCACAATCGCCACCTGAAGTTCAGCAATGGAAGGGTGGAGCGCTGCGCGGGCAATGAGGTAGGCCGAGGTGGATAGCAGACCTATTCCGGCGCTCACGGTGAGCGCTCCGAGCAGCATGGAAAGCGCGATCCTCCCTGTGAATGGTATTGCGAGTTTGATAAGGCGGCGGGTTGTGCCCCTCACGACGCTTCTCCTGCGGCTATCATCTCAGCGTATAGACCATCTAGCTGAAGCAATTCTTCATGGGTGCCGCTCTCGATAATTTGGCCCCGAGCGAGAACGAGGATCTCATCGGCGTTTGCTACGGTTCGTAGCCGATGAGCGATGATGAGCGCGGTGCGGCCGGAGAGCAGATCGCGAAGGCAATTTAGGACCTCGGTTTCTGTCTCTACATCTAAGTGAGCGGTTGCCTCATCGAGGATGATGATTGGTGATTCTTTGAGGAACGCACGGGCGATTGCGATCCGCTGCGCCTCACCGCCGCTAAGGCGCGAGCTACCTTCCCCTAAAATGGTGTCGTATCCCTGTGGAAGCGAGCGAAGAAAGCTGTGCGCGCCGGCGCGCTTGGCTGCGGTTTCGATCTCAGCGAACCGGGCCTGTGGTCGGGCGAAGCGGATGTTCTTTGCTGCGCTGGTGTTGAAGATGTAAGGTCGCTGCGGCACCCAGGAGAGCAACCTGCGCCAAGTGTCTGCATCAATATCCTTTAGCGGAATCCCATCGATCAGGATCTCACCGCTCCCGGGTTTTGCGAAGCGCAGGAGAATTTGTGCGAGGGTTGACTTACCGCCGCCGGTGGGACCTACAACACCCACGATCTTACCCCGGGGGATGGTGAAGGTTACACCGTCAAGCGCGATGCGCTTACCGTCATCATACGCAAGGCGGACATCTCGAAATTCGATCGCTTCATGAAACTCGAGATGTTTGTGATCACCGGGTTGATCTATTTCGGCAGCGGGGGTTGGCTGATCCAGAATGTCGAAAATGCGCTGAGCGGCAGCAACGCCGGACATACCGGAGTGGAATCGGATTCCGAGCAAGCGCAGTGGGAGATAGAACTCCGGCGCGAGCAGCAGAACGAAAAAGGCTTGCTCAAAGATGATACGACTGTAAAGCAGGCGCAGCCCGATTTCAACCGCGACTACGGCGGTGCTGATCGTAGCAATCATTTCCAGGACGAATGCGGAGAGAAAGGCTACGCGCAGGACACGCATCGTCGAATGCCGAAAGCGCTCGGAGATGTTGACGATCTCCGCAATCATCGCCAGGCTGCGACCGAGGACTTTGAGCGTTGTTAGACCCTGGATGGCATCCAGTAAGTTGGCGCTCATCGCGCTGAGGACGGACCACTGGCGCCGAGTTTGCGCCTCCGCGGCGTCGCCGATGAGCACCATGAAGATCGGGATGAGGGGCGCAGTCAGCAGCAGCACGAAGGCAGATAGGAGATCGACCGGCAGGATGAAGAGGAATATCGCGAGGGGTACGATCGCGGCCAGCGCTAACTGAGGTAGATATTGGCGGATGTAGGCATCGAGCGCCTCTACTCCCTCCTGGATTGTGTTCGTCAGTTCTCCGCTGCGCTCAGCGCTTGTGTAGGCTGGACCCAAAGCTAGCAGACGGGAGACCAGGCGGTTGCGGATATCGGATTTTACGTGATTCGCCGCACGTTGCGCAGCAACTTCCCTGAGGGTCGATAAAGCCAACCGCAGCAGGCTCAGTAAAAGAAGCAGGATCAACTTCGATTGGATCTGCGCTAAACCAGCGCCTTCGAGGAAGGCTGCACTAACGACTCGACTGATGGTCCAGGCTTGGAAAACAACGGCAACGCCGTCCGCTGCTCCAATCGCGATGGTTACCGCCAGCGACTTGTATGCTGTCCCGGCGCCGGAGAGAATCCTGCGATCCAGTTTCACAAAGACGTTCCTCCGCCGGATATACACCGAGTGGATGATGCCGTGCCCTCAATTCCAACAGACAATCCCCAGAAATTCTTATCCATAAAAATGTGAAGATCCCGAGGCCAACGATCGGATCTTCGTCTTAGAACCTCGGGACCGAATCGAATTGAGCTGCGGCAGAGCATTTCCGCGACCGAAAACCGTTCAGTACTCCAGCTTGCTATCGCGTGTGACCCTGGCTCGAAATACGTAATAGGACCAACCCTGATACAGCAAGACGAGAGGGATAAAGATCGCGGCGATGATCGTCATCACTTTCAGTGTGTAGGGGCTTGAGGAGGCATTGTAGATCGTCAGACTCCACTCCGGACTGAGGTTGGAAACCATCAGCCGAGGGAATAGCCCTACAAAGAATGTAACAGTAGAGAAAATGATACCTATCCCGCTCATCGCGAAAGCCCAACCGCCCTGCTTCTTACGGATGAACCACCCCGTAGCCAGAATGGCTGCTCCTGCGCTGATGGGCACCAATCCAGGATTGACACCCAAACGTTCGTACATATCCGTTACGAAGTAGCCGACGCCAAGAGCGAGGACCCCTCCAATTAGAGCTATCAGCCATAATCTTCGCGCAGCGGTGAATGCGCGATCCAAGATTGGTTCGTTGAGTTTCAAGCTGAGGAAGGTCGCGCCATGGAGTGTGAAGATCGCCAGGAACGCCAGCCCACAGACCAGCGCGTAGGGGTTGAGCAGGTTCCAAAAACCACCTATGTAGGTCATGTCGGCATTAATCGGTGTGCCGAGCAGCAAGTTTCCCATTACCACACCCCATAGTAGTGGAGGAACCAGGCTGCCGACGAAAATCAACCAATCCCATGTGGAACGCCATTTCGGGCGTACATCCTTGTTCCGGAATTCGATGGCTATGCCGCGCAAGATCAAGGCTACGAGCATGAGCAGCAGAGCTAGATAAAACCCGCTGAACATCGTGGCGTACCAATTTGGGAAGGCGGCGAACATTGCGCCCCCGGCAGTGATGAGCCAGACTTCATTCGCGTCCCAATGCGGGCCGATGGTGGCGATGATCCTCCCTCGTTCTTCCTCGTCCTTACCGAGGAATGGCAGCAGGATGCCCACACCGTAGTCGAAGCCTTCGAGAAAGAAGTAGCCGTTGAACAATACGGCGATGAGGATGAACCAGACAGTGTTCAGATCCATGATAGACCTCCTTATTAAAGGCTAGGCAACGGCGTCGCCGTGGCTTTCGCTGATTGAAGCGTCATTTTTTGCATATTTCGCAAGCAGGTAGACATCGACCACGATGAGTACACCGTAGAGCAATGTATACACGATTAGCGATGTCAGGAGCATAACCACGGACACATTTGGGGAGACCGCATCCTCTGTACGCATGATGCCGAAGACGATCCAAGGCTGACGAGCCACCTCGGTAAAAATCCAGCCGGTTGAAGTACCGACGATGGGCAGCGCCATTGCATAGGGCATCCAACGCAAGAATCGATTTGCCCTCTGTAGACGTTTGGTCAGTACAAGAAATAACGCATAAAATGCAAGGACAAGCATCAGGGAACCAGCGCCCACCATAGCGCGGAACGACCAGTAGCTAATCGTCACTGGTGGAACATAATCCCCTGGTCCATATAAAGTCTCGTACTCCTGCTGGATGTCCTTGATCCCTTGGACCTCTCCATCGAACCGATTGTATGCCAGCAGGCTGAGCGCTCGCGGGATGCGGATGTCAAACACAGCGCGCTGTTGGGTTTCGTCGATGATGGTCAGCAGGGAAAGAGCAGCAGGATCCTCTGTCTGCCAGAGCGCTTCGCCCGCAGCCATTTTCATTGGCTGAGCCTCAACCATGTACTGGGCTTGGCTGTGGCCGACGAGACCCACCAGACAGATACCGATCACGCCGGCGATAGCACCCCACTTGAACGAACGCTGGAAAATCTCTGAGTCGCGTTTCTTATAGAACAAGTGATAGGCGCTGATCCCAAGGATGAAGAAAGCCGCGGTCGTTAATCCTGAAGTGATCACGTGAGGGAACTGGACCCAGACGTGGGGGTTGCTCAGCAGGGCAAAGAAGTTCGTCATCACAGCCCGACCATTTTCTATAGTGTAACCCACGGGTTCCTGCATGAAGGAATTAGCGATAAGGATCCAAAGTGCAGAGAGATTTGACCCGATGGCGACCATCCAGATCGTAGCTGCGTGCATGCGGGGCGAGAGACGATCCCAGCCGAAGATCCAGATTCCAAGGAATGTGGATTCCAGAAAGAAGGCCAGCAGAGCCTCGATCGCAAGTGGTGCACCGAAAACATCACCGACGAACCGAGAGTACTCAGACCAATTCATCCCGAACTGGAACTCCATCACAATGCCAGTAACCACTCCCATGGCGAAATTAATTAAAAATAATTTTCCCCAGAATTTGGTCATACGTTTGTAGAGTTCGTTCCCGGTCCGGACGTACATGGTCTCCATCAAGGCGAGGAGGATGGACAAGCCCAACGTCAGGGGGACGAAAAAGAAGTGATACACGCAAGTGATGGTGAACTGCAGGCGGGCAAGCGTCACTGGGTCCATAGGTTTTTCTCCTTTAATTCGGTTGTCAGGAGTAGGCTACGATTGGGAACCTTGATGAGGCGAGAACTCCCGCAGTGTCTTAGTAATGTCATTGAAGAGCGGAGTGGAAATCCACAAGAAGTAATGTTGATCGGCATATTGTTAGAAAACAGCTCTTGTTCGTCGATGGTGGAGTGAGACTTGTCCCCGCGATGCGTATCGGCCATAAATAATTAAGCGTAATGATATATGCGTATTTGAAAGAAACCAAATAGGTCACGATGTTTGAAGGAGAAAACCACTCAACGGTGTCTTAACAATACAACGAAATGGAAAATGCCGTCGAAAGAATTTTGAAATGAGGGTTGGATGGCGTCATCGACTCGAGCACAACAATCTCTAGGGGAGGGTTGCACTCCATGGGAGGTGAGAAATCGGGAGAGTAAAGCGGGCCTCCCTTAAAGTGCGCCCCACGGAAAACATTCGCTTAATTCACAAGTCTTCAGGCGGAAACTTACCGATCATGTGTGTGGGGGGTGTTGTCAACCTCGCCGATGTTGTGGAAAAAATGGGCGCCGGCGCTAGTTTACTGCAGCTCTTCACAGGTCTTGTATATCAGGAGCCGGGTCTGGCGAGGGGGGATCCTGGATGGGTTGCGCAAGAGAAACGTTTAATCCCCCAGAGAGGTAGAGATGAGTCGCGCCCGGCATTTATTTCCGTAACTATATGTAACCACTCAGGAATCCCATATTGGACGGCCTACGGGAACGATGAAACTCGAGTATGCTTTAAGGTATATTGAGATAGGGTGAGAATATTAATCACTCTGCCTCTCAGAATGTCCATCCCGAGATCAACTTGAGTAGTTACAATTAAACATCGTTAGGGGGTAAATTTCTAAATGAAATTGTCTAAAAATGGGATCATTGCCATTTCTAAAAGGTTAATTAGAGGTTGGCTTAAGCCTCTCGCCGGGTTGTTTGTCCTCCTGGCGATGTTTGCCATTTACTTGCTGCTGGACAGGGATACGCTCCCTTCTCCAGTAGCTGAAGAGACAACTAAGGGGGGATGGTACGGCGTTTACTTCAGCCAACCGGATATCCCCGGATCGTCCAACCTGCATGGTGGTCCGGATTCAGATCTAGCGCAGGCGATCGATGAAGCACGCTATTCCGTCGATGTCGCCGTGATGCGACTGGACCTATGGAGCCTGCGAGACGCGCTGTTGGACGCCGACCGCCGTGGCGTCAACATTCGAATTGTTGTTGAAAGTGACTATCTTCAGGAACTTGAAATTCAAGATTTGATTAGCGCCGGGATTCCCGTCATAGCCGATCGCCGGGAGTCCTTGATGCATTATAAGTTCACAATCATCGACAAGTTGGATGTCTGGTCTGGCTCGATGAATTACACAATCAGCGGGGCGTACCGCAACGACAATAATTTAATACACATCCGTTCTAACAAACTCGCGCAGAGTTATACCCGCGAATTTGAAGAGATGTTCATGGATGACCGCTTCGGCGCGTTATCGGAAGCAGATACGCCTTACGCGTGTGTGGACATAAACGGGACAGAAGTGGAGGTGTACTTCTCCCCGGATGATCATGTTTTGCAAAGGATATTATCGCTCGTCACCGCGGCGGAGGAGAGCATCGAGTTTCTGGCTTTCGCTTTCACATCGGATCCACTGGCCGAAGCTTTGATCGCGCGGGCAGCCGATGGCATTCGAGTGCGGGGAGTGATCGAGCGTGGCCAAGTCAATAACTCAGGGAGTGATGTCGGGCAGCTGGTTCTAGCTGGGTTGGATCTCCGGCTAGATGCCAATCAAAACAAGATGCACCATAAGGTTATTTTGATTGATGGTGAAATTGTAGTTACAGGGTCGTATAATTTCTCCCGAAATGCAGAGGAAAAGAACGACGAGAATGTTTTAATACTTCATAGCGATGAAATTGCACAGCAGTACCTGTTAGAATTTGAGCGGATTTATCGAGCTGCAAGCAAGTGACGTAGCTGCAGGCTGCGAAGGAGGTTATTTATGGATTACGGCGGCAAGTTCTACCTGGGTCGTCCTTACGATCTGAAGAAGGGAAAGACAGAGACAAAGCCATTGCTCTACGACCCTGATGATATGACGACTCACGGCGTGGTTGTAGGTATGACGGGTTCGGGAAAGACGGGATTGTGCATCGACTTCCTGGAAGAAGCCGCACTGAATGGGATCCCCGCGATCTTAATCGATCCAAAAGGGGACATGGCCAATCTACTGCTCCATTTCCCGAATCTGGCTCCCATTGATTTCCAACCCTGGATCGATCCGGACGAGGCTCGTCGGGATGGGCAGACAATCGAAGAGAAATCTGAGAAGATCGCAAAGCTCTGGGAAGGTGGTTTAAAGGAATGGGGAATTGGAACTGAACGGATTGAAGCCGTCCGGAATGCGGTTGAATACGCAGTTTACACACCTGGATCAGACGCAGGGATTCCTGTAAGTATCCTGGCCTCACTTAAAGCGCCACAGACCTCGTGGGAGGAGAATAAAGAGGCTTCCCGCGAGCGGGTTTCAAGCACGGTTACCGCGCTCCTCGGGCTTGTGGGCATCGAGTCCGATCCTGTTCAATCGCGCGAGCACATCCTACTTTCTAATATCTTTGAGATCTCGTGGAAAGCCGGTCGGGATATGGACCTCACAGAGCTGATCCATCAGATTCAGTCTCCACCCTTTGATAAGCTGGGAGCCTTTGAGATCGATCAATTCTTCGCGGAGAACGATCGTTTTGAGCTGGCGATGACATTAAACAATCTCTTGGCTTCTCCTTCCTTCGAGGCCTGGATCCATGGGGCTCATCTGGATGTCGGCCAATTACTTTGGGCTGCTGATGGTAAACCCCGTCACAGTGTGTTTTACCTCGCCCATCTACCAGAGAGCGAGCGCATGTTCTTTACCACACTGCTGCTCACTGAGGTGGAATCTTGGATGCGAGCGCAGCCGGGATCATCAACTTTGCGGGCGATTCTGTACTTTGATGAAGTCTTTGGTTACATGCCGCCTGTTGCCAACCCGCCTTCAAAACCGCCGCTGCTGCGTCTATTGAAAACGGCACGCGCCTTCGGGTTGGGCGTTTTACTGACAACACAGAACCCCGTCGATCTTGATTACAAAGCCTTGAGTAATGCGGGCACGTGGTTCGTCGGGAAGCTGCAGACTGAGCAGGATAAATCTCGGCTTTTGGATGGACTAGAATCTGTTGACTCGGGGAAGAGTGGATTTAAACGCTCCGGTGTGGATAAGTTGATCTCAAGCCTCGATAAGCGTGTGTTCTTACTACATAATGTCCATGAACAAGAGCAGCAAGTCTTTAAAACGCGCTGGGCTATGGCTTATCTCAGGGGCCCCATAACGCGCACACAACTGCAGGATGTCAATGAGTTGGTCGGCGCACACAAACCTCATATCTCAACAATCGCCGGGGACGCGTCGAAGGCGGATGTAAAGGTCGATCGAGCGGAATCTGTTGAAGACTCTGAGGGGACATCCACCAGGCGCCCTAGAGTTCCCACAGGCATTTCCGAGTATTTCCTTCCGAACACCATAACTTCCAGTCAGGCGTTGAAAGAATCAATGCAAGACCCTGCAAAATCGGAGATTCTTGGCTTGATGTATAAGCCTGGGTTACTCGTCCAGGCAGATGTAAGATATCTTGACCGGAAAATTAATCTCGATCATGTTGACTCGCTCGCGGTGATGGCCGAGGATGTTGATCCAAAAGGGTTCATCCGCTGGGATGATTGGACAATCTCCCCTCTTGACCCAGGATCGTTGGATTCTAGCCCGAGCCCTGACGCTCAGTTTGCGCCTTTGGAGGCGCCCCTGAACGACGCTAAGAGTCTGAAAGTACTGGAGAAGGATTTTCAGGATTATGTTTTCCACGGTGCGGGCATGAGGATTCCATCGAATCCAACTTTAAAAATCTTTGCAACCCCAGGGACATCTGAAGCCGAATTCCAGGACCATTGCAGAGAGGCCGCGGGTGAAGCCGCGGACATCGAAGTAGGAAAATTAGAGAAAAAGTATAAAACAAAGATCAAGCGCATTGAAGACCGGCTGACTAAAGAACAGCGTGAGCTGGCCGAGGATCAGGCCGAACTGGGTTCCCGTAAAATGGAGGAGGTTGCCACGCTTGCAGAAAATGTCTTCGGTTTATTCTCCGGGTCACGCAGCACACGCCGAATTTCCACCTCAATGACGAAACGTAGAATGACTTCAAAGGCGAAATCTGATGTAGAGGAGTCTCAAGAGGTTATTGAGGATTTTATCCAGGAGTTGGATGATTTACGGGCAGAACTAACCCAAGAGATCGATGAGATCCATGAGCGTTGGGAGCAGGTGGCCTCGGAAGTTGAAGAGACCGTGATTGCTCCCTTCAAGAAGAATATCCGGGTGGATTTATTCGGTGTCGCATGGACGCCGTATTGGCGGGTTAAAGTAGGGAACAAAGATCTTGAATTGCCTGGTTATGGTGAAGGGGAATAGAGGTAAGAAATTAGAATTGTTTCATTTGAACCCTTCGATTCAACCTTGACCTACCGCCAGTTGAAGAGAGTGGAAGATGCAGGATGGAATCAGGGTAGCGCTCGAAACGCCAGGCTTCAAAATTTGCATCTGAAGACAACCGTCAGCCTGATCCATGGATGATGGACATTAGCTTAAAAAAGTTGATTTCGAGCGACTACTGGTCTGGCATCCGTTGGATCCATGAACGAAGAGGGATTATGAGTCTGGTTGAAGATCTGATTACTCAAGTGCCTGAAGGTGAGATTGAGTGTGTCCAAGTGGGACTCAATTGGACTGCGGTTGTAGCTATCCAAGGTGGGGTGCGAAAATGCGGTCTTGCGTCAACACTCTCAGAACCACACCAACGAGGCCAGCCAGCCGTACCGGAGGCAGGTGACCTCACGAGGTACACCGGTTGCGAGCTGATCAAACGAGCATTCGTGGAGGATAAGCCCGTATTAGCTAGTATCGGGGTAGCGACGCTCAATGCATTATTGCCGGATCCTCCCTTAGACAGGGTTGAAGAGGAGCCAGCTGAATCTCTTCTGGCGCGATATGGTGCCAACCGGACCGTCGCCTTGATTGGGCATTTCCCTTTCGTGCCACACCTTCGGGATCAGGTAGGAGAGCTTCAAGTCCTGGAGTTAAGGCCGCTCCATGGCGATCTGACGGCAGATACGGCCTCTAATGTTCTACCGCAAGCGGACATCGTGGCGATCACGAGCATGGCTTTAATAAATCGTACGCTGGAGTCTCTGCTCGAGCTGTGTGCACCGAAGGCGCTGGTCCTCGTGCTCGGACCCAGCACACCGATGAGCCCGGTGCTCTTTGAATATGGGATCGATATACTCGCGGGAGCGCAAGTTATCGATATCGAAGGGGTTTTGAGATCGGTATGCCAGGGCGGGAATTTCAGGCAAGTTCACCGGGCAGGAGTCAAGTTGGTTGCGCAAAAACGAGAAGGCTTTGATGGGGTTATAGGCGTGGAATAATCGTGAGACCTAGCATTCAACGAAATGATGTCCAAAAAAAAATGTGAAGGTTAGATCATGAGATTCGCAATTTCAACTGAGGATAATAAAGGGCTTGAGCGTATTGTGAGCCAGCACTTTGGTAGATGCCCTTATTTCGTCCTCGTGGAAGCCGAGAACGAGGCGAACATGGAAGTAAACGCCGTTGACAACCCTTATCTTGCGGAACATGGACCCGGGCAAGTTCCTGAATATATCGCCTCGCTTGGAGCGGATGTGATGATCAGTGGTGGAATGGGCCGGCGAGCGAATGTTTTCTTCGACAAGTATGGGATTAGAACCGCCACTGGGGCTGGCGGCACGGTGCAGGAAGCATTATCCAGCTTTCAATATGGAAAACTGTCCGCAGGCAGAAACTGCGGTGGCCATGGGGAGGAACATGGGCACGGACATAATCATGGTAAGAATGCAAGGACCGCGCCGAATCCGGATAATCTACGATAAAACCGCTGCATTGATTAAGGCATTCGGATCTTCGCCTTCGCTCTCTCAGTTTCACAATCGATGTTGAGAAGGAGGCGAAGATTTTGTGTATAGGATGATGTGAGGTTTTAACTGGTGAGGGGCCAATTCGGGAGAACGTCGATGTCGAGCGCGTCACGCTGACCGTTCAGGAAGCGACGATGACCAACGGCGGCGATCATCGCCGCATTATCGGTGCATAGTGCCAGGGGCGGAACCCTAACCGGAATTTTAGATTTAGCCTGGAGGGAGGATCGTAAAGACAGGTTGGCGGACACCCCTCCGGCGACAAGGATTTCGTTGGCTCCGAATTCCTTTGCCGCGGCGAGCGTTTTCCCGACAAGCACGTCTACGACGGCGTCCTGAAACGAAGCCGCGAGATCGGCAATCGGCAGATCCCCTTCAGGAGCTTCCACGCCCGCTTCAAGACTGGGCTGCAGCGAGCGCACCTCACGTAAAACGGCTGTTTTCAATCCGCTGAAAGAAAAATCCCAGGTGTCTTCCATCCAGGCGCGCGGGAACTTGAAAGTGTCCATGTCCCCATCTTTGGCAATTTCTTCGATTGCTGGGCCACCGGGATAGTCAAGACCGAGCAGGCGCGCGACTTTGTCAAAGGCTTCCCCGGCGGCATCATCGAGTGTGCCTCCCAATCGTTCGTACTGGAGGTGATCACGCATCAAAATTAATTCCGTATGCCCTCCCGAGACGATCAGAGCGAGTAGAGGGAATGACGGTTCATCTTCGTCGGCAAGCCAAATGGAATATAGATGGGCTTCCAGGTGATTAATTCCCAAAAGTGGCAGCCCCGCGCCCATCGCAAGTCCTTTGGCCATATTCAACCCAACAACGAGGGAACCGGCTAAGCCGGGTCCACGCGTGACGGCGATAGCGTCGATTGACTCAAGACCTACGTGCGCCTCGACGAGCGCGCTGGAAACAACTTGGTGGATAGTTTCAATGTGAGCGCGTGAAGCCAGCTCAGGGAAGACGCCGCCGAATTCGGCGTGTATCTCTGCCTGGGAAGCGACGATATTTGAGACGATGTGGCGGCCGTTTTCAAGGACTGCCGCTGCTGTTTCGTCACAGGATGTCTCGATTCCCAGAATGCGTGTCTCTTCGCTCATGAGTCTCTCGCCTTCACTAATTCACACCAAGTTGGTTTGTCTCTTTGCTCCCTGCATCTTGAGGACGAGGTCCTTGGGGAACTCGATTAGAGTCTCAAGCACACCATCCGGGCGTACCCAAACAGTATCTTCAATGCGAACGCCAAGCCCACGATCGGGGTAGTAGAGCCCGGGCTCAACGGTGATAACCGAACCGGGCAGCAACACATCCTCAAATATCTTGTTGAAACTAGGCGCTTCGTGAACGTCCAGCCCGATGCCGTGGGCGAGACTGTGAACATAACCATCGGTTGTCATTGGGTTGGAGAGGATCGTTGGGTGCCCTTTGGCTTCAAAGAGTTCGCAAGTCTGGATCTGGTAATCACGGCAGGGATTCTGGGGTCTGATCGCCGAATATACTGTCTCGTACACATCCAGGACATCCTCGTAGACTTGCAGGACTTCATCCGGGGCGTGGTCAAGGCACCATGTCCGTGTGAAGTCATAGAAATAGCCTCCTCCAGCCTCACAGGGGTAGATGTCGAAGACGATTGTTTGCCCCACCGGTATGGGATCTGCATCGGTTCCGGTGCTGTGGGGAATCCCGGCATCGCGTCCAACGGCGAAGATCGAACCTTTAGGATTTTCAGCGCCGCGCATTGCCAGCCAGAGATTGATTTTGCGTTTGACGTTTCCTATTGTGAGCTGCTCCCCCTCGCGATTCACCAGGTAGCCATCTTTTACACTATGGGAGGTTAAAAACCCGGCCACATCTCCGACAACAGCAGTGGTGATGCGGCCCATGGCGCGGATCCGTTCAATCTCGCTCTCGTCCTTGGTCACGCGCGCTTGCGCAATCACCGAGCGCAGCCCGGCCTCACCCAATATCTCAACATTGGGCAATCTGTGTCGCAGGAAATCGATGGTCCTAAGCCAATGCCCGAATTCGACCATTCCGGAGATGCCGATGCGACCGTGGATTTTATAATCAGCGATAACCTTCTCGAGTAGCAGCACTTGGGCCTGGTTGCTGTCTTTATTCGCTTGTTCGAGCAACGCTGGATAATCGTAATCTGCGAAGATGTCCTTGGTCTCCAGCCCCGTGGCCGCGGCCTCCTCGCGCTCCATCGGGTAGTGGAAGTGAATCGCCTTCCTCCCACTCATTTTGAGTAGAAAGCCTTCGGATAGGTGTGCAAGACCGGTGAAGTAGACCATCGGAGCATTGTGGGCTGCGGGGCCGAGGACGAGCAAAGCGTCGAGATCGGCTTCTTTCATCAGGCGGTCGATGTCGGTTTTCATGATTACGCTCCTGACATTGGGTGAGGGTGCTTTGGAAGTGCAGATGTGTTGCGATCTGTGCTGCACCCTCTACTTATTGCGTTTCTCAGCGCTTGAGAACACGCTGGATTCCCTTTATTAGATCGTTTTCTTGATCGACCAGTACTGTCCTTGGGTCAAATACAACCCGGTCATCTTCCACACGAGCGATGATCGCTGGATCTACCCCGCGTAATCGACCAGCGAAGGCATTCGGGTGCTTTACATCCAGGGCGAGAAGTGTGGTGGGCAGGGTTTCCTCGGGAAGGCTGCCCCCTCCGACGGTTGAACGACCCGGGATGGTTTCCCCCTGTCCCAGGTGGTTTCTCCAGGCTGCAGCGCGTACTTCAACAGAATCCGCGGTGGCTGAAATCATCTGCCACACAGGGATTTCCGACGTGGCATTCCCTTTCAAGTATTGTAGCAATGTCGCCGATAGCGCCGCCAGGCAGAGTTTGTCTGGTCGCACGGCACGGGCAAGTGGTTGACGGCGAAGCTTGTCGATGAAAACCTTCTCCCCCACCAGGATCCCCGCCTGCGGACCACCGAGCAGTTTATCCCCCGAAAATGCTACGAGCGAGGACCCTATTTGGAGTGATTCTTGCACGGTTGGTTCATGTCCCAGACCGAATTGTGCCGTGTCGAGCAACGCGCCGGAGCCGAGGTCATCCAATACAGGAATGCCGCTGCGTGTGCCGAGTTCGACCAGTTCGGCAAGGGAGGGTTCCGTTGTGAACCCCACAATCTTGAAGTTGGAATGATGAGCGCGCATGATCAGAGCGGTTCGATCTTGAATTGCAGCTTCGAAGTCTCTCAGATGGGTGCGATTCGTCGTTCCCACTTCGACCAGTTTAGCGCCGGATTGCTTGAGCACGTCCGGGATGCGGAATCCGCCCCCGATTTCGATGAGCTGAGAGCGGGCGATCAAGACCTGTTTGCGGCGAGCGAGGCTGGTGAGTGCCAGGAGGACAGCGGCAGCGTTGTTGTTCACGACGAGCGCTGCCTCTGCGCCTGTGAGCCGAGTGATAAGTGCTTCGGCGTGCATATCACGCTTGCCGCGACGGCCGCGCTGAAGTTCATATTCGAGCGTACTGTAGCTGATGCTGACGGAGAGCATCGCCTCTCGGGCGGCACGACTCAAGGGGGAGCGACCCAGGTTGGTGTGGATGATGACGCCAGTGGCGTTGATCACAGGCCTCAGAGTGGGTGTGAGCCAGGAGGCAAGCATATCGCCCGTTTGGTCGATGAGGGTACGTTCATCCGGCGAGGGTGTCCCCTCAAGAACAGCCTGGCGGGCGAGCTCTAACTGCTCTCTAAAGGCTTGGACACTGAGGGCATGGCCGAACGTAGAAATCAAGGAAGCTGCTTGCGGGTGATTCAGGAGATGATCGACAGAAGGGATGTCTCTCAAGCTCACCGGTTCGGCCTCCATTTGCTGCGGTCCAGCATGCGCAGGAACCACTCTATCGCAACCAGACCGAGCCCAAGCAGGATGGCGAGCGAGAGGTATAGACTGCGGTTGATCTGTAACCAGACGCACAATTCGCCGTAGAGCGTGACAAGAAGCGCTCTGCGCAGAAGGATCATCGCCGGAAGATCGGACCGCTCGGCGAACCGGCGATGGAGCAGCCAGATGAAGGGAAGCACGGTCCCGGTAATTGCCAGAGCAAGCAGGAAGAAGAAGAGCCATCGTGGACCCACGGTGGGGAGCGTGCCAACAAGCAGCAGAAATAAACCCAACCAGCCGATGATGGCCAGAATTATGGCGGCAATCAACAGACTGCGATAACTGGAAGATGGTAGATCAAACATTCAACAGTACCCTCTTAGGGTTTGTGGGAATTATAGCCCAGCGTCCATCAACGTGGAAAATCGCCGCCCGCGAGCTGTGGGAAGGCCTGGGTTATAATCCCCCGCGAGATCCCATGTCACTTCTACAGGCGATTGATCTAAGCAAGTCGTATGGAGGCCAGGACGTCCTCCAGGGGCTGACCCTTTCTGTTGCCCATCAAGCTCGTATCGCGCTTGTGGGACCGAATGGGATTGGTAAAAGTACCCTGCTCCGAATCTTGGCCGGGGTTGAATCTCCAGATCGGGGTTCAATTCACCGTTCACGAAGCCTGCAGATTGGATATCTTCCTCAAGCTACCGTGGACCGATTGCCCGATATTGGACCCGATGATCAGACGCCCTGGGAAATTGGGCTGGAAGCCTTTCGGGACTTGCGCGCCCGCGAGGTTCGGCTTGCCGAACTTGAGAGATCCATGGCCGATCCGCAGCTTGTTGATCAGGCGATGACGCGTTATGGGGTGCTGCAGGAAGCGTTTGAACATGACGGTGGGTACTTGTATCAATCGCGCATCCGCCAGGTCCTGAGCGGCTTGGGATTTTCCATTAAGGATGATTTTCACCGGCCTCTGTCTCAACTATCCGGTGGCGAGAGAACTCGTCTTCAGTTCGCTCGATTGTTACTCGAGGATCCGGGTCTTCTCATTTTGGATGAGCCGACAAACCATCTGGATATCGAAGCGATTGAGTGGCTTGAGAGATGGCTGCGTGATTGGCCGGGTACTGTGATTATCGTTTCACACGATCGGTTCTTCCTCGATCGAGTGGCAAATACCGTCTGGGATCTAACTCCCACGGGGCTTGAAACCTATCGAGGCAACTACTCCGCTTACGTCCAGCAGAGAATTGAACGATTAGAACATCTTTCATCGCGCTTCAAAGCCCAGCAGGTGCATATCCGCAAAGAGCGTGATTACATCCAACGCAATATAGCTGGGCAGAACACCCGCCAGGCGCAAGGGCGACAAAAGCGACTGGATCGCATGCTACGTGATGATGAAATTAAACTCCAGAAAACACAGAGAAAAGCCCACATCGCCTTTAAACAACCCGATCGGTCGGGCGATCTCGTTTTGAGAACACGGGATCTAGTCGTGGGTTTTCGAGAGGATGATCAGGCGTTATTCAATGTTCCAGATCTCACACTCAGGCGCGGAGAATGTGTGGCGTTGATTGGGCCCAACGGCTCGGGTAAAACAACACTGCTTAAAACGCTTCTTGAGGAAGTGGAACCTTTTGCGGGAGAGGTCCAGCTTGGGGCAAGCCTTCGGTTAGGATATTTTGAGCAAGCGCAAGGTGGACTGCAGCCGGAGAGGACAGCTTTAAAAGAGGTGATGGCTGCTTCTCAAGATCTCACAACTGCAGAGGCACGCAGCCTGCTGGGCGGATTCTTATTCTCCGGCGATGATGTGAAGAAAACCATGGCAGTGCTTTCCGGAGGGGAGCGCGGACGCGTGGCCCTGCTCAAACTCATCGTGCAGGGAGCGAATTTCCTTCTACTGGACGAGCCCACCAATCATCTCGATATTCCCTCGCAGGAGGCGCTTCAAGATGCGATTCGCAACTTCCCAGGGACGATCCTGATTGTCTCCCACGACCGTTACCTGGTCCAGGCGCTGGCGAGTCAGGTATGGGTTATCTCAACCGACGAGCGTTCATTGACGGTATTCCCCTATGGATACCAGAGTTATTTAGAGGCCCGTGAGCAGGAACGAGAAAAACATGTTGACATGGAGCAAGCTTCCACACAGACCAACTTGAGATCCAAGAAACGATCTCCGAAGATGCCTGATATTAACGCCATCGAAACGCGCATTGCAGCTATCGAAACCGAAATGACACAGGTTTCCATATCAATGGAACACGCTGGGACCGACATGACGGAACTTGTGAAGCTGGGCGAGAAATACGCATTGCTAGAAGAAGCGTTAGAGGTGGAGATGCAGCTCTGGGAGCAAGCCGCTCGTGGGCAAGCGCCGACGTGATATAATCCGCCGGTTCGATGAACCGGTTTTCCCATCTCAATTAGAAAATCTAGATAATAATGACAGTAAAGAGACGCAGTAACTCGAGCACAAAATCGTTCCCGACCTGGATGATACGACTCCTGGCAGGAGCCTTTCTCGTTGGGGCGTTGTTTTCCGCCTATCTTGTCTATGTTCTAGTTCGCGATTTGTCTGCCTCGTGGTCCGGGATCGGCCTGCCTTCTTTCGGAGACCCAAAGACGCAGCAGGTAGACAATGCGGCGACGCCCACAATAACAGTCTTGGAGACACTCCCTGACCCGTGGAGCGGAAACGAGCGGGTAACGATTCTCCTGATGGGGATTGACTATCGTGACTGGGAGAGCGGAGAAGGCGCGCCGCGCACCGACTCGATGATGTTGGTGACGCTCGATCCGATTTCAAAAACGGCGGGCATGCTTTCCATTCCCCGCGACCTGTGGGTAGAGATCCCGGGTTACGGCCACGGCAGGATCAACACCGCATACTTCCTGGGTGAACAAGATCGCCTGCCGGGGGGTGGACCCGAGTTGGCAATCAAGACCGTCGAGAAGTTCATGGGTGTGCCGGTTCATTACTACGTACAGATCGATTTTGGGGCGTTTGAACGCATGGTGGATGAAATCGGTGGGGTGGAGATCGACATCCCAGAGGAGATTGAAGTCGATCCGATTTTGACTCCAAATATTACTCTCGAGCCAGGGAAACAAACGCTCTCCGGTGAGGTCGCATTGGCTTATGCCAGAGCCAGGCATACCGAGGGCGGGGATTTTGACCGCTCAGCGCGCCAACAGCAGGTTGCTTTAGCCATCCGCTCGCAGATTCTGCGCTTGAACATGATCCCAACGCTTGTGGCAAAGGCTCCGGCACTCTACCAGGAACTGGCTTCCGGCATCCATACGAATTTAGCGCTAGATCAGATGATTTCGCTCGGATTAATGGTCTTTCAGGTCAATCCTGAAAACATCGGCCGCGCGGTTATCAGCCCACCTGAAATGGTAACTTTAGAGCGGGTTATCTATGGCGGAGAAGCGGCGGACGTCCTGAAACCCGTTCCGGATAAAATCCGCATGTTGCGCGATGAGATTTTCACCGCGACCGGGGCCATCGGCCCATCGGTTGATACAGGAGATCCAAAGGCTGCCGCAGAGGATGAATTTGCACGCGTGGCCGTCCTGAACGGTGCGGGTGAGGAGGGGCTGGCGGGTAAGTTCGCAGTTGCTTTAGGCGATCTGGGTTTCAATGTCACCGAGATTGCAAATGCTGATCGCATGGATTACCCGACGACACGCATCGTAGACTACACTGGAAATCCCTATACGACCCAGTACCTTGTTACCCTATTGGATTTGACCCAGAGTCAGGTACTCTTCCAGACTCTTCCCGATGGCGAAGTCGACATTGCGCTCGTCGTCGGCTACGATTGGCAGGCGCTTTTAGCGAAACTGTCCGCCGATTAGGAATTGATTCCATCGGCAGCGAACAAGTAGAAGCAAGCTGGCAAATTTAAAAGTTGGATATCTACGGACTGGCAGGGAGCCAGTCCGGTTCTCGTTTAGAGAGTGATTAGATGGACGGCAACGCCGAAAATGAGACCAAGCAGCGCACCCGCCAGAATATCAGAGGGGTAATGCACCCCCATGGCGATGCGAGCCAGGGAGACGAGAAGTGCCCAAAGGGTCAGCGCAAGCCCAACGGGGAGTGGGCAACAGAAAAGCGCCAGCATGGCGATCAGCGCCGCCCGCGCCGCGTGACCGGAGGGGAAGGAGTGAGGATCGGTTTTTCGGTAGACTGCTCCCCAATCTCCTTCAGGGCGGCTGCGACGTATCGTGAATTTGGTCGTCATAACCAGGACCGCGAGCACGAGGATGGCAACGATAAAACGAACCGTCAAGTCTTGGTAGGCCGGGTTTCCGAAAGCCCAAAACAGGCCTAGCCCAAGCAGCCAGAACCAAGAATCCCCGGAGTGGGCGAACACCATCGCCATAGTGCGCAAGATTCCCGGTTTCTCGGCAACCCGCAATCGAGCGGACCAGCGGGAATCAAATTCCTCCCAGGCGGCAAAATTCATCTCAATTGCTCGACCGTTGTGAGAGATCGGAGATAACAAGCTCAAGCTGGTGTGGCTTGTCTATGTCCATGCCAATCTCCGCGTAGGGTGAGATAACCGCACGTCCTTTAAGGCCCAACCGGTTACTCACACGCCTTGCCGCATCATTTATGGTTATGCGGCGGATGAGCACAAGGAATAGCAAATCGAACCCCAATAGAGCAGCCTGACGGAAAGGGCTCTTGCGTGCGGCGACCATCCTCTCCCAGAATGGGGTGTCTTCGACCAGCCGGGTATGGATTACATTCATATCACCGCCGCATACCTCCACATCCTGTAAGCGGACGTAGGAGCGAGATGCACCTGGGAAGCGAGCATTCATGGTTTCTTTTTCGATGACGGAATATTCGAGGTCGGAATCTGGATCGGCGCCTTGAACAAGCCAGTCTACCATTTCCGGCGTGATTGTCGGGATATCACAGGAAAGAAGCAGCACTTGTTGGATAGAAGGGTCGATGCTTCGCAGGCGTTCTACTCCGGCGGTCAAGTTAGCGAGCATTCCTCCGTTCTCTGGTATGAAATCGATTGTTTTTGAGGATTGAAGATTAACATCAGCGGATAGTCCGACGATGAGGATACGCTCCACACTGCTCGCCTGATCAACTGCGTCAAGAACCCATTGCGCCATTGGCTTTCCAGCGATGTCGATCAACGCTTTGCTCTGACCATTCGCGGCGAGATAAAGCGGGTCTTCGCTTGTTGGAATTCCACCAGCTAGAATTATTGCATCCATCGTCCCTCCTCTTCTCGCTCCAAATGTGCTTTGGCCCAAGATATTAATCAGGAATCGGTTCTCTGTTTTTTAATGGTAGTGGTTTCCAAATGTAACGCTTGAGGTTAATTCTGCCCGACTTTCCGAAAGCGATTCCTTCATCTTCTAACAGGGTGCGCTGAAACTCGCTGCCAGGTCTAGTGCTGATTTGCCCGCGGGCATTGATCACCCTGTGCCAGGGCACATCGTCGGGACAGTCCTTCAGCGCATATCCGACCCAGCGTGCCTTGATGCGATCATAGGCAAATGGGTCCATGTTCGCAGGATGCCCGATGCACGATGCGATCCCGCCGTACGTCATCACACGTCCGGAGGGGATCGATCGGCAGATCTCATAGACAAACTGATTGAACGAGGATCGGTCTTTGGGCCTCATCTCGCCGGATCAAAGTCATGAATTGGATGGAGTGCCATTCGTATCTCTTCAATCTGTATTCGCTGGCTGATGATGATTTTACCCTTATGGATAAGCGCCCAATTCGGCTGGGTGTGGATTTAGTTTAACGTCTGCATCTGGGGTCTGAGCCCGATCTCATCAATCATGCTCAGGATCTCGGGCTTTGTCAGCGGGCGTCCTTTTCCGGACACAGCGACGAGAGCGGCTTCCATCATGTTTGTGCCGAACGAACGGCCCTCATATACAGCTGTTGACGTCACCAGTGTTTTTACACCCAGGCTCTTAAATAAACGGACATCGGAGTCGGTAGTCGTATTCGTGACGATGATCTTACCGTCCATGTGGTCGGGCATAGAATGGGTGATGTAGTTGCAGTCTCCGGCGATCACGGTGGCCCATTCGTAATCATGGATCCATTTCGGTGTGCGAATCTCCTGCTTCTCGCCGGTGGGATACAGCCATTCGAAAGGGACGCGAGATACGATTGGCATGATCAACGAGGCTATGATTTTCACTGCCCTCTTGGTGCGGATACGAATGGGGATGCCCAGCCCAAACATGAGGTCCCCGAAAACACAATCGTAATTCGCCTCCAGGAAAGACTCCGCCATACCCCAGCGGCTGGTCCCGCCTGTTAGTAAAACCCTTCTGGGGCGATCTCCAAGACCTACTTCCTGATCTACAAAGTCCGCCAGGCGCGCTTCCACAGTGTCCTTCAAGCCAGAGCCGTCGACGAAAGGCGTTTTTTTAATATAACGCACCATTGGCTTCACAGAGTGAAGTGGATACACACGGCCATCAATATGGAGGGCAAGGTCCGCACCGCCAACGCCAAAGGCGTCGACCTTCCCGTCAAGTTCGCGATAGAGCTGAGCGGCTTTCTCCATATCGCCGTCGGTGCCGATGCGCTCGATACGAATCCGTTCGCCAAAAAGCTCGATCTCAACAGATTTGTCACGCTTTGAAGACCCTAAGCTAATACTGACTGCCCGCTTCATCTGCATCTCCTAATTGATTTCCTGATGAGAAGTCAATTTACATCTAACAGTTGCCCATCGTAGGCTGCATCTATAGTAACCCCATCATCATAAAGTAGTTCTCCCTGCGCCCTGGAGAAATCCTGGCCTAGGTGTGATTGCCGAGCTTGGCGATGGGAGGCGGCACACGTTTGAACTGGTTTCGCCGCATGCGCTCTACAACACGCTGCACGAATCTCTCTTCGAATCCCGCTTCGACACAAGCCTTTACGGAGCGACCCTGATCGATAAGAAGGAGAAGCAGGTGGTCGACATCGTTGTAGGTGAACCCCAGTTCACCCTCGTCTGTTTGACCATCCCAAAGATCAGCGGAGGGTGGTTTGCTAACAATTGGCTCAGGGACGCCGACTGCGCGCGCAAGCTGCAAAATCTGTGTTTTATAGAGATCCCCCAGGGGGTTTATCGCGCAGGCGTTGTCACCGTAGAGCGTAGTGTAGCCGAGCAGGATTTCCGTCTTGTTCCCTGTGCCCACGACAAGACCATTGAACGCAGCCGACTGATCGTAGAGGACGATCATCCGCATTCTGGCCATCACATTTCCCCGCCGGATTTGATCCGTATTTGGGAACCGATCGAAGAGAGGGGTCACCATCGGTGTTATATCCACGGTTTGCTCCCGGGAGCCCGTTGCCTCGATTACCAGCGCTGCATGTTCGCGGGAATCCGTACTTGTCGTTTCGTAAGGCATAAAGATTGCGAGAATATTTTCGGGGCCCAAAGCCTCTGCGGCAAGGAAACAAGTGAGCGCCGAGTCGACTCCGCCGCTTACGCCGACAACTGCGCGTGAAAAACCGGCGCGTGAAAGTTCACTGCGGATGAAATCGACAAGAGTTATCTGCGTCAAATCGCTGTCGATAATAAGAGATGATTCTTCGTTCTGCATCGATTCATCTGATCCTTTCAACGTGGCTTTAAGACTCGGTAGTGAATAGTCTACCGTCTTTATATTGACGAAGCAGGATGGACGCTAACTCACCTAGCACCGGGCATTTACGGTCATAACGAGGCAAGGTCAGCAGCTCTCGAGTTGGAAAGAAATGTTACGATTTTTGTGTATATCTCCATATTCCACCGATACCGATAAGTGCGAGCCCTAGGGCGGCTAGCGTGTCGAGCCGGAATCCAGCGATAAGAAGGCTGGGGTCACTCCTAAAAAAACTAATTCCAAGGATGCCGAGAGCTATCAAGTTTAAACTTACCATCCCGAGTACCCCCTGCGGGAGCTGGTCTTTGAGGGTAACCAGAGCGCCAACACTCAACAAGCTGAATATCGCCCCGGAAGCCTGGGTGGGCCAGCGTAGGATATCACTGTTAAACATGTCGATACCGGTAAGCGGGAATTGACTTTCAAGGGGGATGCCGTAAGCGCAACCTTCCATCCAGCACCCAAGCCAGCAGCTCGAGGCGATTATAGCGGCCGGGATTGCGAGGGCGTCAACACAGGAGGCAAATGATTCACCCCTGACTCTATTGTAGATACCCAGTCCAACCAGTGCACCGGCGACCCCGCCGATGCCACTCAAACCGCCCTGCCATGTGTAGAGGATCTCAATTGGGTGGGCATAATAATAATTACTATGCAGAAGAACGAAGGTCATCCTGGCTAGGAACAAGCCTGTAACGAGCACGACCACCCCAGCGATGACCGGGTCATTTGTTAAGCGTCGCCGAGGAGAGAGATTCGGCTCTGATCCGGTCGCAATTAGCCATAGCATGCCTGCAGTAATACCAGCGGTAAAGAAGAGAGGGTATGATATCTTGGCAGCTCCTTACGATGATAACTATGATACCATCGGCGCAGACAGGATTTCAATCTCCCGCTGAGATGTCCTTGAAGAACCCCAAGGATTAGTGCACAATTAGATAGGGTTAATGTCGGTTGAATGTCCGCTAAAGCGGAAAAATCTAATCTAGTTTTCCTTTACTATATTAGTAATTCAACCGAGAGGAGGTGAAAGTAGATGACAATCATCGAATCGCCACTGTTTCCAAGTCTGCTCTACTTGATACTGGTTGCCGGAATCTGGTTGGCGGCGCTGGCGGTCGTAAGCCCGGGCACGGGAGTTCTGGAGATATTCGCTCTCGCAGCTCTGGGAGGGGCAGGGTTGGGGACGATCTTCGTGCCGCTCAACGCATGGGCGCTGATCGTTCTTGCACTTGGAGGAGTATTGTTTGTCGCCTCGCTCCGCTTGCCGCGTCCGGAGATCTGGCTGGCATTTTCTGCGCTTGCTCTATGCGTGGGATCTGTCTTTCTCTTTCAACCGGCGGGAGGCGGGGCGGCCGTTAGCCCGCTGCTCACCTTGAGCGTGTCCTTACTCACTTTGGGATACTTCTGGTGGGCGATTCGCAGCGTGATTATTGCCCAAAAATCAAGGCCGAATATCGATCTCGATAGAGTCATTGGAGAAATTGCCGAAGTACGGACGGAACTTAATCCGGTCGGCTCGGTATACGCATTGGGCGAGTTGTGGACGGCGAGGTCGGAAAGCCGCGTAAGGGTGGGGAATGAAGTTGAGGTCGTCGATCGCGAGGGTTTGATGCTCTTGGTGGAACCTAAAGAAGAAGCGAAATAACCCTCATCTAATTCAAGGAGGTTGTGGAAATGACGAATACTGCATTTATTTCTTGTTTGGTTGGTGCAGTCGGATTGATAGGATTGGCAATTATTGCGAGCGCAATCCGCATTGCCCAGGAATATGAACGCCTGGTGGTATTCCGCCTCGGGCGCTGCATGGGCGAACGTGGCCCGGGTCTCGTGTTCCTGATCCCCTTCATCGAACGCGCCATTAAGGTCGATCTTCGTGAGCAAGTGCGTGAAATCCCGCACCAGACCTCGATCACAATGGATAACGCCTCGATCGCCGTTGACTTCATCTGGTACTACAAAGTCGTCGAGGCCATGCAGAGTGTGATCCAGGTGGGCAACTTTGAAGCGGCGGCGCAGGGTATGGCAACAACAACGCTGCGTTCGGTAATCGGAGCGATCTCTCTGGACGAAGTGCTATCCAATCGCGACCACATCAACCAGGTGATGCGCGTGAAGCTGGATGAGGTGACCGAGCGCTGGGGTGTGAAGGTGACCAACGTCGAGATCCGCGAGATCATCCCGCCGAAAGAGGTCCAGGATGCGATGACCCGCCAGATGACGGCTGAGCGTATCCGGCGTGCGGTTGTGACCGAATCCACAGGCGCGCGGGAGGCGGCGGTCAATGTGGCCGAAGGCGAGAAGCAGGCCAACATCTTGACGGCAGATGGTGATAGGCAGGCGAACATCCTGCGCGCTGAGGGTGATCGCGAGTCGCAATTGCTGCGGGCAGAGGGCTATTCAGCGGCTCTAGAAAAAATATTCGGCGCCGCCAAGAAGGTTGATCAGAAAACGATGACGCTGCAGTATTTCGAGACACTTAAGGATATGGGCGCGAATCCTGCCACCAAGTTCATCTTCCCGATGGAGTTCACAAGCTT
>Ga0114922_10000643_pt1 | contig 33628 bp, 27 predicted proteins | sample AartaG_FD_100975 | JGI IMG/M metagenome (GOLD analysis project Ga0114922, IMG submission 100975) | Deep subsurface microbial communities from Aarhus Bay to uncover new lineages of life (NeLLi) - Aarhus_00045 metaG | ecosystem: Environmental > Aquatic > Marine > Oceanic > Sediment | place... | reverse complement strand
TCCTTCCCGCTGATAAAGGGCGTTCCCAATTGGGTGGAAAGCTCACAACAGGCCAGGACCATGTGTTTCAGTGCCCATGCGATTTCATTGGTTACCCGAGGCGTGTAAAAATTATCACAGAGCACAATCTCACTGGGATTTACTCCGAATGCGACGAGTTTGGTGATGGATTCAATCATCATGAGCCGTGCCATTTGCACCGGATCGACATCGCCATAGAGGGGATTGAAACCCAATGCGGTGACTGCACCATAGGGTTTTCCGTGGATGGGTGTGGCAGCCCAGACATCATTGGGCATACGGCCATCAATGCCTCCATAAGGACCTGTGGAAACAATACCCTGTATGGTTTTATCGTATTGAAATCCTGCCGCCGATTGATCACAACTATTCAAATGACCCAGAACCGAAAATATGACGGATTTCCACTCTTCCTCCGATTTCGGGATCGGAATCACCATGGTATCGGTTTTCTTGGGAGGCTGCTTAAGGTCTATTTTTGGCAGGGGACATACTTTACATAAATCTTTGAACTCCAGATCAACCACGATTTCACCAGTGAGGTTGGGTGTATTGGAAAGCTCCAAAAGATCCAATTCATGGAGGGGATCATAAATTACCTGGCACCGATGGGTTTCCGTGAATTTACCGATACGGGAAGTGTGTACTTCGTACCGGGTCAAAATGGCCGTTGCATCTTCCACTTTCCCGGGCGGTACACAGAGAAGCATGCGTTCCTGACTCTCTGAAATCCATATTTCCCAGGGATGCATTCCTTCAGTTTTCAAAGGAATCCAGGCCAGGTTGATCCAAACACCGGTTTCGGATCCCATTTCTCCCGCTGCTGATGAGAGACCCGCTGCGCCCAGATCGGTGATGGCCCTCAGGCAATTGTTGTCTCGTAATACGGGTATGGCTTCCATGAACACACGTTCTTCGATGGGATGTCCAATCTGGACATGGGCAGCATCCACTGTAGCCGTTTCACTGGTCATTGAGCTGGAACTGACTGTTGCACCATGCAATCCATCGCGACCGGTCAATCCCCCGATAAGTATGGCAATGTCTCCCGGTTTGGGATGTCCTTTTTTTGCCCTCTCTGCGGGTACAAAGCCAATGGAATGGCCCAGGGCGAAACATTTACCTGTATAACCGTTGTGAAATCGATATACAGGAAACATCATGGGAATTCCCATGGGGTTGGTGTAATCCGCTGTGCCCCGGATCGAATCGACCAGAATGGTCTTGGGATGCAATGCCCCTTTGGGTACATCCTGCCATGCCATTCTGGGATCTCCCAGCCCCATGACTGTACTGCCTCCGATGGGCTTGGCACCCTGCCCGCAACCCAGTGTGTCACGTATGACACCACCGTGCTTGGTCATGATACCCCCGTATGGACTCACGGCTGAAGGTGAATTATGGGTTTCCCCCTTGATGGTTAAGGCCCAGCCTTCATAAAATGTCATGGCCCCGGCATTGTCCTCGAATACGGAGAGAACCAGAGGGTGATTTATTTCCGTGGTGGTCTCCCAAAGTGCCTGGAGGAGTCCAAGGCTTTTCCAAGTCGTGTGGAAACAATGATCTGACCAGGTCTGGGCAAACATTTCCACTTCAGCATCGGTTAAATCACGGCCTATTTGTTGGGATATTTGTTGAAGGGTCTGCATTTGATCGACGTTGAGAAAGAGACGTCGCGATTCACTCAGAGTGACCAGCTGATCGGCGGTGAAACCGGATAGAGGAACAGTCACGACCGGACCGGCTTCCCCCCGAGGTTTCAGAGTTTCCCATTCTTCATCGGGCGATATGAGCACTTGAACCTGGGGATTATAGAGGTACCGGGTGACGATCTGTTCCGCTGTGGGTGCATCGATCCCCAGGAATTGGTACCGGTGGGCGATACGGACCCATTTGAGTTCATTTACACCCAGAGACTTCGCCCCCCGGAGTATGGAGGGGAGTTCGGGATCGGTAACGGCTCTCTGGTAACCGACTTCAACGATGGGACCCTGCGTAATATCGAGAGAAGATCGTGTGGTCATGGTTTCGGATTTGGGATGACACAATAAGGGCCGTAGCGAATCGGCCTGTTGCTGAGTGATGCCTTCCAGTCGAAATGTCTTTTCGATGATCAAATCCTGGAGAATATCGAATCCCTCAGATTGCAATCTTTTCACGAGAATTTGGGCATTTGGGTCATCCCCTGTGCGACAGATGTAAATAGTGGAAATCAATGGTTTCTCCTTTCTTGAGGTTGCTAAATTCTAAGGCCAAAAAACCAAAATGTCAAGAAGAAAATGGATTCTTCCAAAAAATAATGATAAACGTGGCACGATAGTTGTATTTTTAGCATATGCAAAATCTATGATGACCTTAAAAACAGGGTGATCGGCAAAAATTTCTTGGTTAATAGGGAAAAAAGGGTCAGGGAGAAACCTCTTCAGGAGAATGAAATGATTGTAATAGATCTAAATGGAAATTGAAAGAGAGGAAGATCCCATGAAGGCTGCGAAAGAAAAGATGAGTTCCATTGCCCAAAATGTTGTCCTGGGCACCATAACAGGCGTAGCGGTCGCATACAATTTAAGGATCGTTTTTATGCGTGTTGGCGGGGCAGATTTAGTTTGGATTTTTTTCATATTTCTTGGTCCCGCCCTTGGCTATCTCAGTGGTAAGGAGCGTCAACGGTTAGAACGAATTAAAGCTGCAAAAATGAAGGTTGAGGAGGATTTAAGTAAGGTACAGAGTGCTTTAAATCAGTCTACGAAAAAATATCGTCTTTTAGTTGAGTATGCGAATGATGCGATTTTTCTAACCACAGTTGGAGGAAGATTTCTTCTCTTCAATGAGGCCATGTGCCTTATGTCAGGATACACGAAAAAAAAATTAAAAAATATGAATATTTCTCAACTCCAAACGGACGATCATTTAACGGAAAAACACCGGAAAGCCTGGCTGGACAACGGGATATACCGTTATGAAGAGACCTGGAGAAGCAAGGACGGTGATGAAGTCATTCTCGATATCAATGCCAGATATATTAAGCTGGGAGAGCACCAGGTCATCCTTCATGTTGCTCGTGATGTCGTCAAACAGAGTGGATCAAATCAGGAAACCAGGGCTCAGGATATACGGTCCTTTCAGGAAAACAAGTTGATGGAGATGTCTTCCCTACAGAATACGCTCTGTCGATTCATGTCGACACCACTCTTGGAAACGACAAAAATGTTTCAATATCTCATCAGGGAATATCCCCAACAATCAGGGAGGCTTACGGAGGTGCTTTCCGGTTGGAACAAAGCGCAGAAGTTGATGCAGTTGCTGTCTCCGAAGAATGCCAGGGATCTCAAAACCGAACCATGTCGATGGGATTTGAATGAAATATTGAAACAGGAACTGTTTTATCTGGAGTTACTTACCAAATCCAAAGGAATTTTCAAACAGGTTTCATTGGCCCCAGATCTTCCCGTGGTTTTCGGTTTCGGAAGGGATTTCTCATTGATCTTTGGTACTATTTTTAGGGCGGCGTTGGAATCTGTGAAACAGACAAACTGTGCCCAATTTTTAGTCTCGACCCACTCTGTGGATGAACAAAACTTAGTTGAAATTCATAATGAGGATCGTGTCCCGTTCAAGGAACACTTGTGTAAAATCACGGATCCTTTCTTAATAGACGATAGTTCATCGGGAAAGGGAGAAATCGAGATAGAGTTTTTAGCCTGCCAGAGGTTCATTGAATCTCTCGGAGCGAGGATAGATGTCGGTGAAGATGAGGGAGGAAGTACAGCCATTAAAATCAGGATTCCTTCGATTCAGGAGAAAAAAGAGGAAGTCAATAAGTTTACATCGGTTGTGAGTTCAGAAGAGTCATTGATTATTTAGGATTTTGTATATCATTTTTTTCTTTTGAAAAATAAAATATCAAAATTTAAAAAGTAAAACGACAATTGAAAATGTAAAATTATCTCTACCCTCTTAATATTCTAACTCGCTGAAGCGCAAGTGTCTAAAGCTTTTCCTGAGCGGAGCGAAGGATCTTAAAGTGCCTAAAGTTCACATCCCAAACACCCCAAAACATCGATCAATAATTTTGTTAAAAAAACAAAGTTTTTCAGAGTAATAGAATAATACTCGCGGTAAATGCCTTACTAATTTCATCCAATTTATTTAAAACCCGTCGACTTCCTTTTTTGGAAATTTTGTAAAAGGGTAACTGGAACTGTCGCGACTTTTTAAGACTTGCATTTTGCGCCCTCATTTTGTATTTTTGGAGAGTCCAATTGTAACGCAAGCCAAATTAATCGCCCTCATAAATGATGCAACGGAGGTAAATTTATGTTCACCTATGGAAGGTTGGAAAGTCTCTTTTCTATCAACGTTGCAGGGTTAAAGAGATCTGTCATTCGGGAACTTCTCAAACTGACACAAAAACCTGATATCATTTCTTTTGCCGGAGGATTGCCTTCCCCTGAGACCTTTCCCATTGAGGAGATAGCGGAGCTCTCAAAAGAGGTTATCCTCAGTCAGGGTAAGTGGGCACTGCAGTATGGGCCGACCGAGGGAGATCCAAGGCTTAAGGACGAACTCATCAAGGTAATGAAGAAAGATGGGGTGGAAATAAATCGTAATAATATTCTCATCACAAGCGCATCTCAACAGGGATTGGATATCGTCGGAAGGGTATTTATTAACCGGCATAATCCGGTTATTATCGGAAGGCCCTGTTATATGGGAGCGTTAGGGGCTTTTAGTAGTTATGCAGCCAAATTTGTGGGAGTCGAACTCGATGATGGCGGTATGCGGATCGATTCGCTTGGGGAGCAACTTGAAAAAATGCGTCTGGAAGCGGATCTTCCCAAATTTATCTATATCGTACCTGACTTTCAGAATCCCTCGGGCGTCACCATGCCATTGGAACGAAGAAAGGCTCTCCTGGAAATGGCCAGGGAATACCAGGTTTTAGTGATTGAGGATACCCCATATCGGCAACTCAGATATGTGGGAGAGCATATACCTTCTCTTTTCAAACTGGATGCCGGAGAGGGATATGTGATCTCTCTCTTCACTTTTTCCAAGATTCTTTTTCCTGGGCTCCGATTGGGTTGGGTTGTTGCGAGTGAGAAGATCATCGATAAGTTCGTCATTGCAAAACAGGCCATGGATCTCTGCACACCGCCTTTCACACAGGCCGTGGCATATGAATACTGCCGCCGTGGACTTTTAGATAACCATATCAAGAGTAACGTGGCCCTGTACAAGAAAAAAAGAGAGATCATGCTCAGGGCTTTGGATGAGTACATGCCCGAGCACCCGGAAATCAATTGGACGAAACCCGAAGGTGGACTTTTCTTATGGGTGAGATTACCATCATTTTTAGATGTTGATAAATTGTTCTACCAGGCTGTGGAGGAAAATGTAGCCTATGTTGCCGGAACGGGTTTTTATGCGGATGAAGGGGGTAAGAATGCCTTTCGCATTAATTTTTCATATCCTACGGAAGAAGAGATCGTCGAAGGGATCAAACGGTTGGCTAAAGTGATCGAGAATAATCTTAAGGAATAAAATATTATAATCTTTAGTGTATTGATATTAAATTTCTATATCTCCATATGAATACCCGTGACTCTCGTGTCACGGGTATTGCATTTTGGATGATATGAGAAATTACTTGATAAATTAATAGAAAATCTTTACACTTAGAAGTTTATGGGCTTGAAAATCAAAAAATCGACTCTGACAAAAGGATTTACCATTTTTGTCGTTCTCACTGTGGGTGTCATGGTGGGAATTATGTTGTGGACGACGAAACAGGAGACATGGGCGCAAGTGACGCGATTCCAATGGATTTTTGTGCCTGTATTGGTTGGTCTCGGGATTGTCCGATGGTTTTTCGACGGCATGGGATTCGTGACCATGGCCAAACACAATTCCCATTCTTCTATTAATATTGGCAGAGCCGCTGTGATTCGTCTTGAAGGAAGTTTGCTAGCCGCTGTCGTTCCTATTCTCGTTGGGACTTTCTCCATGCATGCCTATCTTCTGCATAAGGAGAAATTGACCGTGAGTGAGAGCGTGGCCATTACCGCACTTCGAGCTATACTACCCGTATTTCTTTTCCTTTTAAATATACCGATCCTCTTTTATATGAAGACCGATCCCTTGGGTGGGAAATTTTTTGCCCAGTTCATCAGAATCATTTCATTGCCATTGGTCGTCATCATTGTTTTTTTCATTCTGACTTTATTTTATCCCCATCAAATAAAAAAGATTGCTTCGGCGATTGTGCGATGGTGGGGGAGGATTAAGTTTATTAATGTCGAACGAATTTTAGCCGTAGAAGATCGGCTTTTTCATGAAATCGATCAATTCAGTAAAATATTCTGGATGTACCTTAAAAAGAGGAAACGTATTCTCCTCGGTGCATCGGGCTGGATTCTGGCTGCTTTTATTGCCGATTACTTCATTGCGTTGGCGATTCTCTGGGGATTTGGATTTCATCCCTCTTTGGTCAGGGCGCTTGCTGTCCAGTTTTTAACGAGGCCCATCATTTATCTGGCTCCGACTCCGGGAGGCGCGGGTATTTGGGAGTTTACATATCTGGGATTCTTTTCGCTTTTTATGTCGCAACATCTCATTGGGGTTGCTGTACTCATCTGGCGGCTGTTCGTTACGTATCTTCCATGCATTGTTGGGGCATTATTTCTGACAAAGGAATTCCGTCGAGATGATAATTTGAGAAAAATGATTTTAGAGAAGGGTGAACTGCCTGAGGAAGATTTAGATAGTTTAGCAGATGAGAAAATGGTTGGGGCCTATGAAAAAAGTGATTGAAGATATCCTGGCGGAAGAGAAAAAGGCCAGGGATCGGATCAACGAAGCCAGGGAAAAGGCAAAGCAAAACCGTATCAGGGCCGAAGAAGAAGCAAAAAAAATTCAAACCGATGCTCGCCGGAGAGGCATGGAAGAATCGAAAGCGTTGATGGAACAAGCGGAAGAAGAGGCACAGAAAGAGAAAGATGAAGAGCTGAAGAAAACTTCCCGGTTAACCGAATCCCTATGGACTGAGAAAGAAAAGGCTATTGAACACACTATAGAAGTGCTCTACCGGATGGTTTTGGGGGAGGATATTCAGTAACAATGGCATCTATCGGTAAATATGGTTTCATCAATGCAAAAGTACGGGCCATGCGTTCTTTTTTATTAACGGAATCGATCTACAGGACGATGGCTGGCGCAGGGAATGTTGAAGAAATATTTACCATTCTTGCCCAAACGCATTTCCGGAACGTAATCCAAAGGCTAAAGGAGAGCAATGAAATCGAACAGGAGCTTCTTCATGAGGAGATTCGTCAGATTCGATTGATACAGAAATACTGTCATAAAAACATAGCCAAGCTGATTTCGCTATTTTTAGAACGATTTGATTGCGAAAGGTTAAAAGTGCTTCTTCGCCACTGGCATCGGAAGACCAAGAGTGAACTACCCGCCTTCCGGGGAAAAATAGTTTATGAGTTACCCATCGATGCCATTGTGACCTCTGATACTTTGGGAGAAATTATCGTCCTTTTGGAGGGGACCCCGTTTCAAAACGTTTTATCCGGGGTGGCTGTCGATTATCAAGATGGTAAGACGCTATTCCCCCTCGAATTAGCCATAGATCGTGATTTTTTCATTCGTATGTTAAAAGAGGTTGAATCCTTACCCAAAAAAGATTGGCAGATTGCTCGCAGATTGCTTGGCCTTGAAATAGATCTTAGAAACATTGACTGGATCATTCGATTACGGATGTATTATGACCTTTCATCGGCAGAGATTAGAAAGCATATACTGCCCCATGGCAGCCGTATAAAGGGTGAAGATGTGGATCAAATAGCGTCCGGGGTGGATGTCTCGCATGGTCTGATGAAGGCAACGACTGGAGTTCGTCTTCCTAAAGGCATGGGATCTGTGGAATCGTTCAAATTAGAAGATCTGGAACATCTGATATACAAGCTCCTATTATTCGAGGCAAGAAAAGCCTTTGGACAATTTCCCTTTTCTATTGGTTCCATTCTGGGATATCTGGTACTCTTGCGTATAGAGACAAAAAATATTCGGACTCTTTTTCAGGCGAAGGAGTATGGATTCTCTGTGGAACGCACAGAAGAGCTCCTTATCCTTTGAGGTGAGAGATGTTTAGACCCGAGAAAATGGAACAAATCCATGTGGTTTTCTCAGAAAAGGATGTCGGCAAAGTGGCCGATGCTGTCGTCCGCCAGGGGGCACTCCAAATCGTGGATGCGGCGGAGATGGAAGGTTGGGCACGAAATCTTACCCGGGGAGGATCCGGCGAAGAGACGAGTGAAATGAAGTCCAGGCGGGAAAAAATCGAAGGAATCATGAGGGATTTGGGAATTACGGATCAACTTGAAACCATTAGGCCTGATGAAGCACCGTGGGAGGAAATTGACGGAAAGGTAACCGATCTCGAACGTTCTTACAAAAGTGACATCTCATCACGTGAAGAAATCGACAAAGAATTGGTACGATTGGAAGAACTCCGGAATAGAATGGATACGGTCTCGATCCCGGACTTTCCATTGAAAAGCCGGGATGAGTATACTTATTTGGCCATCGAGATCGGTCATCTGGCAGAGGAAAATTTGGAAATCCTTCGTCGGAATCTGGAATCATTTCTCCATGTGCTTACGGTTTTAGGCCAGGTTGGAGGAATGACCAGGATTGTCGTTATGACATTAAAGCGTGATCATGATAAACTTCAATCCGCCCTGCAAGAAGCCGGTTTTCAGTCTGCTCCTCTAGATGAAATAGGGGAACTTCCCTCTCCTGAATTTATAAAAAAAATGGATCAAGAAATTGACCGTTTGCGTGAAAAGAAATTTTCCATCGATGAGCGAATAAAGAAGCTGGCTCAAGACCATGAATCCTTTTTAAGATCGGTTTTGCTCCGTATTCGGCGGGATACTCTGAAAACCCATATTCTTAAATACTTGCGTAAGACCGAGAGGACGTATCTTCTTTCGGGCTGGATCCCGACCACCCTGAGAGAATCATTCGTCCATGAAATCCGGAAAACCACACAGAATCGATGTGTCATCGAAGAAATACCGGCGGAGAACATCCCTTCGGTTCGGGAGGGTAAAGTGCAGGTGCCTGTGGAACTGAATAATCCACGTCTCTTAAAACCTTTCGAAATATTAACGAAAGCATATGGTATACCTGCCTATTATTCCATCGATCCAACACCGCTCCTGGGCATCAGTCTTCTTCTCATGTTCGGTGTCATGTTTGGTGATGTAGGACACGGTTTAGTGTTGTGCATCACCGGACTTCTTCTGGCCATGAGAGGAAAAAAGGCATCCCTGCAAAGCGCGGGACTTCTTCTCTTTTACGCAGGTTTTTCCAGCATCATTTTCGGTTTTTTATTTGGCAGTATTTTCGGACTGGAGCATCTGCTTCCCACCCTCTGGTTGAAGCCCATGGAATCGATTTCCCGGTTGTTTAAGATGGCCATTTTCTTTGGAATCGGTATGATATCCCTGGCGATATTGATAAATGTAATCAATGGGATCAGAAAACGGGACTTTTTAGGACTCATTTTTGATAAAGCCGGTCTTTTGGCAGCGGTGCTCTACTGGTGTGGTATCATTGTCGTGACAAGAATGCTTACCACGGAACAGACAAAGGAAGGTTTGCCAGTACTCATTCCGGTGTTTATGCTGGGTTCGGTTGCACTTCTCTTTTTACGTGAACCCATCGTGCACCTCATTCAGGGAAAACGTAAGCTCTTTCCCGAAGGGGTCGCCACAGGCATCATGGGCGGGATTGTGGAAATCTTAGAGATTTTTCTGGGATTTTTGGCCAATACGGTTTCCTTCATCCGGGTGGCCGCTTTTGGTCTGGCTCACGCGGGACTCTTTATGGCCATATTTGCCCTTTCCGATGCTGTGAAAGGAATGGCCGGCGGCGTCGTATCCGGTTTTGTTCTCTTTTTTGGTAACATTCTCATCATCGCGCTCGAAGGACTGATCGTCAGTATTCAGGCCGTAAGATTAGAGTTTTATGAATTTTTCAGCAGATTTTTCCAGCATGGAGCAACGGGCTACCGTCCCCTTAAGGCGGAGTTGAAATAAATTTAAAATATTGAATATTGAATGATGAATATTGAATCTTGAATTGATCGAATTCAGCACTCTTCATTCGAAATTCAATATTCGATATTCTGTTTAATGAAACGAGTATAATGAATAATGAATGATGAATTGAGCATTGTTAATACTTTATCATCTGAACAATGAGGAATGCTGAATATGGTAAAACATATCGTCATGTGGAATTTGAAGGAATCTGCTGAGGGTAGGAGTAAAGATGAGAATCTTCAGGAGATGAAGGCCCGGCTCGAAGGTTTGAAGGATAAAATCGGAGAGATTAAATTCCTGGAGGTGGGAATTAATTTTAACGAAACAGGAGATGCCTTTGATATGGTTCTGTATACTGAATTTGAAAACAGAGAAGCTCTCGATATTTATCAGAATCATCCTGAACATATCAGAGTAAGGGATTTCGTTCGAGGCGTACGACTGGAGAGAAAAGTTGTCGATTATGAAATATGATGCGTTGTTGTTTTGAATGATTGAGTTTCAAAATCCGTAACACCCTGTGCATTGGGACGGGTGTTTGCCCGAAGGTAAGTCATTGTTCCTTAAGATGGAGGTACCAAATTGATGACTGGTTATCAAAAGAATTTCAGGAGAAAACTTGTCGGATTTGGTGTTCTGCTGGCATTCTTTATATTCGCAGTTCTGAGTTTCAGTGTTTTTAAAGCGGTGGCACAGACCCACGGGGAAGAGGGTTCTCCCCCATTGAGTCAAGATGCATCTGCTGATTCGAAGGCCTCTGATCCGGGTGTGATTAAATTCGCCTTTTTGGCGGCGTCAATCGCCGTGGGAGTGGGATCCCTGGGAGCAGGTGTGGCCGTCGGGTATGTGGGCGCAGCGGCAATGGGAGCCATCGGTGAGAAGCCAGAGCTTGCAGGACGGGCCCTCATATTCGTTGGATTGGCTGAAGGAATTGCCATATACGGATTAATCATCGCTATTATGATTCTTGGGAAGGTGTAGAGCGTGGGCCTGAAGTTCTATGTCATTGGTGACAAGGACACCGTTCTTGGATTTAAACTGGCCGGAATCGAAGGGAAGGTTGCCATATCTCCGGAAGAGGCACACGAAGCCTTAAAAGAGGCCTTTCAATTAGAGGGATTGGGAGTCATCGTTATTCCGGAGCGGATAGCCGCCTCGATTCGGCAGGATGTGGATCAATACTTATATAAGACGACCTTTCCGTTGATTATAGAGATTCCGGATCGATTGGGTCCCCTCGAGGGCAGGGGATCGGTACGAGATCTCATTCGATCGTCGGTGGGGGTTTCTTTATAATTCATCATTAAGAATTAAAACCGGAGAGTTTCATTTTTATGCGTTCGACGGAGAACGAAAATACGTCTTCGGACGTATTGCAGAAGGAGATTCAGAATCAATCTCAAAAGGAAGCCGAGATGATTCTCTCTCAGGCAGATAAAGAGGCAAAGCGGATTCTGGATGCAGCCCGGTCTGAGGCGGAGAGGATACGCGGCGATATCATTGGAAAGGCTGAAAATCAGGCCGCGAATATCCGAAAAAAAATTCTCTCGGGTGTGCATTTAGAAGTAAAACGACAGACGCTGCGAGTCCGAGAAGAGCTGTTAACCAAGATATTCAAAGGGGTCGAAGAAAGGTTGCATGCATTTCGGAAGGCCGAAGGATACACAGACTATCTACAGAAGTTGGTCATCGAAGGTATACTGGCCCTGGATACCGATACGATTCAGATATTGAGTGGTGATGTGGAGAAGAAACTTCTCGGCCATAAAGGCGTAATAACAAAGATTGAAAATAATGTTCGGGAACGAATAGGTAGAAAAATCAAATTGAACCTATCAAAACGCGTTCTACCAGAGGGAGGTGTTGTCCTGGTCTCCTCTGATGAGAGGATGTTGTTCGATAATCGATTTCCTGCTCGAATGAAACGAATGAAGAATGAGATGAGGCTGGAAGCGGTGAAGCGGGTGATGGAGTGATAGGATTATTTAAAAAGAATTAAGATTGTACAATATTCATAGAAAGAAATAATATTTCAAGGGTGAAATGATGATTATTTCACGTATTATTCTGAAAAATTGGAAAAATTTTAAATTGGCAGATGTGCCTCTCCGACGACGTATGTTCATAGTTGGTCCGAATGCTTCAGGAAAATCGAATCTTTTAGACGTTTTCCGTTTCCTTAATGAGATTGCTAAACTCGGAGGAGGATTGCAACAGGCTGTTAGGGATCGTGGTGGTATTTCTAAAATTCGGTGTTATGCAGCACGACGGGAACCACAAATTGAATTAGAAGTCCACCTTTCCGAAGCATATAACACACCACCAATGTGGCGATATGCTATTGGAATTATACAGGAAACAAGAGGATACAGACAACTTTTATTGCAATTTGAAAGAGTCTGGAAAGGGGATCAACTCATTTGTAACCGACCTGATGATAAAGATAAGAATGATAGACTCCGTTTGACTCAAACCCATCTCGAACAGATTAGTGCGAATTCTGAATTCAGGGAAATTGTAAAATTTTTTAATTCCATAAATTATCTACACCTGGTGCCTCAGCTACTTAGACATCCAGAAGCATTCACAGGACCGGGAATGAAAGATGATCCTTTTGGTCGAAATTTTCTTGAAAAAGTAGCTCGCACACCTGCAAAAACTCGGATATCACGATTGCGTAAAGTTGAGAAAGCATTGAGAGTAGCAGTACCACAGCTGAGGCAATTAACCGATACAAAGGATGAACGAGGTATTCCGCATTTGGAGGCCGTTTATGAGCATTGGAGACCGAGGGCAGGAAAACAGAGTGAGGAACAGTTTTCTGATGGCACCTTACGGCTCATCGGATTCCTTTGGTCAATATTGGAAAGTGACTCATTGTTATTACTTGAGGAACCTGAGTTATCTCTTCATCCTGCAATAATCCGAGAATTACCAAGTCTTATTTGGCGAATTAAGAACAAACAAAAACGTCAAATCATTATCAGTACACATAGTGCCGATTTATTATCAGATAAAGGTATCGGTGGAGAGGAAACTTTATTGCTAACACCAGGAAACGAAGGAACTCATGTGGAAGAGGCTTCTAATCGACAGGAGGTGAGTAAACTGTTGGAGGGTGGGGTTAGTATTGCTGATATCGTATTACCTATATCAGAACCGAAAGACGTTGAACAATTGAGTATGTTTAATGATTGATTATATCCCTATCCATCTTGCGGTGGAGGATACATTAAGTGAATCCATAGTAAGGGTGATGTTGAAGCAATCTGGAAAGCCATATTCTATCGGGATTTGTTTCGGAAAATTTGGTTCAGGTTATTTGAAAAATACGATTAATGGATTTAATAATGCTGCAAAAGGCACACCTTTTTTAGTATTAACGGACTTGGATAAAATTGATTGTGCTCCATTGCTTGTAAAAAATTGGTTGCAAAGGACGAAACACCATAATTTAATATTTCGTGTTGCTGTACGAGAGATTGAATCATGGTTACTTGCTCATCGGTCTGCATTTGCTCAATTTATAGGTATCTCAGAAAAAATGATACCAGTTAATCCGGATGAAATAGAGGATCCAAAAAGATTTTTAGTCGAATTAGCAAGGAAATCTCGCAAAAAAGGATTGCGAAGTGCCATTATGCCACAAAGTGATAGTACCGCTAAGATTGGTCCAGATTATAATAATAAATTGAGAGAATTCATTTATAGAGATTGGAATGTTCATTGTGCGTTGAGAGCCTCCCAGAGCTTAAAAAGAGCATTTTGCGAAATTAGTCATTTTATTCCGGTTTATGTCGGAAAAAGACAATAAGTAAATGGGTAAAAGATTGTAACTTTTTAGGAGTGATCGTTGTTCGAGATCATCGGTAGAGTAAGCCGGGTATTGGGACCCGTGGTTCATGCGAAGGGTGTTGAGATTGCCCAGATGCTGGAACTCGTCGAAGTGGGTGAGGAACGTTTGATCGGAGAAATCGTCCGACTTAAGGGTGATGAGATTACGATTCAGGTGTATGAGGATACGACGGGTCTGGCTCCCGGTGCAGTCGTGTATGGCTCGGGTTTGCCCTTATCTGTGGAGTTGGGCCCGGGTCTGATCGGCTCGATCTATGACGGTGTACAGCGGCCTTTGGAGGAGATCAAGAAGATTTCGGATTATACGATTCAGAGGGGTGTGAAGATCGCGCCCCTGAGCAGGGATCGGAAATGGCTGTTTACTCCTAATGTGAATGAGGGGGAAGTTGTCAGTCCGGGACAGATTTTGGGAATTGTACAGGAGACGGAAAGGATTGAACATCGAATTCTGGTCCCGCCGACTGTTTCCGGAGAAGTCATCAGAATTGTTCATGAAGGGGAATATGGCGTCGATGATGAAATTTGTCTTCTCAATACGGGTGAGGAGAAAATTGTTGTTTCAATGGTTCATCGTTGGCCCGTACGGAAAACCAGGCCAGTGAAGGCCCGTCTCCCATCGAAAATACCGTTAATCACCGGGCAGCGAGTCATCGATACGCTGTTTCCGGTGGTTAAGGGAGGAACCGTTACGATCCCCGGTGGATTTGGTACAGGAAAGACCCTCGTGGAGCATCAATTAGCCAAGTGGTCGGATGCGGATGTTGTTGTCTACATCGGATGCGGAGAGCGGGGCAATGAAATCACCGATGTACTCCAGGAATTTCCCCAATTGACAGATCCACGATCGGGCCGCCCTCTGATGGAGCGTACGATTTTAATAGCCAACACATCCAATATGCCGGTCGCTGCTCGCGAGGCATCGATTTATACAGGAATTACCATTGCAGAATATTACAGAGATATGGGTTATCATGTGGCTATCATGGCCGATTCCACATCCCGCTGGGCAGAAGCGTTGCGCGAACTGTCGGGACGCATGGAAGAAATGCCGGCGGAAGAAGGATTCCCGGCCTACCTTCCCACACGATTGGCCGAGTTTTATGAAAGGGGGGGGTGGGTCGAGGCTCTGAGTGGCCGAGAGGGATCGATCACGATCATCGGTGCAGTCTCGCCTCCCGGTGGAGATTTTTCTGAGCCCGTGACTCAACATACGAAACGGTTCGTTCGAGCATTCTGGGCACTGGATAGAGACCTGGCCAACGCCCGGCACTATCCGGCAATATCGTGGCTCGACTCCTATTCCGAATATGTTGATGATGTGACTTCGTGGTGGAATGAAAACGGAGATCCGGAGTGGACGGCACTGAGGAATGAGATACTGGATCTGCTTCAGAGGGAATCCAGACTCCAGCAGGTCGTGAAACTGGTAGGGGCCGATGTGCTTCCCGACAGCCAGAGGCTCATCCTGGAAGTGTGCACGATATTCAAAAATACGTTTCTCCAGCAATCGGCTTTTGATAAGATCGATATGTATTCCACCGTACCAAAACAGGTTAAAATGCTCAAGATTATCGTAACATTTTACAGAAGGGGGCAGGAGGCCATCAAGAAAGGGGCGACACTGATTAAGTTAAAGAGAATGAAAGTCGTGGCAGAAATTACCAGGATGAAGTTCAGTGTGGCCAATGATGAGGTTGAAAAATTAGATGCACTCCAGGAAAGACTGGAAAGAGAAATGAGGCGTTTAGGGGAGATCTATGGCGGATTTTAATGCCGAACATTTATTGAAATCCAGAGAATATCAGGGGGCACAGCAGATCGTGGGTCCGTTGCTCTTCGTCGATAATATACATAATGTGGGATATAACGAGCTGGTTGAGATCAGGGGAGGGCATGGGGAAGAAATGCTGGGAATGGTCCTTGAGGCGAATGAGGGTGCTGCTGTGATTCAGATCTTTGAGGGGACGACAGGACTTTCCCTGAAAGATACGGTGGTTCGATTTCGAGGCGAACCCCTTCGATTGCCGGTGAGTCGCGAGATGCTTGGTAGGGTATTCGACGGTCTTGGCCGCCCGATCGATGATGGGCCCGATCCTATCGCCGAGGAACGTTGGAATGTAAACGGTGTCCCGATTAATCCAACGGCTCGAACCTATCCCACAAAGTTTATCCAAACGGGTATTTCTGCCATCGATGGGATGAATACATTAGTGCGGGGTCAGAAACTGCCGGTATTTTCCGGATCCGGACTTCCCCACAACAGAGTCACGGCTCAGATCGTACGTCAGGCCAAAATCGTAGGGGAGGAGGTATCTTTTGCTATCGTATTCTGTGCGATGGGTGTCAAACACGATGTGGCCCGGAGCTTCATCGATAATTTTCAAGAAACCGGTGTCTTAGAGAATGTCGTAATCTTTCTCTCTCTGGCCGATGCACCCTCTGTGGAGCGGCTGGTCACTCCGAGAACCGCATTGACGATAGCAGAATATCTGGCCTTTCGAGAAAATATGCATGTTCTGGTGATTCTCACCGATATGACCAACTACTGTGAAGCACTGCGTGAGGTCTCCACGCTTCGCGGAGAAATACCATCGAGAAAAAGTTATCCCGGTTATCTGTATTCCGATCTGGCTTCAATTTACGAGCGAGCCGGAATGATAGAGAGTTCCGAGGGATCGATTACTCAGATGCCGATATTAACGATGCCTAATGACGATATTTCTCATCCTGTTCCTGACCTGACAGGATATATCACCGAAGGTCAGATCGTGTTAGAAAGGGAACTCTTTCAGAAGGGCATTTATCCACCCATTGCCGGACTGCCTTCACTGTCCAGATTAATGAAAGACGGCATCGGTCCCGATATGACACGAGAGGATCATGCCCATATTGCCAGTCAGCTTTTTGCCGCATACGCGAAGGTTAAAGATGTCAGGGCGTTGGCTTCTGTGATCGGTGAGGAAGAACTCACTCCATTGGATCATACATATCTGAAGTTTGGTGATGCATTTGAACAGGAGTTTCTTTCCCAGGCGGAAAGTGAGAATCGGTCCATCGAAGAGACCCTGGACCTGGGTTGGAAGGTGATTTCGATCCTGCCACCGGAAGAACTCCATCGCATAACGGAAGAAGAATTGTCGAAATACTACGGCAAATGATATCTGATGAGAGATTGGATAAAAACAAGACATGTTTTTTGGGTATTCTTCCTCCTCGGGATTATAACGGAAACCGGTGTGACAAAAACGAGTCATTCCGGGATCCGTAAGCATGTCCCGGCCTTCGGGAATATTCATAAGACCATTTATCCTGTGAACAGAGATGTTCCCATTTTACAAGATATGGTTGTCATTAAAAGAGTCTCGGCAGGTATATTTAAATCAGGAGGAGATTCCTGGCAACAAAAATTACAGAAAATCGGTGTGCTTTCAGTGGATCCTGCCTTCCCCTCCCACGAGGGCGATGGATCCGGATTGGCCGAAATTTATCAACTCAGATTACTTCCTCAGAGTGATGTATACAGAGTATGTGAGGTTTTAGCCAATGATCCCATGGTGGTGTGGGCTGAACCCATATACAAGCGAAAGCTCTGTTACGATCCAAATGACCCCCAGATGAGTCAGCAGTGGTATATCGACAAAATAGAGTCTCGTGCAGCATGGAATCATCGAGGGAATCACGAAGTGATCATCGGGATTGTAGACACGGGGATCTACTACGATCATGAGGATCTTTCTGCCAATATCTGGACGAATCCGCGTGAGATTCCGGACAATGGTAAGGACGATGATTCCAACGGTTTTGTGGATGATGTGCGGGGGTGGGATTTTGGTGGTGCCACCGTCGGAGAACCGGATAATGATCCCATCGAATCGATTCCGATTCATGGGACCGCAGTGGCCGGCGTGGCCGGTGCCATTACGGATAACGGTATCGGTATTACTTCACCCGCATTTGACGTAAAGATCATGCCGGTGAAAACGTCGGTAGACGATGATGATAACCACTATATCGTATATGGGTATCAGGGGATCGTATATGCTGCGGATAATGGCGCCGATATTATCAATTGCAGTTTTGGAGGATCCGGAGGTTCCAACGCGGGACGGGATGCCGTCTCCCATGCCCAAAATATGGGTGCCTTGGTTATCGCTGCCGCTGGAAATGAAAATAGCCAGACGCCTTCGTATCCGGCCAGTTATCCCGGGGTTCTCTCTGTAGCTGCGACGGGTCAGAGTGATTTTAAATCATCTTTTTCCAATTACGGATATACCGTGGATGTCTCGGCTCCCGGTTCTCAGATTTTTTCGACATGGGGTAAAAATGACTACGCAACCGTTGGGGGAACTTCTTTTTCTTCTCCCCTGGCCGCCAGTGTTGCCGCCCTTGTCAAGGGCGTTCATCCATCCTGGACGGCAGAACAGGTTCGGGAGCAGGTCCGGATTTCTGCCGATCCCATCGACGATTTAAATCCGGGTTATCCCCGTCAACTGGGGCGTGGCAGGATAAATGCCTATCGGGCCGTGACTCTGGAAAGTCCTTCAATACGAGTAGTGGATTACGAATTAACGGAGGGAACCGGGAGCAATGGAGATGGTATTCTTGATCCCGGTGAAATCGTGCACTTAAAGCTTCAGATGACTAACTTTCTTGAACCCGCAACCGGAGTTCTCCTGGCCATCCATTCGGATCATCCTGAGATCACAATTATGAATTCTCAATTTCCGATTTTTTACTGGAATAAGCTGGGGAATTGGAATAACCAGAATAATCCAGTGAGGATTCAGATCTCCGAAAATGCGGCGAGGGGCCAGACAGTTGATATTTTTATCGAGATTACGGCCAATGAAGGGTATCAGGATTTTGAACATATCAATTTTGATATCTCTCCGGTTTATGGCAACATTCAGGGGGGGAATGTTCGGTTAACCCTTTCGTCGGTTGGGAATCTAGGGTTCATCGATTATCCCAGTAACCTGCAGGGTGATGGTTTCGTTTTTGGGAATGAGAATCTCCTGTTTGAAGGTGCGGTCATGGCGGCGATAGCCGGGGATCGGGTTTCGGATGTGGCCAGGGGAGCGGATCAGAGTTTTCAGAACAATGATTTCGAAGCGGTTCCAGGGGGAGAGCTTGTGATTGAGAAACCCGGTAAACTGGCAGATGAGCAGGGAACTGCGGTTTTTACGGATGAGTTAGCGGACAATGCGTTGAACCTGGGTATTCTGCAGACCTCATATGTTTTTTACGAACCTCCTGATGATGATTACGTACTCTTAGCATACCATTTGTACAACCTTTCAACGACGGCCATACAGAATTTATATTTTGGCCTCTTTATGGATTGGGATGTAGGTGGAAACGGGAGCAATGCGGCCGACAATAAGCCTGGTTTCGAACCCGACGTAAGTCTTGGATATGTATATGATGCCAGCACGTCATTGTACGGGGGATTGTCTGTCGTAAGCGAGGGAGGAGCCACGGCCTATAAATCCATCAAAAATGACGACGATATTGAAGGTATCTATGATGGATACACCGATGCTGAGAAGTGGGCCCATCTTTCTGGTGGGATCCAGACATTTGATGATGAAACGTCCAGTGATCATTCCCATGTCCTGGGTGTCGGACCACTGACTCTGAATTCCGGAGATACATTGACTGTAGGATTCGCCGTCTTAGGTGGCAGCGGGAGGAATGGTTTAAAAACGAATGCGGTCGCTGCCAGGGGGAAATGGCAAGCGCTTTTTGAAAATACGGGGATCGATGATAATTCAAAGATAATTCCATCGACATTTTGCTTGAACCCAAATGTTCCCAATCCATTCAATTCGTATACGGCTATCAGCTATCAGCTATCGGCTGTCAGCGAAGTGGAATTAAGTATTTTTAACAGTCGAGGCCAGAAAGTCAGGACTCTGGTCAATGAGAATCAACCGGCCGGTCATTATTCGGTCGTATGGAATGGTAGAGATGATTTCGGGAAAAATGTGAGTTCGGGACTTTATTTGTATCGGTTACAAACCGATCATTTCGCTCAGACCAGGAAATGCCTGCTCATGGAATAGCGTCATTTGATCCCATGAGGAGAGACTATTAAGGAGATTGAGAATATCGAATGTTGAATAAAGAATATCGAATTAGACCAATTCGAGATTCGTTGTTCGATATTCATGATTCTTGTTATTATTTGAATATTGAATATCGAACACTGAATTACGAATGTTGAATTCGACCAAATCAAAAATCAAGATTCGTTATTCGATATTCATGATTCTTTTTTAATTTGAATATTGAATATCGAACACTGAATAAAGAATATCGAATTCGACCAATTCAAAAATCAAGATTCGTTATTCGATATTCATCATTCTTTTTATGATTTGAATATTGAATATCGAACACTGAATAACGAATGTTGAATTCGACCAAATCAAAAATCAAGATTCGTTATTCGATATTCATCATTCTTTTTTGATTCGAATATAGAATATCGAATATTGAATAAGGAATGTTGAATTCGACCAATTCGAGATTCAAGATTTGTTATTCGATATTCATCATTCTTGTTTGATTTGAATATAGACTATCGAATATTGAATAAGGAATGTTGAATTAGACCAATTCGAGATTCGAGATTCGTTGTTCGATATTCATGATTCTTTTTTAATTTGAATATCGAATAAATAATTGTAGAGCAAAGGGAGGCGTTTGTGTTAGGTGATATTGTCATTGCCAACGTTTTGGCCAGTGCTTGTCTCGTTCTCCTTATCTATTTTTTAGATATCAATGAAAAGGAACCTCCATGGACACTGGTCCGGATCTTTATTTTTTCCATGCTGATAACTTTTCTCTTTGGCAAGCTGAAGGGGTTTCTCTTTGGTCGATTCGAGTGGGAATTCACGACTCTTTTCAATAATTATATTGTTGCAGGTTTTTTCGAGGAGCTTCTCAAATTCTTGGTGGTCATGGTCTTTGTCTGGCCGTTAAAGTCTTTTAATGAAGAGACCGACGGCATTATTTACTACCTCGTTGTGGCTGCCGGATTCGCAGTCCTTGAAAATGTGGGCTATTCTTTTCAATTTGTGATCAGTCCCTATATCTATGGTGTACAAACAGGGGAAATGGGTGTTTATAGAGAGGCATTGCAGAAGATTGTTCTTTTCCGGGCTGTGTCGGGGCATATTTTAATTAATGTCGTTAGTGGTTTTTTTCTGGGACTTGCCCGGAAGAAGCATAAGTGGTGGTTGCTCATTCCGGGATTTTTCGCCTCGGTTTTACTGCATGGAACATGGAATCAAACGGCAACGATGGGGTATTTAGGTTATTTTGCTATTGCTTTTCTGGCATTGGATATATGCCTCTTCTCCTGGACGATACGGATGTCGTTTTACTTCAAGTTTATGAAACGGTTGAGATTTCGGATGAAAGCGCTGATAGAAGAGGCAAAAAAGAAAAGTATGGATGTTGATATCATCACATTGATGGAAGGGATTTACCATAATGTACGGGCTCTGCGCCAGATGGAAGGGGATGTGCTCGTTAACCAGGCCAAGGAAATCGTTCAAATTCTTCCACCGCGGGTGGATTCGGTTCCACGGGGTGGAGAGGACGGTCTGATTGAGCGGCTGCTTAAGGTGAACGGTCTGTTGGGCCGGAACCGTCAGAGAACGGGAAGAGGATTCTGGATCGGTCTCTTCTTCATGTTTTCGGTCTCCGGCTTTTTTGTGTTGATGATTTTGATGAATTTGATGTAATATGGCACGGTATAAAGTCGTTCCAACAAAAACGAATTTGATGAAGCTCAGGCGGGATCTTTCTTTCGCTCAGGAGGGGTACGACCTTTTAGAGCAAAAGCGACAGATTTTAGTTGTAGAGCTGATGGATCTAGTGGATAAAACGGCAGATGGCCAAGAGAAGGTCGAGAAAATCTTAGCCGAAGCATTTGTTGCCCTTGAGAATTCTGTTGTGCACATGGGAAGGCAGACGGTGATGAATGTGGCCCCGGCCGTGAATGTCGATTCGGATATCACTATCAACATGAGACGACTCATGGGTGTTAACATTCCCCAGGTGGATGTTCAGATTAAGGATGTCGCTCCTTATTTCAGCCCGGGGGAAACCTCTTTCTGGATTGACGAAACTATTGCCCGGTTCAAAGGACTTCTGCAGGATCTGGGAAAATTGGCCGAGTTGCGAATATCCCTGATGCGGATTGCAGAGGAATTACGCAAGACGATGCGCAGGGTGAATGCGCTGGAGAAGATCGCCATACCGGATCATGAAGAATCCATCAAATACATTGAAGATACATTGGAGGAGAGTGAACGGGAGATGTTTGCGACCCTAAAACTCGTTAAGGAGAGATTGGAACAAAAGAAGGAGTAAATGATATGTCACCGGATGGACCCGTAAGAAAAATACTCCTTTACGTAGACGGTTCTGAGGAATGCATTGCTGCGGCGCAGTACGGCATTGCAATGGCGAAGAATTCCGGTGCCGAATTATTGGCACTCTATGTGGTGAATGTGAGTCTGCTGAAAGAGTTGGTAAAGGCTAGAATTTTTGTTAAAATCGAAGAGATGGATTATGAACATGATTTGGAACAGGATGGGAAACGGTATCTGAACTATATCACTGAGATGGCACGTGCGAAGGGGATTGATATCAAGACCGAGTTGGTAAAGGGTGTGGTCAACAAAGAGGTCATCGAAAAGGTTAAAGAATGGGACATCGACCTGCTGGTTATGGGTGAATTGGAACAGGCCCTTTCAAGGACAGATGCCTATCACAATGAGGCGGAGCTCATTTTCAGGAAGGCAAAATGTTCTGTATTGGTCGTCAAGGATAGTGATAGAGTGGAACGCATCTTCAACGCCATTGAAGGAAATTAATATTTTTTGGAGGATAAATTTATGCGACTTTCCAATCTTTTAAGTGAGGAAACGATAACGATATCAATGAGTTATAAAGATAAACAGGGTTTGATCGAAGAACTTCTCGATCTCGCCATGAAGGCAGGTAAGATTACAGACAGGACAGCAGCCTTAAAAGCAGTGATCGACCGGGAAAATCTGATGAGCACGGGTCTGGAAAGAGGCATTGCAGTGCCCCATGCCAAATCTCCGGCGGTGAGTGATTTGACTATGTCGATGGGCATTTCGAAGGAGGGAATCGATTTTCAAGCGGCCGATGGAAAACCATCACATCTCTTCTTTTTTCTCCTGGCACCAGAAGCAGCCGCGGGTCCAAATGTGCAAATACTGGCCCAGATCGCGCGTTTGACCAGCGATCCAGCATTTTGCCAGGCACTCAAGGACGCTTCCACGCCAAAAGAAGTTTTAGAAATCATTCAAGATGCCGAATGATTCAATTTATTTGAGGAGGACGGATTGTAGCAGCAATGCCACAATAAGGGTGATGATGAATACGCCTGTGTAAAATAACAACGTATGGAGAAGGGGGCGCTCTCCTGTCATTAACCTTTTGTTCATCCATCCCCGCCAGTTGCAATTGTGGCAGCGGTAGATTTTATAGGGCAGGGAAATTTTTATTATTTTCTCTATGAAGTTGCGTGAACGGGAGCGGTAGAGGTTATATTCTCCGCATTCTGGGCAGTGTTTGGCGGCCTGCAATTATTTATCCTCACATAATTTATTCAAGACGACTGAATAGTTGCAAATATAGATTTTATAAAAAACCATAGAATATTTTTATCAAGGCTTTTCGATCAAAGTCTCGATCTTCTTGCGTGTGAGATCCAGGAGTTCCATTGCGGGTAGGGATCTCACTTTTTCGACAGGGATAACATCTCCAAATTTAACCTTGAGGGTTGTTGGCCGGATGAGCCATGACCCCTTTTTGTTCAATTCAAATAGACCGGATAATCCCATGGGGAGAATGGGGATATCGGCCTGTTTAGCCAAAAAGAAAGGGAGTTTTTTAAAGGGGCGCAGGTTCCCATCGCGGGTACGGTGGCCCTCGGGCAGAATCACAATGGATCTTCCGGCTTGGAGCAGGCTTTCGGTCTTGCGAATACTTCGAATGGATGCATGGATATTATTCCGGTCTATGGGAATATTTCCTATACGCTTTAGAGCCCATCCGTACAATGGCCAATTAAAGTGCTGCTTTGCCTCGACGCCCCGGACAAAGGTGGGGATATAAGCTTCAAGAAGGGGCACATCGAAGAGGCTGGCATGGTTGGCCATGAACAGATAGATTTTTTCGGGATCGATTTTATCGGCCCCTTCAACTGCTACGCGGGTATGGAGTAATCTAAAAAGCAACCGAAGGCTCCTTTTTATCCAGGGATCGAGCCTTTCCTGTGGAATGAAAAAGGTTAAAAGGATTCCGATCATACAGAGGACAGCGAAATAAAGAATTCCTACTCCCCAAAGGTAGAAAGATTGGATGTATTTCATTTCCAGAAGACCTCGATGTCTTGATGAAGACAATCCACTTCCACCGGTGTCGTACCCATGAGTTCCCCATCGGGAGTGAGCACTTTCGGAACATCGGTTTGAATGCGAATTTTTTTCGCCTGAAAGGTCTCAACTTCAGGCTCATGGATATGTTCTCCTGTGAAGACTGTGGGGAATACCTTGAGCAGTCTTCTCCTTGTCATTTTGTTTGCCAGTGTGACATCCAGAAGACCGTCGTCGATCTCGGCGCTTGGTGCCATGAGAAAGTTGGATGTATAACGCGTATTGGAGATTTCAACGAAAATATTATCCCGTTCCAGCGTCTTACCATCGATCTCGATAGTCAGCCGATGGGTTTTCAGGAAGACGGTCTGATAGAGGACCCCAAGGGTGTAGGAGATATTTCCGAGCAGTTTCAGCTTCTTTGCCGTATCACCGACATCGGCCACGAAACCCAATCCCAGAATGTTGAGACAGTAATAGTCCTGTCCATGGGTGGTAAAATGACCGACGTCCACTTTTCTCGGTTTATTGTGACTGATGATTTCTACCGCTTCTTCCCAGCGAGAGGCATCTAAATCGAGGTCTCTCACAAAGGCATTTCCAGTCCCGATGGGAAGGATTCCGAGAGGAATCTTTTTCTTTGAAGAATTTCGATAATATCCATTGATCACCTCGTAGAGAGTACCGTCGCCTCCTGCCGCAACCAGACCATCGTACTGTTTGAAATCAGATTCCTGGACGATTTCTCTGGCATGTTCCGGATAGTTCGTGAGGTGAAGATCGAAGTCGATCTTTTGCTGAGTGAATTTGGCTTCGACCTGGGGAAGTATTTTTGTTGCCCGTTTGTGACCGGCAAAAGGATTGTAGATGAGCAGAATTTTCATGATAACCTCTTTTTATTTTGTCACAAAATAACAATTAACCAAGTTCCAGGGGTTGAGGAAACAGAATTTCTTTCGCCGATTCCAGGGCATAGGAGTCTGTCATGCCGGCAACAAAGTCGATGGTGCATCTCTCCGGATGGGGTTCCGATTCGTAAAGTCGTTTCCTTTTTGAGAGGAAGTGGTAAAAGTGACGGTCTACTTTAAAGGATGAATTCAGATAATGCTTCGCGTTGTTTCCGTAATTTTGATAACAATCAACCAGATGTTGAAAAAGGTGTCCGAGAAGGGTCGAGATGGTTTTATCACTTTGAAGAATGAAGGGATGATTGTAGATGTGGGTATAGTTGAAATCCCTCAATTGGCATAGGAGTTCATACTTCCCATCAGAAAAGGCGATTTCCTCCCTTCCTGTTGAACTTTTAACCACATCCAATACGAGTGTATCGATGATTTCTCCGTTGGTGGAACCCAGACTCTTTTTCAGATTAGCAGGAATGTCCCGGGGGGTGATCAATCCTGCAGCGATGGCGTCTTCTATATCCCTGCCAAGGTAGGCAATGATATCTGCGACTCGTACGACACATCCTTCATAGGTCAGAGGAATTGATTGCCGGGCCTTCAGGAACTCAAGATTCTTCGGTTCTTGCTCCGGGATCAGGGCTTTCTGGAATTCCTCACCACAATGGGAGACGATGCCATCGCGAACGGCATAGGTCAGATTGAGTCCCCTTCCATCACGGGCGATTTTGTCGACAACGTGGAGGCTGTGAATTTCATGAATGAAACCACCCATATTACCGGCAAGGTCGTTGAGGGCCTTCTCACCGATGTGCCCGAAAGGTGCATGACCCAGATCATGACCCAGGGCGATGGCCTGGGCGAGTTCCACATCGAGGTCCAGCCCCTTGCAGATGGTCGTGGCGATGGTTGATACGTGGAGGACATGCTCGATTCGGGTACAGATATGATCGTTCTGAGGCGAAAAAAAGACCTGGGTTTTGTGCTTCAAACGCCTGAACGGCGTCGCGTGGATGATGGCCGTTTGATCCCGGAAATAATCTCCGCGGAGATCGGGTTTTCGTGGTTTGACCCGAGAATGGTATATTTCATCGGAGAGGGGATTTTGCATGGTTGCGAAGTCTCACAAAATAGAAAGCGTTCAATTGTATTCTGGTTGTATAAGGATTTCCATACGACGATTCAACTGGCGGCCATCCTCGGTATCGTTGGAAGCAACGGGATTGGTCTCTCCATACCCGCGGACGGCATAGCTAATATCTGTGAGATGTTCAATGTCATATAGATGATTCGATACCGATTCTGCCTGGGATTGGGAGATGAGGAGATTAAAATCTGATGATCCTCTGTTGTCGGTGTAAGCTTTAATACTGACCTTGATGTTGGGGAACCGCCTGATGATTTCCGCAATATCTGAGAGTTTTTCGTGGGCCGCATCGGTAAAAGAGGCCGTCTTCCCTCGAAACAGTTCATCGCAGGGGATGACAATTTGAACGGCCGTGTTCATGGCTCCCACGGCATCGATATCCGCTCCGAGGGCAGGAGTGTTGGGATTCCCCTGATCGGGATCGTCTCTGAGTTTTATGTAGGGATATATGGCTCCCGGATTTGCATAGGGACCAATGTCCAGATCGGGATTTTCCACGGAAACCTCACCAATGTATATGAAAATATTCCCATCTTCACTGATCCAGACATGGATCCTTTCTCCGGCGTCTTCTCGTTGAAAGATATGAAGATCAGGCCCTGGTCCATCGATGAGGACGTTGTTCGTAAATTTCAGGACGATGAATCCTCCTTTGCCCAGGGAAACATATCCTGTATCTTTTTCTGTATTGGTGTCGGGCGGTCCCAGGCCCATGTCCGCGTTCTGATAGGCGGAGTCGGGTTCATCACCGGTCCCTTCACCCAGGGCTCCGGGATCATAGCTTATGACCGAATCGGCGAAGGAAATATCCCCCATGGGGAATTCATTACCAGCCTCCTGTGAAGTTTGGTGAGTCAAATTTGGAGGCCGTCTTAACCTCTCTTCTCCGGTGTTAAAAAAAAGGCTTTTCCCGGAGACACTCTCAACCGCGGGCAGGATGGCTATCCATGCAAGAATAGAAATACACAAGATTGACGCGTTTTTCATGCCGGTTCCGTTTTCATCATTCATGGGCATAGAATATACGAATATATTAAAAACCGAGTTTAATGTAAAGTCTCTTTTTAATTAAAAATTTGCCTTAAACAACACTCGATCAGTACCTGTATGGGATCCAACAGGGGGACGGCTTTATCTCCCGGTTTCAGAATGATGGGGACTTCCGTACAGCCGGCAATGAGGAGTTCGGCGCCGTTGTGGATCAGGATATCGGCTGCTCTTAGGATCAGCGGTTTTGCAGCGGTCACATCGCCTCCTTTGACCCCGTATATGGCCTTCATCACGTGTTGGGTCTGGGATTCGGTTTCGGGTGTCAGGATTGAGTCAGAGGGAAATACGGATTGGAAGATCCGGGTCTTCAGGGTTCCGGCAGTGGCCAGGAGGCCGGCCTTTTTTCCTGAGAACTGAGAGCTGTATACTTCTGCCGTTTCCCGGATCATGTGTATGATGGGGATGTCTACTTGTTTCTGGATTTCATCAAACCAGTAGTGGGCCGTGACACAGGGCATGGCTAAGAAATCGGCTCCCGCTCTGTGGAGGTTCCGGGCCATCTCGATGATGACCGGTGCAGGGGAGGATCCTTCACCCAGGATGGCCTTCGTCCTGTCCGGTACTTTGGGATTGTTATCGATAAAAATTCGCGGGTGATCCTGGTCGTTTTCGACGGTTGTTTGTTCGACCAGTTTTTCGAAGAAATTCACGGTAGCCAGGGGCCCCATGCCTCCGATGACGCCAAGGATTTTTTGGTTGCTCATGAATGGTTTTCCCAGTTTCTTTTTGTTGAGGTGATGATGATTTTTTATGTGCTAAACATCAATAAATGTGAGTTGAGTTAAATTCCAAATTACAAAATAACAATATCCAAATAAATCTCAATACCGAATTTCCAAATATATCAAATTGTGATTTGGTCATTTGGAATTTATTTGTTTTTTGGTATTTGGGATTTGATATTTCAACAGCATGGCATAACGATACAATATTTTTTCTCCATTGTCAAGAAGATTTGAGAATTTTTATATTTTCATTGCATGATTGGATATTTTTCTTGACTGGCTTTATAAAAGTTATTATATTGTGTCCCGATAATGATGGTCGGCGCTTTAGCTCAGCCGGTAGAGCAACGGACTGAAAATCCGTGTGTCCCCAGTTCGACTCTGGGAGGCGCCACTAAAGAAAAACAAGATGTTAGCTCCGATTTTTCGGAGCTAATTTTTTGCCCGCAGAAATTTGTGCCCATATCGTGCCTATTTTTTATTTAAACAGATACAAATAGATGCAAATGGATACAAATGATTGTAGCCAATTGAGCAATAAGCGACAGTATTTTTGACAAAAATCCTGCATGAATGGCAGAGTTGTCAGGGACCACAAGGCTAAAGGGCTATAATTCTTTTACTTCCGTGTGAGTCATGGGCCCTTTTTTTGTCCAAAAATATTGGCAAGTTGGGTCAATTTGGGCATATTTAGAGTTCAAAAAAATGTCCCTTCGAGTTGAGGGACATTTTTTAGATGTACTCTCGAATAAATTAAAAAATTTTTAAGAGGTGGTTCGAATGGAAAAAGAACCAACAATAAGTCAAAACTTTAACTACAGGGGAGGCTGGAAAACACTCAGCCTCACAGAGAACGAAATAGAAATATTAAAAGAGTTACATGGAAAACACACAGTAGAGACTTTGAAGCAATGTATTAAAGATGTGAAGGAAGAAATACCTCAGACAGTTGATTTGACACATGCAGCTTGTGCATTGTTAGAAGCCAGAGAAGAAAAGTACTTCACTTGGGTGCAGAGAGCTTTGCAGGATAAGACAACGAATGCAAGAGCTAATGGTGGTGTAGCAGTGACAGAGGAGAGGATTAAGCCCTCTCCTTCTGGAGGTGATTAAGATGGATCAGAAAATATTGACAAGACTTGAGGCATCAATAGATTTGTTCAGGGAATTGTCCAGACAATAGAAGCTATTTAAAAAATTGAAGGAAATTGAGATGGGACTGATGGGTCCCTGATTTTTTTCTTTTTTCTTGATTTATTTGTAAGAATACAGTATTTTAAAATAGATATTTCATTTATTTCTTATTTTTTGATAATAAAAGTCAGGTTGGTTCTAAGGTTGGCTGTTCATCTCGGGGAGAGGCGAAACTCAACTGAGTTAAACAGCCGAATACGAGAAACTATGGGTGAATGATGGCAGCCGAACTTTAGAGGTGGAGTGCGTCTTTAGGGTTTGGCTTTTTTTATTTTTTCTGCAGTAAATATTACTGTGAAAAACAACTTTACCTGATATGTTACTTGATGTAGGTTTATTGTAAGTTATTTGTCTGATAACAGAATCTCCGACATCAACAAGAGAGCGAGTTTAAAAATGAATTACAAAGAAAAACAGAGACAAAAAGCAATCGACTTGAGGGATGAGTTATTCCAGGATCCGGGTGATGGCGTTTTTAAAAGGAGCCCGCGAGAGTTTGTGCTCTCTGAACCGGCTTTGAATTTATGGAGTGGGATTCGGGAAGATGCAATCGGTTATTTTGAAGGCAATCAGATTTCCTGGTGGGATGCAGGTAATGAACCCACTGGTCATTTGTTGTCTTCTCAGATTGCCTGTGTCAATCATCTCTATTTCATTCGTCAAAGAGAAGACTGTGCTACTGCGATCCTGAAGCAAATCTCTCCTGATATCGAAAGCGCATTGAGCCTCTCTTCCGGCTTCGTTGAATTTGAGATGGTCGGTCAGGAAAAATTGGGTGGTGAGAAGTTATTGAAACGGGGTGTGAATTGTACGTCCATCGATGCCATGATGTTGGGTGTCACCAAGGCCGGGGAATCAATCCTTTTTCTTATCGAATGGAAATATACGGAGTCATACAACAGTGAGCCAAAATGGAAAGGTGATTCCGGTCAGGTACGATTGGATGCCTATGATCAATTGCTCGCGGCTGAAGATTGTCCTATTGTGATCGAGGATAAAAAGGCCTTGTTCTATGAGCCTTTCTATCAACTTATGAGACAAACACTTTTGGGTTGGGAAATGGTGAAGCGAAAAGAATACAAAGCGACGAATTGGCTACATGTGCACGTGATTCCAAAAGACAACCTGGAGCTGAAAAATAAAGTGCCCTCTCCGGGCCTTTCGGGGGAAACCATGGAGGATGCATGGAGAAACGTGCTGAAAGAACCTGATAAATATGTTGTATTCGATCCTGTGGATTTATTGCAACTGATTCAAATAATTCCTGATACGAGATCAATACTTGCTTATTTAAAAAAGCGTTACGGGTGTGAAGAGCCAATACCCGGTTGATTAATCAGAAATAAATGAACATGCAGCAAAATTTAATTGTCGTTTCCCTATAGGAGGTAATAAGTGCCTGTCCTCTATGAATTCTCTGCAGGTTCGGGCAAGACTTTTACTCTGGTCAAAAGATTTTTTATATTCTGCGGTGCAAAGGAATGGGCAAGAATTCAAGGAATTAATATCCTTTTCCATATCCTTCTAATAGACGAATGATTGAATCAATTATTTGGTGAATATTCGTTTTGCAGGGTATGTGAACCGAAAAGAAAACTTTGAGACATAATAAGAAAATGTCGAGAACAAAAAAATGTTACAAATTTAGATATGAAATTTATAGATAACCGACAAATGATTAATCCAAAAATTCTGAAATGGTCTGAGGATATTATACAGCAATTCCAATGGGCAAAGGAGAAATATAATAGACTTATTTTATTTGTTGCACCCTCAGGGTCCGGGAAAAGTGAAACACTGTTTAATATTAACAAAAAAATACAGTCTCCAATTATTAATGTTAACCTTGAACTTACACGGCTTATGCTGGATATTACCAAACGCCAGAGAGTACTTCAGTTTTCAAGGCTTTTCAACGAAATTATTAATATAAAGACTGATGAAATTGTGATGCTCGATAATATTGAGATTTTATTTGATCCTATTTTCAAAACTGAACCATTACAACTACTTAAACAATGTTCTCGTAACAAAACCCTTATTATATCTTGGAATGGCACTGTTGAAAATAATCGTTTGATTTATGCAATTCCATCACATCCTGAGTACAGAAGTTATCCTTTGGGAGATTTAATTGTCATTGGACTTACAGAAAACTAATTATAATTGAAAATTTCTTTCACTACAGAGGTGTAATTGATGAAATATAATGAATTAATACAGTTTGAACCAATCGAGACCGTTGTACAGCTCCGAGACGCTGACGAAGTTGCTGCCGCCCGTCAGTTTGTTGAAACTTTTGTCATTTCAGATGAAATGGCCGAGAAATTTACCAGCATCGTCTTTCCTCATCTGCAATTTGATCAACCTGTTGATAATAAAGGTTTGCTTGTAATAGGGAACTACGGCACCGGTAAATCGCACCTCATGTCGGTGATCTCCGGACTTGCCGAGAATCCGGAACTTATCTCTAAATTGAGGAATGAGGAAGTATCAGAAGCAGCATCACCGATTACCGGAAAGTTCAAGGTTGTACGTACCGAGATCGGGGCCACCACCATGTCCCTGCGTGACATTATCGTAGCCGAGCTCGAAGAGCATTTGGCGGCGATGGGCGTGAGCTACACTTTTCCTTCTGCCGGCGATGTGGTTAACAACAAGCGTTCCTTCGAGGAGATGATGACCGCATTTCATCAGGAGTTCCCCGACCACGGCCTGCTCCTTGTGGTGGACGAACTGCTCGACTACCTGCGCACACGCAAGGACCAGGAACTCATCCTGGACCTGAACTTCCTCCGTGAAATCGGCGAGGTTTGTAAGGACCTGCGTTTTCGCTTCATGGCAGGTGTCCAGGAAGCCATCTTCGATAGTCCCCGTTTTTCCTTCGTGGCCGACAGCATCCGTCGGGTGAAGGATCGCTTCGAGCAGATTCTCATCGACCGCAAGGACGTTAAGTTTGTCGTGGCCGAGCGATTGCTCAAGAAGACCGGCGAGCAACAGGCCAAGATACGCGATTACCTTACGCCCTTCGGCAAGTTTTACGGCCATATGAATGAACGCATGGATGAATTCGTCCGCCTCTTCCCGGTTCATCCCGACTATATTGACATTTTTGAAAAGGTCATGACAATTGAAAAGCGTTGGGCGCTCAAGTCGCTATCGCAAGCGATTTCCGGCAAGCTTTCGGATGATCTTCCTTTTGACCAACCTGGGCTCATCGCATATGATTCCTTTTGGTCGAACGTCAAAGACGATTCTTCATTTCGATCACAGCCAGAATATCGAGCCGTCATCGATTGCAGCCAGGTGTTGGAATCGCGCATACAGCAGGCATTTACACGCCCTGCCTATAAGCCCATGGCGCTGCGGCTCATCCATGCCCTGTCGGTCCATCGGCTCACCACCGGCGACATCTATGCCACGCTCGGGGCTACGCCAAAGGAACTGCGGGATGCACTCTGTCTTTATCAGCCGGGCATCGAAGAGCTGGGAGGCGATCCGGCCGATGACCTGCTCTCTCAGGTAGAGACAGTTCTGCGGGAAATCCATAAGACGGTCAGCGGGCAGTTCATATCTTCCGACCCGGACAATCGGCAATACTATCTCGATCTCAAGAAGACCGATGATTTCGATGCAATCATCGAAAAAAAGGCGGAGTTCCTTGAAGACAACGAACTCGACCGCTACTATTACGAAGCCCTGAAAAGGGTCATGGAGTGCACAGATCAGACCTATGCTACCGGCTACAAGATCTGGCAGCATGAACTGGAATGGCTCGAACATAAGGCAGCCCGTTTAGGGTATCTTTTCTTCGGCGCACCCAACGAGCGCTCTACGGCCGTTCCGCCGCGGGATTTCTATCTTTATTTCATCCAGCCATTTGAAGCGCCGCACTTCAAGGACGAGAAGAAGGCTGACGAAGTCTTCCTGCGTCTGACGAACAACGATGACGAGTTCCGCACCACACTCAGCAATTACGCCGCGGCGCTCGATCTGGCATCCACCTCCTCCGGACACGCCAAGTCCACTTACGAATCCAAATCGTCGAACTTCCTGCGGGATCTGGTGCAGTGGCTGCAAAAGCATATGACAGACGCATTCGAGGTGACTTACCAGGGGCGCAGTAAAACCATTACCGAGTGGGCCAAAGGCAAATCCATACGCGATTTATCCGGCATCGCCTCCCATG